>Ga0308167_1000308_pt1 | contig 100083 bp, 82 predicted proteins | sample PhyCR1_2_FD_202138 | JGI IMG/M metagenome (GOLD analysis project Ga0308167, IMG submission 202138) | Phyllosphere microbial communities from UC Gill Tract Community Farm, Albany, California, United States - DLSLRC.R1 | ecosystem: Host-associated > Plants > Phyllosphere > Unclassified | place...
AGCCAGTCGCGCCTGGACGTCATGGTGTTACCTGTTCTGCTGCCTGAATGCGACGCTATGCTAGCAAACCCATCGAACATGCGCCAACAAACCACTATAATCCCCGCTCAGATCTTACAGGAGCCCCACATGTCTGCTTTTACCCCGGCCAGCGAAGTCATTCTGCGCCACAGTGATGAATTTACCGCCCGCCATGTTTTATTTGCTGGCGATCTGCAGGATGACCTGCCCGCTCAGCTGGAAACCGCCTCTTCGCGGGTGCATACCCAGCAATATCATCACTGGCAAAACCTGAGCCACCGTATGGGCGAACAGGCGCGTTATGGACTGGTTGCGCAGGCGGAGGATGTGCAGGGCTGCGATACGCTGGTCTATTTCTGGACCAAGAACAAACCGGAAGTGCAGTTCCAGCTGCAAAACCTGCTGTCACTGCTGCCGGTGGGCTGCGATGTGTTCGTGGTGGGTGAAAACCGCAGCGGCGTGCGCAGTGCCGAAGGGATGCTGGAACAGTGGGTCACGCTGGAGAAGATCGACAGCGCACGTCGCTGTGGCCTCTATCACGGCCGCCTTGATCGGCAGCCGACCTTCGACGCCAGCGCCTTTGGTCATACCTATCAGCTGAACGATCTGACCGTGCATACCCTGCCGGGCGTGTTCAGCCGCGACGGCCTGGATAGCGGCAGTGCACTGCTGCTCTCGACCTTCACCGCACATACCAAAGGCAAGGTGCTGGATATCGGTTGTGGTGCCGGAGTGCTTGCCGCGTCGTTGCCGGCGCGTTCGCCAAAAGTCCGTCTGTGGCTGTGCGACGTGCACGCCGCGGCAATTGAAGCGAGTAAAGCGACGCTGGCCGCCAACGGTCTGGAAGGCGAAGTGTTCGCCAGTAACGTCTTCTCGGACGTGACCGGCCGTTTCGACATGATTATCTCGAATCCGCCGTTCCATGAAGGCACCCAGACCAGTCTGGATGCGGCACAGACGCTGATCCGCGGCGCAGTGAAGCATCTCAATACCGGTGGCGAGCTGCGTATCGTGGCTAACGCCTTCCTGCCCTACCCGCAGGTGCTGGATGAAACCTTTGGCAGTCACGAAGTGCTGGCGCAAACCGGCCGCTTCAAAGTTTATCGTGCCGTTTACGGTCGCGGTGCCAAAGCGCGTTAAGACTTTTTCCGCTGTTTAACCGCGTCGCCGGGCTGAAAACGTTGCTTTTTACAGCGATCGTTTCAGCCCGACAAAATAGTTGTTGACGCATTGAGTAAAATCTCTAGAATGCGCCTCCGTGGTTGTAACATTCTCAAGGTGTTACGGGTATGCGAAGGTGGCGGAATTGGTAGACGCGCTAGCTTCAGGTGTTAGTGTCTTAACGGACGTGAGGGTTCAAGTCCCTCTCTTCGCACCAACGTTGTCATCTCCCTGCGTTACTTCCCCTTTATGATCGTTTCTGTTACCGCAACCCGGTTACACGCTGTTCACTCCCTGCCTTTAATTCAGATGAAAATTCACTGACACTGCCGCCAGTCCGCCCGCTAATGCCAGACAGGATGGCAGCAGCAGATAATGACGTAAGCGCTGGTTAAACAGCATGACAATGGTCAGCAGCAGCGCCACGATCATCACCACCCGCCACTGGCTGAAGCTCGGTCCCCATAACGCGAACAATGGCATTGCGGCGCACGGCAGCAGAACGCCCCAGGCGCTATCCAGTTTCTTCCCCATCACCCAGCTAAATCCCCACAGGCCGCAGGCGGCAATAATGGCCATCCCCATGATCCGAACCTCAAATGATAAGCATTCCCATTATCATATGACAGTTTTGTGCCTTATGCAGCCTGTTTTTGTCTGGCCCGGCCAGGAAGATGACAGACCAGTTGGAAAATGCTAGATTGCGGCCGATAACACTATTAATAACAGCAATAATTTGCTCACTGTCCGGTAAAGCGCTTTACCGGTTTGCGCTTTGATATTTCAGGGCCGTTACGAGTATTTATAATGAAATTACAATCTTATGAAGAACTGAAACACAGCAAATATCGGCTTTCGCTCATGCTTTTGTTGTTTCTTAACGTTGTTATTACACTATTCTGCTGGACGCCGGTCAGAAAAAGCGAAATGACGTTACCGGTAATTTGCGTCGCTATTTTCAGTAGCGCAATATTATGTCTTTGTTTAATCCGTCCTAAACTAAAATTACCGTTATTAAATCCGGTGTCGTTTATACTGGGTGCTCTCTGGGCCTGGCACATTAACTATCGCTTTCATCAGGCATCTTATTTTGATGATGGCTTTCTGATTATCAGTTTGCTCAGCGTTTTTTTTATCAGCGCCATCGCTCTGAGCGATCATCTGCTGGCGTTTTGCCTGCATATCACCCCGCCGGTGGTCACCGTATTGCTGCTGGATAAGGGGGAACATCTGCCGCTGATCCTGCTGAACATCACCCTGCCGCTGATTGGTTTTTCGTTGCAGCATCTGATGCGTCGTCGCGCCGATAACTTTACCCTGCGCCTGATGCGACAGCTGTATCAGGAGAAAGAAGCCTTCAGTGACCTCAGCATGCTCGATCCGCTCACCGGACTGTATAATCGCCGCGGACTGAAAAACCGGCTCGACAATATTCTGGAAAACCATGCAGGCAGTCATTATGTCCTGCTGCTGGATATCGATCATTTCAAAGCCTATAACGACAATTACGGTCATGCGATGGGTGACCAGGCGCTGGCGCGGGTGTCGGTGGCCATTCGCGATGCGGTGCGTTCACGGGATGTGGTTACCCGTTATGGCGGAGAAGAATTTCTGGTGCTGATGACAAACGTCAACAGTTCCATTGCAATGAAACTGGCGGAGCGAATTCGTCAGTATGTGGTCGATTTAGAAATTCCCCACCGCTTTAATGAAAAAGTTTCGACCCATGTAACGATTAGCGCCGGCATTGCGCCTATTTATGATAATGAATTTGATCAGGCGGTAGCGAACGCTGACCGCGCATTATATGTGGCTAAAAATCAGGGAAGAAATACCATTCTCGCCTGGGAAGATTTACCTAAAGCGCATCATCCAACGTCCGGCGAACACGCGTAATACCCTTGCGTATTAAGCGGCTATTATTATGCCGTAACCGCGGTATAGCGGATTTTTATTCTATTAGTTCCTGTTCCTGACTTATTTACTCTCCCCGGCCAGCCGCCCTTTCCTGCTGATGTTTTGTACGGCTTGAAGAGTGAATCAATAACGATTATCATTTGCTTTCTTATCTACTCTTTCGCGAGTCGACATGGCAACCGTAACCGCTCAGGAAAATCGCTTTAGCTCCCAGTCGATGATCTTCCGGCAAAACGACCGTCCGCTGGCGGAAAGTTTGCAGCAACGGCTATTGCAGCAGCCTGACTATCTGCAGCAGTCGATTAAGCTCGATCAGCCTGCCGCGCCCGATTGCCTGACGCTCGCCGACTGGTCACAGCCCGCCGTGTTTACGCCGCTGATTCAGCGTTACAGCGACTATCTCTATCGCGATCATCCTGATGCCGTGCGGGAAGCAAAACCGGTGCTGTCACTGTGGGCGCAGTGGTATTTTGGTCTGCTGCTGCCGCCACTGATGATCGCCCTGCTGCAGGAGTCGCGCGCGCTCGACTGCTCGCCCGAGCATATCCGGGTGGAGTTTCAGCATGGACATCCCGCCGCGTTCTGGATTGCGGTGCAGGAGGATGGGGATGCGCACTACCTGAATGCACAGCAGCGCCTCGATCGGCTGATACAGCAGCATCTGATCCCGGTAGTGAACAGCATTACCCGCCACGGCGATATCAATGCCAGGCTGATCTGGAACAACATGGGCTTTTCGTTTCAGTGGTTCCTCGGCGAGCTAAAAAACACCCTCGGTGAGCTGCCGGTGGCACAACTGGAACAGGCGCTGTTCTTCAACCAGCAGCTGCTGGATGGCAGCGATAATCCGCTCTACCGCACTATGATCCCCCGCAACGGCGAACTGGTCCGTCGCAGCTGCTGCCAGCGTTACCGCATCCCCGATGTGGCGCAATGCGGCAACTGCACCTTAAGCAGCAGCTGATCGCGACGCATTCTGTCACTAAATCTCCGTTTATCTCGTTTACAGGCTGCGAGGCTTGTGGCAATTTTTACGCCTTCGATCAGCCTGGAGAGAAAGATGAGCCTGGAGTCAGTACGCCAGTTCTTTGCCGAACACGCCCCTGAAATTGAGATTATTGAGTTGGCCGAAAGCACCGCAACGGTTGATATGGCCGCCCGCGCCCACGGCGTTACGCCAGGCCAGATCGCCAAAACCCTGTCATTGAAGGTCAAAGATGAAGTGGTGCTGATTGTGACGCGTGGCGACGCCCGGCTGGATAATCGCAAGCTGAAAGCGGCGCTGGGAGCCAAAGCGCGGATGCTTAGCGTGGATGAAGTGATTAACTGGACCGGCCATCCGGTCGGCGGCGTCTGTCCTTTCGGGCTGGAAAATCCGCTGACCGTTTACTGCGACGTTTCGCTGCGCGGTTTTGACGAGGTGTTACCTGCGGCGGGCGCCATCCATAGCGCCGTGCGCATCAGTCCGCAACAGATGGCCGAGCTGACGGCTGCCCGCTGGGTCGACGTCTGCGAAGCGCGTTAATCGGGCTGCCGGGCCACCGCGCCGGAGATTTCGATGCCGCGCGTCTCGCGACCAAACGCCACTAACAGAGAGATCAGCACGGCTACCGTGCCCGCCACTATCGCCATGCCCAGTCCGTAATTGCCGCCGTGTGCTTCTGCAATACGCGATTGCAGCGTGGCGTTGACCGAAGCGATCAGATTCCCCAGCTGGTAGACAAAGCCCGGCAACACGGCGCGTGCGTTGGCCGGAACCAGCTCGGTCAGATAGGTCGGAACGACGCCCCACGCGCCCTGCACCATAAACTGCATCAGGAACGCACCGATGCCAATTGCCCATGAGCCGCTGGAAAAAGCCCACAGCGGCAAAATCGGCAGCGTCAGCAGTGATGCCAGAATAATCGCTTTTTTACGGCCGATACGCTCAGACAGTGACCCAAAGCAGATGCCGCCCAGCATCGCCGCAATGTTGTAACCGATGGCGATCAGGCTGACGGTATGGGCATCAAACTGGTGCTGCACTTTCAGGAAAGTGGGATAGAGATCCTGGGTGCCGTGACTGAAAAAGTTAAAGCAGGCCATCAGCAGCACCATATAGAGACAGATTTTCCAGTGCTGGCGAATGATCGGCATCAGCGCCGAACTGGTTTTATGCTGGCGCGCCGCCAGCCAGACCGGGGATTCAGGTACTTTAAAATAGATAAACGGCAGCAGCAGAATCGGTACTGCGCCAATCAGGAACATGCCCCGCCAGCCAACAGTGGCAAAGAACAGGCCAAAGACAATCGACGCCAGCAGATAACCGCACGGATAGCCCGCCTGGAAAATACCGGACATCAGCCCGCGGGAGCGATCCGGAATGGTTTCCATCGCCAGCGACGAGGCCACGCCCCAGATGCCGCCCATCGCCACGCCGTAGATCACCCGGAACGCCAGAAACGCGCCAAAGGTCGGTGACCAGGCGGAGAGCAGTTCAAACAGCGAAAACAGCACGATATTCAGCATCAGAATCGGCTTGCGGCCGTAGCGCTCCGCCAGGCGACCAAACAGCAGCGCCCCGATCGGCCGCACCGCCAGCGTCAACATAATCGCCAGCGAGACCTCCGAAACCGAGGAGTGAAAGTAGTGCGCCAGATCGCTGAGCACAAAAACCAGAATGAAGAAGTCGAAAGCATCCAGCGTCCAGCTGGCAAAACTGGCAAACGCCACGTTTCGCTGGGTCGGAGTCCAGTTAAGCATGTCACTATCCTGTCTGAGCGGCTTCGGCACAGCGGCCGGAAAGGGGTGGGCGCAACCCACAGCGTGGTTGCAAATTTGTTAACCACTTGTATATATCATGTCAGAAAGGTTAGCGTGCTACGTAATTGTCAGCCGCTGCTTCAGGCTGTAAATAAGCGTGTCAGAATGGCGATTCAGGAAGGATACGGGGCGGATTGCGCCCCGGTATTCAGGCTTTCATGATTTCAGGCTTTCAGGTGTCAGGTGTCAGGTGTCAGGTGTCAGGATTCAGGCGACTGAAAGCCTGGCCGATGATCGCTAACAGCCGGGCATTATCGACACGATGCAGCACGTGCACTAACGCGCCACAGTTCTCCGGGATGCCGGTAGTGACGCGCAGCGGCTGACGATAACGCCAGCTTTTCCCGCGCGTCGGCCCGGCCCGCAGTTCGATATCCACCCGGTAATCGATGCCGGATGCCACCCGCTGATTCATCAGCCAGGCGATCACCAGCGCATCATGGATCCAGCAGCCTGCCAGCTGGCGGGTCTGCATGGAATAGTCGATCCACGGCCGCAGAGTCTCGCGCACAAACTGCGTCAGCGGATGATCAACCGCGGTCAGCCGGGTTAAATCCTGCTGGGTCAGCAAGGTCTGGGTGGTGACATCCATCGGCACCAGCGTCAGCGTGGCACCACTGTGTAACACCTGATGTGCCGCTTCCGGATCGAGTCCAAAATTGGTGTCTTTGATGTAATCATCCAGCGCGAATACGCCGCCCATGATCACAATCTCCGCCACCGCTTCCGCCATGGCCGGATAACGCTGCATCGCCAGCGCCACATTGGTCAGCGGACCAATCGCTACCAGCGTAATCTCGCCCGGATTGTCGCAAATCAGCTTACCGATGGCGTCGGCCGCCTCGCCCGCATCCGCCGGTAAATCCGCAGGCTGGCGCACATCCTGCCACAGCGTACTGAGTCCTGACTCTATCACCCGATTATCCAGTGCATCACGCCACGGGGCCGGATCTTCCTCAAGTGCCTGCTGAGCGCCCTGCACCACCGGAATGGCTAAGCCCAGCCGGGTTACCAGATCTTTGGCGACGCGCGTACCCAGCTCGCAGGGCGTGTTGCCCGCCACGGTGGTAATTAACTCCAGCGATAGCGCCGGAGACGCCAGGGCCAGCGCTATCGCCAGCCCGTCATCGGTATTAGCACCGGCGATACCGTTGCCCGGATCGCAATCAATAATTATTCGTTTCATGGTGTTATCTGGTTAACTCTGGCTTTGCGGTTTACAGCCGCAGGATTCGCCGATTTCAAGATAGTGGGGAAACTCTTTCAGCTGAGCTTCGTTCTGACCCGCTTTCAGCATCTGAATAGCGCAACGCGCCATCTCACGCAGCGGCTGGCGCACGGTAGTTAACGTCGGAACATGAAAAGCGGCGTGTTCGGTGCCATTGAAACAGACCAGTGCCACATCCTGCGGCACGCGAATCTGCTGTTCGGAGAAGGCGCGGAGCGCGCCAAGTGCCTGACCTTCATTGCTGGCAAACAGGGCGCGCGGCACACGACGCTGTGTAATCATGGTGCGGGCCGCCGCATAACCGCCCTCGCGGCTGTAACTGGCCGGGAAGATCAGCGACTCATCAACCGGCAGGCCACGCTCCTGCATCGCGTCACGCCAGCCCTGGATACGATCCTGGGCGTTAAGCATCTCTGTCGGACCGCTAATCATCCCTACCTGCTGATAACCGTGACTCAGCAGATGCGATGTGACCTGCCAGGCCGCCTGGCGCTCATTGACCCGCAGCATACTGACGCCCGGCTGCGGCTCGACCCGTTCCAGCATCACCAGCGGCGTACCGCTGGCTTTAATCATCTCAATGTAGGGATGGCGATCGACGCTGTTATAAAACAGTCCATCCACCTGCCGGTTCAGCAGCCCCTGAATCAACTCCAGCTCGCGTTTACGGTCATCGCCGGCATCACCCAGCAACATCACGTGTCCGTGGTTCAGCGACTCCTGCAGCAACACATGCGCCATTGAGGCGACAAACGGATTGCTGATATTCGGCACCACCAGGCCAAAGGTTTTGGTATTGCCGGAGGCCAGGGCGCGCGCCGCAGCGTTTGGCCGGTAACCGGTCGCCTTAATCGCTGCCAGCACCCGCTGACGTGTCGCATCGGCAACCGGACGTGGCCCGTTATTAATCACATAACTGACCACCGCCACCGAGGTGCCTGCCGCTTTCGCGACCTCACTGCGGGTGACTTTTCCTGTTAACGACTTAGCCACATCACTTTCCTCCATAAACAAAGCAGGCCGCATTACACGGCCTGCTGTACTTTTTTGTTGGTCCGGCTATATCGCATCATCCGGCAGGTTGAGATCCCGCCCTCGCGTCTCCGGTGCCACAAAGGTCGTCAGGAACCCGACAGTGGCCATCGCCGAGAAGTAGACCGCAATCGGCCACCAGTGACCGCTGTAAGAGAGCATCGCTGCGGCGATCAGCGGTGCGGTGCCGCCAGAGAGAATGGAACCCAGCTCTTTGGCGACCGCCATTTTGGTGTAGCGGTGGTGGACGCCGAACATCTCCACGCCCCACGCTGCCTGAACGCCAAAGATACCCAGCGACGCCAGCGCCATTCCCACCACGATTACCGGAATGACCAGCATCGGCTCGCGGCTATCCAGCAGCGTAAAGGCCGGCCAGGCGTAGACCATCAGCAACAGGCAGAACACGCGGTAAACCACCCGGCGGCCAAAGCGGTCCGACAGCCAGCCCGCGCAAGGGATAATGATAAAGCCTAGCAGCGACGCCAGAAAAACGGCGGTGGTCGGCACCGATTTATCCACCATCAGCACCTTCGCGACGTAACCGACAATAAACCCCTGCGCCAGATAAGAGGGGCCATTCTCGCCGATACGCAGACCCACCATGGTCCAGAAGGCGCGGGTACGCTGAAAGAAAGGACGCGAGTCGACCGCTGGCTGCGCCGCCAGCACGCCGGCACGTTCCGCTGCCATCTGCGCTTTTTTACGCTCAAATACCGGCGTTTCACGCAGGTGACGTCGAATCCATAAGGCGACCAGCGCAATCAGCGCACTGCTGAGGAACGGGATGCGCCAGCCCCATTCGAGCAGGCTCTGCTGATCCATCTGCACCACGATCAGCCAGACCAGCGAGGCCAGCAGCGTACCGCTGTTGGAACCAAGCGCGATCACGGAAGAGACCAGGCCGCGACGCTCCACTGGCGCATATTCGCCCAGCATCACCGTACCGCCCGACAGTTCAGCACCCGCGCCAAAACCCTGGGTAAAGCGCAGCAGCACCAGACAGGCCGGTGCCCAGACGCCAATCGAGGCATAGCTGGGGATTAAACCGATAAAGGTGGTGGAGGCGCCCATCAGGATGATGGTGGCGATCATCACCACCTTTCGCCCTTTGCGGTCGCCGAGCCAGCCGAAGAACAGTGCGCCAATCGGGCGGGCAACAAAGCCGACCGACCAGGTGGCAAAACTGGAGAGCAGCGCCATCGCCGGGGTCGATTCCGGGAAGAAAACGTCACCAAAAATAATGCCGGCGGCAAGGCCATAGAGCGCGAAATCCGCGTACTCCATGGCGGTACCTAACCAGCATGAGAAAGTGGCGCGCCAGAAACCTTTGCGGCCGGAAGGCGTATTAAACCGCTCGTCGGCGGCTGAGGAGGAAGGCAGTGATGCCTGCTGCTTAACGGTGCTGTGTGCCGTCATAACCCTGTCCCTGAATGAGTATGCAGATCGATAAACGCCCGTCCGTGGGTCGGTTCCCTGGGTGTAAGCGGAACATCCCGGTGGCGACGTTCAGTTGACTAACCATGATGAAAGGTTAAAGGATTCCCTGGTGTTGGAATCTGGCCCCTCGCCCGCTTTCGCCGATCTTTTTTGACCGGTCGCTTTAACGAAGCGAATGTAACTTCACAATCAATGGCGCCTGCTGTGCATCGTGCACCGTGAGCAATCACTGGGGACATAGTGTATCTACGCGCGTAGATAAATCAATAGATCTTCAGCTAATTTGTTAGATAAACATCATTATCACACTGCGTCATCAAAAGTTTTTATCGCAAATTCAGGCAGTTAACCGAGAGTCGTCGCGCATAAAAAATACATCAGGGCGTGAGAAGTAGAATTTTCTCTTAACATTAAGCTAAATCGGGAGCCGGCCCCTTTCATCGCGCTCCGTTATCGCACCGCGCTGTTACCGTGGCATGACAGCCGGGTTATTCTCCGAAAAAATATCCAGGGATTGGCAAATGCAGACAATGCTTTACCCTGTGGTGAAAGCGGTACAGGAGAGTTATGACGATTATTCTAATGCGGCACGGTAAGCCCAATCACCAGCCCGGCGGACGGCACAACGTGCAGGCGCTGGCGGACTGGTGCGAAGCCTACGATTTGTCACAGGTCAGCGACGGACCGCCGCCGCGTAGCCTGTCTATTGCGCGTCAGGCGACGGTGGTGGTGTGCAGCCCGCTTCCCCGCGCCCGCTCCTCACTGCGCCAGCTCGGGTTGCAGCCGCACGAGGTCGACGCGCTGTTCAGCGAGGTGGCAGTGCCGCTGCTACCGGGCAGTCAGCTCCAGCTACCGACGCTGATCTGGCTGGCGCTGCTGCGGCTGCTGTGGCTGTGCGGTTATGCCGGCCAGAGCGAGTCATTGCAGCACGCCCGCCATCGCGCTTCGCTGGCGGCCGACCGGTTAATTGAGCACGCCCGCCACGGCACGGTGCTGCTGCTGGGTCACGGCATCATGAACAAGATGATCGCCCGTGAGCTGCGCAAACGCGGCTGGCAGGCGGAAAAGCACGCCAGCAGCCGTCACTGGAGCTCGGCGATCTATCATCGTCCGTTTATCTGATCGCGCGGATAGTAGCTCAGCACTTCACAGCCGGTGCCGACCCGCGGCGTGGCAATCACTTTGCGCTGAGCCAGATCGATCACGCTCAGGGTGCCATCGCCCTGATTGGCGATCAGCAACAACTGTTTGTCAGGGCTGAAGCAGCCATCCATCGGCATAGTGCCGACCGCGATATCGCCCAGCGGATTGAGCAGATCGTCAAACAGGGTGACAACCGGCTCATCCTCGCCAATCGCCACCAGCTGCTCCCCATCCGCGCTAAAACGCACCACCTGACAAGGCTGCTGATGACCCGGCAGCGCCAGACGCTGGCGAATCCGGTGGCTTTGCCGATCGATAACGTACAGCAGCGGCGCGTCGGCGGCGCTGGCCACCAGGTAAGGGTGTCTGGGTGAGGCGGCGATACCGGCAATCGGCCCCGGCAGCAGGATGGTATCGATGATCCGCCCTTCCGCTTCGCACAGATCGACGACCGTGATGGTGGCGTCCTCTTCGTTATCGGTAAACAGCTTGCGGCCGCTGGGTGACAACGTCAGACGATGCGCATTGTGCGAAGGGATCGGAATGACTTTTTCCAGCCGATCGGTGAGCGGATCGATCACCGCCACTGCGGCACTCTGCTCACAGCAGAGGTAGACTTTGCCGTCGCGCCCCAGCTGACCACTGTGCGGCGCCCGCAGCGGAGACAGATCGATAAAGCCGCTGATCTCCCGATGCTGCAAATCAATTATCGCCACTTTATGGCCCGGATGCGGATTGTTGCCATGAACGCCATCGCCATAAATCGGCACATAGGCTTTGCCCCACGCCGTCAGCATCAGCAGTTCATGCGGTCGCGGTGGAAAGGCGTTCAGCTCCCGCTCGACCGCAAACGTCTCCGGGTTAAGAAACAGGACGCGATTGCCCCGTTTATCTACCGCCAGTAAACCGTGAGAATCACTCTGCATGCGCGCTCCTTTCTCAGTAAGATCCTCTTAAGCGTAGACAATCGTTAACGCGCGGCACGCCGTGAGCGATTGATGAGCCGGGCTAACGCGGCAGTTTAAGCGCAATCCGCTGCCGAAAAAGCCACCAGGCCGCAGCAGCGGCGATAACTCCGCCGTGCGATTCAGACTTTCCTTACACCGGCGAAAAAGAGTGATTAAATAAATAATACAGTCCGCTTAATCTATTATTTTCATCGGCTGCCCGGTTTATTTCCGTATTATCCGAAAGTCAAAAAAAGACATAGCTTATAGGTAAATAATGTTTTATTAAAAAGGTGCAGTGCAATTTAAACCGCCGTGAGGAAACTAGCGCGCGCTTTTACACTGCGCCACCATCAGGGAAACCCTTTAATAATTCCCGCACTGATTGAGATTGCCGCCAGGCTGCATCGCCCCGCCATCGCGTTAATTATGGGGCGCGCAGGTGCTGCAATATGACGGGAAAATAAAAACAACAGGTGCACCATGACTTTACATCGCCAACGACCTGCGCATAAGATCTGGCGCAACTGGAAAAGAATATCATTCAGTAGCCAGATGTTATGGAATAAAAAACGACACAGCGTCTTTAGCGCCCCGGAATATGATCCGGGGCAGGAAGAGAACGTCGTGTTGATATCGCAGCAGAAAAGCTTGCCGGAAATTCCGAAGATTGTCTGGATGTACTGGCATAACGATCAGCTGCCTACCTCAATGGCGCTGAATATCAGTAAAATCCGGCGGGATAACCCCGATCACCAGGTTTATCTGATTACTCAGCACACCCTGTCGCAGTGGCTGCCCGATCTTGACTTTATCTCTTCCGATCTGACGCTGGCGCATAAAAGTGAAATCATTCGTCTCGAACTGATTCACCGTTACGGCGGCATCGGCATTGATTGCAGTACCCTGTTATTTGAAGATCTCGCCTGGGTCCATCGCGTGCATCTGGAGCGGTCGATGGATTTAATCGGTTACTACCGCGAACAATCAACCCTGAATTTTCTCGCCCCGGTGATCGAAAGCTGGTTTGTCGCCGCTGCGCCGCAAAATCCGTTTATCCGAGAGTGGCTGAAACAGCTGGCACCGGTGAAAAACGTCGGCATTCAGAACTATTTTCAGGAACTGAAAAAGCGCGATGATTTCCCGATGATTGTGCAGAACATTGATAATCCATCGCGCCAGCTATTGTCACTGGCCCAACAGGTAGCGATGCGCGAATACCGACGGGCCAATCTCTACCTGCGGAAAGGGGAAGCTAACGCTTACTACTATCAGCGCCTGCACGCTGACAGCAGCAGCGCCTTCGCCCATTCCGTGCTGTTTCAGCAACGACCGCAAACGCCGCCGCCAATCATCAAGTTAACCGGAAACGAACGGCTGCATCTCGACTTCAATCTGCGGCTGGGTTTGTACAATCGCCGCAGCCTGATGGGTGAGATGATGCAGCAGACCGCCCCGACGCTGGCGCTGCCGCTAACCGTCAAAGCGCGCGCGTAGCCAGTGGGCAAAGGTGGTGACCGCACGTGGCACCTGCGCCGCCCAGGGACGCACAATCCACAGGCGGGCGGCGAACGCCTCGACCGCCTGCCATTCAGGCAGAACCTGTTGCAGTGAACCGGCTGCCAGCGCCGCCCGGGCGCTGAAGTCCGGCAGCATCGCAATGCCTAATCCCTGCAGCGCCGCATCGCGGATCGACTCACTGTTATTGGTGGCAAAACAGCCCTGAATCCGCACCTGGATCCGCTCATTATCGCCGTCGGTCACAAAGCTCCAGCGTGGCGATTCCACCCCGCGTGGATAGTAAAGGCAGTTATGCCGGGCCAGATCCTGCGGCATCAGCGGCGTACCCTGCGCCGCCAGATAGGCCGGTGACGCCACCAGCAGCGTGCGCGTCTCACACAGCGGCAGCGCCACGTGGGTTTCCGGTAGCGTGTCGCTGTGGCGTATCGCCAGATCAAACCCTTCACTGCTGAGCGACACAATGCGGTCCGTTACGTCGAGCTGCAGGCGGACCTGCGGATAGTCACGCAGAAACTCACCAATGATCGGCACCAGCTGCTGACGGGCAAACGCCACCGGCGCGGTGATGCGCACCAGTCCCCGTACCGGACCGGCAGTATCACGCACGCTGAAAAAGCTCTGTTCGATACGGGCAAACGGCTCGCGCAACTCCTCCACCAGCTTTTCACCCGCCGAGGTCAGACGCACGCTGCGGGTAGTACGCTGTACCAGCAGCACGCCCGCCATCTGCTCCAGCTCTTTGATTTTTTGGCTCATCGCCGCTTTGCTGACGTCGAGCCGCTCTGCGGCACGGGTAAAACTGCCCTGCTCGGCCAGCACCGTCAGCCAGTGCAGGTGATCCCACAGCGCATCGGTCTTCATCTCTTTCATCTTGATTGTTCAATATAGTGAATAATCAGTTCAGGCTACGCGCTTTTTCCCGGCGGATAAAGCAGTCACTATAGTCACAACAGACTATCACTCTCACCGCGAGGAAAAGCCGATGCCACTGCTGCAATTTGATGTTATTCAGGGTCGTTCAGAATCCGAACTGCGTACGCTGCTGGATGCAGCACACCGGGCCGTGCTCACCGCGTTTCAGGTGCCTGAGCGCGATCGTTACCAGATTGTTCAGGAAAACAAGCGCCACCAGATGGTGTTTCAGGATACCGGGCTGGGATTCAGCCGCAGCGATAATCTGGTCATGGTGCGGGTCTACACCAGCCCGCGCAGCAGCGAACAGAAACAGCACTTCATGGCGGAGCTGGCGCGCGAGCTGCGCGAAAGTTGTGGCGTGCAGGGTAACGATTTAATGATCAGCTTTATCACCAATGACAAAGGCGACTGGAGCTTTGCTGATGGTGAGGCGCAATACCTGACCGGCAAACTCTGAAATTACAGTCCGCTTTGCTCTGCTGACGGTGCGCGCCAGCCGCCGTCAGGCCTGATAAACTCCCCGCCGATGCTCTCTGTCACCAATATGATCCTCACCGCACAAATCTGGCTGGATGTGTTGCAGCCGGGTTACAGCCAATATAGATTGTCGAAAAACCATCCCCCCGAAGGTGGCCGGCAGTCTGAAGCGCCGCGTACTCATATCAACAGAGGATTTGCCGTTGTCCGAATTAGCGTCACTTGGGCTGTTTCTGGCCGCTATTGCTATCTATTCCTGTAAAGCCGGGCGTAACAAATTTTGGTTCTTTGTGGTGTTAATCCTGCTGGTGTTGTTTGTGGTGCTGAATGCAACGCTTTACGCCAGCAACTACTTCACCGGCGACGGCATCAATGATGCCGTGCTCTATACCCTGACCAACAGCCTGACCGGTGCCGGTATCAGTAAATATGTGGTGCCGGGCATAGGGCTGATCATCGTGCTGTTTCTGCTGTTCTGCCTGCTGTCGTGGATACTGCGGCGGCGTGAGCGGCCACATCATATCGGCTGGTCGCTGCTGGCGGTGGCCTGCGCGCTGGGTTCAGTGCAGACCACACCTGCATTTCGTCAGGTGGCGTCCCTGATTGTGTCGCACACCCAGCTGGCCGATTCCGACTTCGATGCGTTCTACAAAGTGCCACGTAACCGCATTGCGCAGCCGCACCTCAACGTGGTCTATATCTACGGCGAAAGCCTGGAGCGCACCTATTTTGATCAGCACGCTTTTCCCGGCCTGGCACCGGAGCTCAGCCGCCTGAAAGAGCAAAGCATCGACTTCAGCCAGACTGAGCAGCTGCCGGGCACCGATTACACTATCGCTGGCATGGTCGCCTCAATGTGCGGCATTCCGCTGTTTGCGCCGTTTGACGGCAATGCCTCAGCCTCGCTCTCCAGCTTCTATCCGCAAAATGTCTGTCTGGGCGACATCCTGAAAAACTCCGGCTACGACAACTGGTTTATTCAGGGCGCTGATCTGCGCTTCGCCGGCAAAGATGTGTTCCTGAAATCACACGGCTTTGATCCGGCCAACCTTTACGGCGCACAGGAGCTGAAAAGCCGCGTTGCCGATCCGACCTATCGCAACAACTGGGGTTATTACGACGATACGGTGATGGATGAGGTGTTTGAAAAATATCAGGAACTGTCAAAAGCCAACAAACCGTTTGCGCTGTTCACCCTGACGGTCGATACCCATCATCCCGATGGCTTTATCTCCCGCAGCTGTGAACGCAAGAGCTACAGCTTTGATGGCAAACCAAACCAGTCATTTAGCGCGGTGGCCTGTTCGCAGGAGCACGTCGCGCGCCTGATTGACCGGATTAAAGCCTCACCGTGGTTTAAACAGACGGTGATTGTGGTGACCTCCGATCATCTGGCGATGAATAACACCGCCCACCAGTACCTGATTAAGCAGCCACGCCACGATCTTTTTATGGTGATCCGCGGCGATAAACCGCAGGCAGAAGTGATTGATGCGCGCCGCAGCACACTGGATAACGGCGCGACGCTGCTGGATATTCTCGGCGGTGACAACGCGATTGGTCTGGGACGCAGCAGCCTGAGCAGCGTTTCGCTATCGACGCAGTTTGAAGATATGAAAAGTAAGGTGATGAGCTGGAAGCCGGATATTATCCAGCTGTGGAATTTCCCGAAGATGATGGACAGCTTTACCGTCGATCAGGTGAAAAATACCTTTAGCTTCTCGGGTACCACCTTCCGGTTACCGATTCTGTTCCGCATCAGTGATAAGCATGTTGAGCCGATGCCGGAAGGGGAATATTCGGCACCGCTGCGCTATCAGCTGGCCGATTTCACCTCGACCGATAAGTTTCTGTGGGTCGATCGCTGTTTTAAAATGGCGCGACTCTGGCAGCCGTCGCTGGCGCTGTCCGGCGATCTCTGTGTGGCAATGGGCCAGCTCGGCGCAACGCCTGCGGTAACGCATATCGATCAGCCACAGTGGAAAGGTAAAGTGAAATTCCCGACCACACCGACCAGCGATGCGGCTTATCAGCGCAATCTGGCGCAGATCCGCATCGAAGATAACGACATTCGCTACAGCGCCGACAGCTTCCGGCTCGACGTGCCTGGCGCACCGCAGAGCATCAAGCGTTTTAGCGGCATTTCCCGACCGGAAAGCTGGGGTCGCTGGTCTAACGCTAATCTCGCGCCGGAAGTGAAGATAGAGTACGTCGATCCGCTACCGCCGAAGTTTGACCTGGTGATTACCGCTCGCGCTTATGGAGCTAACGTCCACCGCCAGATCCCGGTGCGGGTTGGCGATCAGCAGCAACTGCTGTCGCTGGGTGAAACCTTCTCTACCCATACGCTGCATTTTGACAACCCGACCGCCACGCACCAACTGACCATTGCGCCGCCGGAACCGCAGCTGAGTAATATCGGCAATATCACCGGTCAGGACCCACGCAAACTGGGCATTGGCATGGTGGAAATCAAGATCGTGCCTCAGCCGTAACGCCTGCTTTTCTCTTCTCCTCTGCGGATTCACGCAGAGGAGATCTTCCCGCATCAGACGCCGAAGGTTGCGAGACCGCTCGCAATCCACTGCACGTTACTTGTTGAACTAATTGATATTTTTCGGAAAGGCGCGCAAAGTACAACCGGCTTAGTGGTACCCTTTGTGTGATCTGTCATCCTCTCGCTATCGCCGTATTGCCGGGAGAGAGGCAGACATGACAAGCACCATGATGAAGACCCACCAGGCCTTTAAAGCCCTGCAGCGGGCAGGGATCGATGAGCAGCAAGCGGAGGCGATGGTGGAGATCTTTACGGATATGCAGCAGGGAAAACCGGACCAGCCAGACGATAAGCAACTCAGCCGGGTTGAACAAAAAGTCGACCGGGTCGATGAGCGCGTCGGCCACGTTGAGCAAAAAGTCGATCAGGTCGAACAAAAAGTTGAACTGATCGATGAGCACGTTGGCAATGTTGAACGCAAAGTCGATCAGGTCGACCGAAAAGTTGAACAGACAGATGAGCGCGTTAGCAATGTTGAACGCAAAGTTGATCAGGTCGACCGAAAAGTTGAACAGATAGATGAGCGCGTTGGCAATGTTGAACGCAAAGTCGATCAGGTTGACCGAAAAGTCGAACAAATTGATGAGCGGGTTGGCAATGTTGAACGCAAAGTCGATCAGGTTGACCGAAAAGTTGAACAGATAGATGAGCGACTCGGCAATGTTGAACGCAAAGTCGATCAGGTTGACCGTAAAGTTGACCTGATGGATGAGCGACTCGGCAATGTTGAACGCAAAGTTGACCTGATGGATGAGCGACTCGGCAATGTTGAACGCAAAGTCGATCAGGTTGACCGTAAAGTTGACCAGATCGATGAGCGACTCGGCAATGTTGAACGAAAAGTCGACCAGATCGATGAGCGTCTGGGGCACGTTGAAAGAAAAGTCGATAAGCTGGGTATCCGGCTTAACCAGGTTGAAATCAAAGTCGATAAGCTCGAGGCTGGCCTGATCAGCTTAACCCGAACGGTCGAGAATCTCAGAGATGAAGTGATGACCGTGAAAAACGACATGCGCTGGATTAAGCGACTGTTAATGGTGATGACCACCACCCTGCTGGTGGCGGCCGTGAAAACCCTGTTTATCTGAATAAGCAGCGACCGGTCAGGGCAGCTTGCGCAATGTTTCCAGCTTTTCGCGCTGCTGGCCATCGGCAGTAAAGTTGTCGCCAGCCAGCCAGCGCTGCAGGCCCTTTTTCACCTGCGGCCATTCACCATCAATGATCGACAGCCAGCTGGTATCGCGACTGCGGCCTTTGTAAACAATCGCCTGGCGGAAATCGCCTTCGTAGCGGAAACCAAGACGTTCTGCCGCCCGACGTGATGGCGCATTGCAGCTATCACACTTCCACTCATAGCGGCGATAACCCAGCGTCTCAAAGGCGTAACGCATCAGCAGGAAATGGGCTTCCGTCGCCATGCGGGTCCGCTTCAGATGAGGTGAAAACGCCACATGTCCGACTTCGATCACGCCATGTTCCGGCTGAATCCGCATCAACGCCAGGCTGCCTGCCGCCTGCCCGCTGACAAGATCGATTACCGCAAAGTGCAGCGGGTCACGGCTGGCCTCCAGCTGCGCCGCATGCTCCTGCCACACCTGCCGGTTATCAAACGGCCCGACAAACATATAGGTCCAGTCGCGGCCATCTTCCGCCGCGGCGTAGGCATCGAACAGCGCTTCGCCATGGCGCGCCACGCTGAACGGCTCAAGCCGGCAAACTTCGCCAGTGAAAACCTGCGGCTGCGGAAAAGGACGGGGTTGCCAGTCCGGTAAATCGACCCCGACCGGCTGACCATACTGATTAGTGTGTTGTGACATATCGCCTCCAGGCTTCAGATGATGCCTGCAGATTGCCACTATCATGGTGGGTTAAAAAGTACCACAATGTTTGAAAATGATAGATCCACGGGAGCGCGCCATGAAGCCGGAGAGCCATCCTTTACTGCTGGCACCGTTAACGCCAGCCGCCGGAACCACGCTGCAGCAGCAGCTTTACCAGCGGATTAAACAGGGCATTTTGCAGGGCCAGCTGGCTGCCGGCGCGATGTTACCTGCCACCCGGCAACTGGCCGCTGAGCTACAGGTCTCACGTAATACGGTGCTTAACGTCTGGACCCAGCTGCAGGCGGAGGGCTATCTGATGAGCGATCGACAGGGTAGCCGCGTCAGCCTGCTGGCGTTACCGACAGCCCGGCCAGATGACAACGGGTTGGCTCACTGGCCGCTGGCAAAACGGCTTGATGCCCTTCAGCTCAGCCAGCGTTTCGATACCGGAACGCTGCCGCTGCGCCCCGGCATTCCGGCGCTGAATCATTTTCCGTTAGCCGCCTGGCGTCGGGCGCTTAATCATGTGCTGAACCACACGCCACCGCGCCAGTTGGGTTATGGCGACCCGCTGGGTGATCCTGAACTGCGTGCCGCACTGGCGCAGCAGTTGCGTATCACGCGCGGTGTTCGGTGTGATGCCGGACAGATTGTGATTACCGAAGGAGCGCAACAGGCGCTGATGCTGTGCGTCACTCTGCTGAGCGATCCGGGTGACCACGGCTGGGTTGAAGATCCAGGCTATCGTGGGGCCAAAGCGGCCATGCAAGCCGGCGATCTGCGCGTGGTTCCGATTCCCATCGATCAGCAGGGCCTGGCTCCGCAGCCGCAACACTGGCAACAGTCCCCACCGCGCCTGATCTACACCACGCCAACCCATCAGTATCCGACTGGCGCGGTGATGAGCGCAGCCCGGCGGCTGGCGCTGATTTCGGCGGCGCGGCAGCAGCAGGCGTGGATTATCGAAGATGATTATGATGGCGACTTCCGGCACCACGGCGAGCCGATTGCCGCCATGCAGGGAATGACCGATAACGCGCCGGTGATCTATCTCGGCTCCTTCAGCAAGACGCTGTTCCCTGCCCTGCGTATCGGCTTTATGGTGCTGCCCGCGCCGCTGGTCAGTAATCTGCGACCGGCGCTGCATCAGCTGCTACGTGGCGGTAATCCGCTGGAGCAGCAGGCGCTGGCACGCTTTATTCTCAGCGGCGATTACAGCCGGCATTTGAGTAAAATGCGCCGCCTCTATCGCCAGCGTCAGGCCCTGTTGCGCAGTGAACTGCAGCAGGCCGCGGGCCAGCCGATACCCTTACTGGGTGGCGACAGCGGAATGCATCTGGTCTTGCCAATCGAGGCGCATCAGAATGACGTGGCGATAGCCAACAGGCTGATTCAGGCTGGCTACGCGCCTGCGGCACTCTCGACCTTTTATCTGACTGAACCGGCACAGCGCGGCCTGGTGATTGGCTATGGTAACAGCAGCAGCACGCAGATCACCGCGGCGGTACGACAGTTGCGCCGGGTGCTGGGCTGGCCGGGTTAACGTCTGCCGCGTGGCTCACTGTCGCTGGCCGGAGCAGCAATCGATTCCCGCAGTATCAGCCGGGCATCAAAGCGCGGCATTGGACCGGCCGCTTCGCCACGAATTTCGGCAATCAGCCGGCGTGCCGCTTCACGCCCCATCTCGTATACCGGTTGCGCCACTACCGTCAGCGGCGGCGTCACAATTTCGCTCCATGGAAAGTTGTCATACATCACGAAGGAGAGATCCGCCGGGATGCGCAGCCCGCGCTGCGTCACTTCACGCAGCAGCCACATCGCTACTACGCTGTCAGAGGCCACCAGCGCACTGGGTGGCTGCGGGCGCTGCCACAGCTCAGCCACGATGCGGGCGATCTGCGCTTCATCCAGCGCATTCACTTTTACCAGCGACGGATCAAATTCCACTCCCGCCGCGGCAAACGCCTGCATCATGCCACCGACGCGCTGGGCAACCGGCGTCAGGCCAAAATCAGCTGGCGCACGGTAGTCACCGGTCAGCGCCATGCTGGTGACATAGGCGATATGACGATGGCCGGCCTGCAGTAACCGGCTGGTGGCGTCAGCCGCCACTTTGGTGAATTCACAGCAGATCGCTTCGACATCAAGGCCGGTAACTGCACGATCGAACAGTTTCAGCGCCCGGCCCTCTTCCAGCACCTGCATCAGATGGCTGTTTTGATCGCGCTCTGAACAACTGGGGGCCACGATAATGCCGTCGACCCGCTTCTCCAGCATCACCCGTACCGCATCCTGTTCAGCCTGCAGCTTTTCGTCGCTGTTGCTGAGCAGCAGATGGTAACCGGCGGTACGCGCCACATCCGCCATGCCGCGCAGGGCGAGGCCGAAGTGGGGATTTTCAATATCCCCGACAATGACACCGATGGTGTTAGAGCGCCCGGTATTCATGCTGCGCGCCAGCTCATTCGGACGGTAGCCCAGTGCGGCAGCGGCGCTGTTTACCCGGGCCTGCACCTCATTACTGACCGCGCCATAGCCCCCGAGCGCACGCGCCGCCTGGGCCTTGGAAACCTTTGCCGCGCGCGCCACATCCGCCACGGTGGGTGCTTTAGAACGTAATTTCTGGCTGGTCATAATTATTTTGAATCACAGGTTGATGACAGGAAGATTGACGCCGAAAAAAGGCTGTGCTTAAACTCATTGTAACCCCTTGAGACCGGTCTCACAACGCCCACGTCCACAAGGTGTCACCTGCGTTGAGACCGGTCTCAAAAATAATCACCGGCTCAACAGTCTCTGATGTTTAAACCTGCAAAAACGGATGAGCTATGAAATCGCAAACCAAACCGGGCAAACGGCCTGGCATGCTGTTCGGCACTGTGTTCAGTAAGACGCTCAGCACCCTGCTCGCACTCTGTGCACTTTCGTTCTCTACGCTGGCTGCCAGCGATGACAATCCCTACGGCCTGATCGAACCGGGCCAGCTACGCGTCGCCAGCGTCGGCGATTCCAGACCTTATACCTTCACCGATGCCAGCGGTCAGTTCACCGGCTTTGACGTCGAATTCTTTAAAAATGTCGCCCATCGCATGGGAATCGATAAGGTCGATTTTGTCGGTCAGGACTTCTCCGCCATCATGCCGGCGGTCGCCAACGGTCAGTATGATGCGGCGGTCGCGGCGATCGGCATCACCCCGGCACGTGAAAAAACCGTCGATTTCTCTACTGGCTATCTGGCGGGCTTTCTCACCGTGCTGACCCGCAGCGACAGCGGCGTGAAGAATGTCGCCAGTCTGGCAAAACGGCGGCTTGGCGTCGTTCAGGGCACGCTGCAGGAGAACTACGCGGTGGAACACTTCACCCAGACCGACATCGTGCGCTTCCCGGATAACAACAGCGCGGTCTCGGCGCTCAATAATGGCACGCTCGACGCCATCTTCCTCGACTATGAGGCCGCCAAAAGCTACGCCGAACGCTTCAAGCTGGTCTCTGCTGCCGATATCCCCTCTTTTGATGCCCCGGCCGGTATCGCCATCGCCAAAGGCAAACCCGCCTTTAAGGCCGCACTGGACAGCGCCATTAAAGCGGCGATGCAGGACGGCACCTGGCAGCGGCTCTATCAGAAGTGGTTCCCCGGCTCGCCAATGCCCAAACAGTATCTGCCTGGCGGTCAGTAAAGTGGCGGACGTTCGCGTCCTGAGTTAACCGGGGAATGCCCCGCACTGCATGGAGACGGCGATGGACTTGCTCACGATTCTTTCCCGCACCTTCTTTGATTTTTCCTCAATGAGGGAAGTGCTGCCGCAGATGCTGACCACCGGGCTGGTGAATACGGTGATTATCTCGCTGGCGGCCACCCTGCTTGGCACACTGTTTGGCCTGCTGCTGGCGCTGATGGGCATTTCGCCCTCGCGCTGGCTGCGCCTGCCCGCCCGGCTGTATACCGATCTGTTTCGCGGTCTGCCGTCGATTCTGACCATCCTGCTGATTGGTCAGGGCCTGGCGCGATTCAGCTATCAGCTGTTCGGTCCGACGCCTTACCCGCTGGGGATCTTCGCCCTCAGCCTGATTGCCAGCGCCTACATGGGCGAGATTTTCCGCGCCGGCATTCAGAGCGTCGAACGCGGCCAGATGGAAGCCTGTCGCGCGCTGGGGATGAGCTATGGCCGGGCGATGCGGCTGGTGGTGATCCCGCAGGGGATCCGCCGGGTGCTGCCCGCCATCGTCAATCAGTTCATCGCCATCATTAAAGACTCGTCGCTGGTCTACCTGCTGGGGCTGATGACCCAGCAGCGCGAGCTGTTTCGCGTCGGCCAGGATGCAGCGGTGCTGACCGGCAATCTGTCGCCGCTGATGCTGGCCGGGCTGTTCTATCTGATCATCACCGTGCCGCTGACGCACATGGTCAACTACGTGGATGTGCGTTACCGCACCGGCCGCCGTCGCCTGACCGCGCCGCAAAGTGGTTTAAAAGAGGTGGAGGAAGTCAGACGGCCCAACGGTGCGCTGGCCACTCACCCGCTGACCGGAGGCAACCATGAATAACCGCACAACCAGCGCCAGCTGGCACGGAGCCAGCCTGGAGCTGCGCGATCTGACCCTCGCCTATGGCCCGATTGAGGTGCTGCGTAACGTCTCGCTGCGGGTCGCGCCCGGCAGCACCACCTGCATTATCGGGCCATCCGGCTCGGGCAAATCGACCCTGCTGCGCGGCATTAACCGGCTGCATGAACCGAAATCGGGCGATGTGCTGCTGGCCGACCGATCGGTACTGCGCGACAAACCGGACGCACTGCGGCTGCGGATTGGCATGGTGTTTCAGCACTTCAACCTGTTTCCCGATCACAGCGCGCTGGAGAACGTGGCGCTGGCCCCGTGGCGCGTCAAAGGCTTGCCCAAAGCGCAGGCGATGGCGATTGCCCGTCAGCGGCTGGAAGAGGTTGGTCTGGGTCCGCGCGCCGATCACCGGCCACGCGATCTCTCCGGCGGCCAGCAGCAGCGGGTGGCGATTGCCCGCGCGCTGGCGATGGATCCGGAGGTGATGCTGTTTGATGAGGCGACCTCGGCGCTCGATCCCGAACTGGTGAAAGGCGTGCTGACGCTGATGGCCGATCTCTGTCGTCGCGGCATGACGATGGTGGTGGTAACGCATGAAATGGGCTTTGCGCGCAAAGTGGCGGATCAGGTGGTGTTTATGGACGAAGGCGAGATTGTCGAAGCCGGGCCGCCAGCCGCTATTTTCGATGCGCCGCAGTCACCGCGCCTGCAACGTTTTCTCTCTGAAGTGCTGTAACTGAGTAAGGAACCTGATAATGGCGGTAAAAACTGAAATGAAAGTGGTGGTGCTGGGCGGTGGCGTGCTGGGCGTATCGACGGCGCTCGAGCTGGCGAAACGCGGGGCAGCGGTAACCTTAGTGACCGAAGCCGCGCTCTGCTCCGGCGCCTCAGGACGCTCGCTGTCGTGGCTCAACTCAGCGGGCGAGCGGTCGAAACCTTATCATGCGCTACGTATGGCCGGCATCGATCGCTATCGCACCCTGTTTGCCCGGCATCCGACACTCGACTGGCTGCGGTTTGACGGCGGGATCTGCTGGTCGGATAACGATGTTGCCGCGACGGAGGCGCGCCACGCTTATGAAAAAGCCCACGGCTACGATTCACAGCTGATCACGGCTGAAAACGTGGCGCAGGCGGATGCCGCAGTCGATCCCGATGCGCTGGCGGCCCAGGCAATATTTAATCCCGGTGAAGGCTGGGTCAGCCTGCCGCATCTGGTGGATTATCTGGTCAATCAGTTCCGGGCACTGGGCGGCGAAGTGGTAGAACACGCCGGTAAAGCCAGCGTGATCACCGATCGGGGCCGGGCCTGTGGCATTCGTAGCGATAAAGGCGAGCTGCGCGCCGATGCAGTGCTGGTTGCCTGCGGTCCCTGGACGCCGGATGTGGTGGCACCGCTCGGTGTGACTATCCCCAACGGCTCGCCGGTTTCGATGCTGGTGATCACCGAACCGTCCGCCCAGCCGCTGAAAGCGGTGCTGAACACCCCGCGCGCCGCGGTTCGTCCCAATCCTGGCAACCGTTTTGCGCTCGATCACGACTGGTATGAAGCTGATATCCAGCCGCTGGCCGACGGGGAATACCGGATTGATGAGCAGGTGGTGGCGCAGCTGGCGCAGGAAGCCAGCCGGTTATTGCGTGGCGATCGGCCGCTCAAAGCTGAGAGCTGGAAGATTGGCCTCAAGCCGATTCCGGGTGATGGCGATCCGGTGCTGGGTGAACTGCAAAAGGTACCGGGCTGTTACGTGGCGTTCAGCCACTCCGGTGCCACGCTGGCGCTGATTGTCGGGGAATTACTGGCGGACGAGATGATCAGCGGCGAAAAACATCCGATGCTGGCAAGCTTTGGTGCGGAGCGTTTCAGCTAAAAAAAAGCCGGTCGTGCTGACCGGCTGATTTTTTAACCGCTTATTTTAACCGCGGAAGAAGATATCGCCCGATTTCCCCATGACGATTTTGCCGGTGTCATTGGTAATCAGGATGTAATTGGCGTTGATATAGGCCCAGTGGGTATTCTCCTGCGGCGCAGGCAGATTACGTTTTTGCCACTCGGTAATGGTGTAGGTTTTATCAGTGTACTTCTCTGGCACCGTGTCGCCGACTTTATACTGTTTGTAGTCGATGATGATGGTGTTGAGATCGTAGTTCGGCTGTCCGCCAGTCGACGGCGCTGGCGTGGTCGGCGTAATGCCATCATTCGATTGTGAGCTGGATGGCGCCTCAGTCTGTGCGGCACCGGCATCCGGCTGAGCGTTAACCGCGCCAGGCTGCGACTGGGCGTCAGGATTGGCAGGCTGAATCTGTGGCGGCGGCGGAACGGTATCCGTTGCTTCACCGGCGGCCTGCACAGCAGGGATCAGGCTCAGCGAGCCAACCAGTAATCCCATTGAGAAAAGTACACGTTGAGTCCTGCGCATAATGATTTCCACGTTAAATTGATTTTAGTGACGGTAGACAGGCTAAAGACAATCTTTATAGCGATACAGTTCCCCTCGCGTCAAAGCTAAGTGTAAGGAAAGACGACGCTATTCGTTTCACCACGCACCGGTTACTGTCCAACCACTCTATCCTTAGTTGCCAGATCGACCAACAACGCAATGCCTAAATAGTTGCTCCAGTTAAAGGCGTTTTGCAGCACCACAATCGCGTTGCCACGGGCTTTATCGTAGCCGATAAAGCTGGCATAGCCGCCAATGTAGCCGACCTGGTAGGTTATTTGCTCTCCCGCGACCCGATCGGTGACCCAGGCGATATTCTGTGCCTGGCTTCCCTGTTGATACCACGCCCGATTCACCGCGGCAAAGGCCTGATCCAGAGACCGATCGCCGGTGGCGCTCAGATGCGCACGCAGATAAGCGATCAAATCGCGTGCATTGCTGTAAAGACTGGCTGCCGCCACCATGTTGCCGTGGAAATGCCAGTCCGGCGTCAGCGCGCCACGGGCGATAAATTTGGGCTGATCGCCGGCGTGACCGAGTGCGCGCAGCGGATACCCGGCCAGCGTTTCGGGCCGGAAGCTGCTGTGCGTCATCTGCAACGGCGTAAAAATCAGCGTTGAGGCCAGCGACTGGATATCCTGATGAAAGCGTTCACGCAGAATATAACCGAGCAGCGCATAGCCGAGATTGGAGTAATGCGGCACGCGCACCGCTGGCGCAGAGAAATCGGCGAGATAATCGAGCAGCGCATCGCTGTCGAGATTGCTATAGAAGTTTTCGCCATTGCCCAGATAGCGGATGAACTGATGCAGCATCGGCAAGTCCATATCCTGACGCGGCAGACCAGCGGTGTGGGTGACCAGTTGCAGCAGCGTAATGCGTTTTGCGTCCTCGCTCAGCCGCACCCCAGGCAGCAGATCGGCCAGCGTGTCGTGCCAGTGCAGCTGGCCCTGATTCACCAGCTGGATAATCACCTCTGCCGTCACCCCTTTACTCAGCGAACCGAGCGCAAACAGCGTGTCGGGCGTAATCGGATAACGGTGCTGCCGATCGGTCACCCCATAAGCGTAAAATTGTGCCGGACCACCACGATGAACGATCGCAATGCTGATGCCGGGAACCTGCTTTTGCTGCATGTAGTGACGCACAATGTCGTCAACATTTTCATGGAAGGTGGCGTGAGTCAGGTAAACGCGGTCGCCGACCGGGGCCGACGTCTGCGACAGAGTGCCACAACCCGCGAGGATCAGGATGATGGCAGGCCACAGCAGGGCTATTATTCTGAATCGGCCTGAGGCAAGGCGGTGGAGATCCCGCCAGGTGCGAAGCGTGCTCGCCCGACCGGAGAAAAAGTCTGTTCTCATTTTTTATTATAATAATCAGTTAATTAAGTTTGATTGTGATGTAACAGACCCGCTGTCGCGCAAAAATGTATCACAAAGCGACAGTCGGCTATAGCGCGCTAAACCGACTAAAAGTGATGTAACCGGCGGATTGAGGGTCGCCGTGCCGGCAACTGAAACCACCTGCCCGGCCTGAGGTAAGCTGTGTTGCGGCGCGCAAGGGTGTACACTGCTGCGGCTTTATGGCTTGAACGCCGTGCTCACATTTTTGAAATGCCCGGGAGGCAACCGCATGAAAGAAGGCCCACTGTCCGAGAAAGAGCTGCAATGGCTGGAAGATATGCTGGAAAAATATGGCAGCGAAGCGTCGATTCTGGATGTCTCCGAGCTGGACGGTCTGCTGACCGCCGTGCTGTCCGGACCGACCACCGTCGAACCCAGCAAATGGCTGGTGGCGCTGTGGGGCGGCGAGAAGCAGATCCCAAAATGGAGCAACGAACGTGAAATGACGCGTTTTATGGAGCTCTGTTTTCAGCACATGAATGATGTGGCTGACCGGCTGTCTGAATTCCCTGAGCAGTTCGAACCGCTGTTTGGCATCCGTGAGATGGAAGGTCTGGAATTTACCGTGGTTGAAGAGTGGTGCTTCGGCTACATGCGCGGCGTATCGCTGACCGACTGGTCTGCCCTGCCGCAGGATCTGCAACCGGCGCTGGACGCCATCGCCTTACACGGCGTGGAAGAGAATCTCGAAAAACTGGATGCGATGACGCCGGATGAGATGGAAGCCAGCATTGAGGCGATCCGCCCTGCTGCGCTGGCGCTGCACGATCACTGGATCTCCCAGCCTGAAGCGGTGCCGGTGCCGCAGAAGCCGATCTCGGTAGAAAAGCTGCCAGGTCGTAACGATCCCTGCCCGTGCGGCAGCGGTAAAAAATATAAGCAGTGCTGTCTGCATTAATTCGTCACCTGGCCGGAGCGGGATCGCCGCCCGGCCTGCCACGCCAGACGATCCTGCCGCTGCGCTGACGATCGCTCCGATCCCACCGGGATCAACATCCCGCCACCGTCCTCGTGCCAGACTGCTCACGACTTGAACAGCCACGCGCTTATCGCTAAGGTAAGCGCGAATTTACCCGCCAGGAACGCATCATGATTACCATCGCGCTTATTGACGATCACCTGATCGTCCGCTCCGGGTTTGCCCAACTGCTGGGACTGGAACCCGATTTTCAGGTTGTGGCCGAGTTTGGATCGGGCCGTGAGGCGCTGGCGGGTTTACCGGGACGCGGCGTGCAGGTCTGTATCTGCGACATCTCGATGCCCGATCTCTCCGGTCTGGAACTGCTGAGCCAGCTTCCCGCCGGCTTAGCCACCATTATGCTGTCGGTACACGACAGTCCGGCGCTGGTGGAACAGGCGCTTAACGCCGGCGCGCGCGGTTATCTCTCCAAACGCTGTCGGCCCGATGAGCTGATCGCTGCCGTGCGCACGGTCTCGGCCGGTGGCTGTTACCTGACGCCGGAGATCGCCCTTAAGCTGGCCGCCGGACGTCAGGACCCGCTGACCCGACGCGAACGCCAGGTGGCCGAGAAGCTGTCGCAGGGGATGCCGGTGAAAACCATTGCGGCCGAGCTGGGCCTGTCGCCAAAAACCGTTCACGTCCACCGCGCCAACCTGATGGAAAAACTCGGCGTCAGCAACGACGTCGAGCTGGCGCGCCGCATGTTTGACGGCTGGCAATGACGCCGCTTCTGTCGCGGCTGATATCAGTGGCCGCCAGCGTCTGCATCTTTTCGGCGGCGTGGTTCTGCCTGTGGAGCATCAGCCTGCATCTGGTGCAACGGCCCGAGCTGGCGGTGCTGCTGTTTCCGTTTGGCCTGCGGCTGGGCCTGATGCTGCAATGTCCGCGCGGCTACTGGCCGGTGCTGCTGGCCAGCGAGTGGATGCTGCTGATCTGGCTGTCGCACCAGGTCGCGCTGGCGCATCTGCCACTGCTGATGGTCGGCGGCATGCTGACGCTGCTGCCGGTGGCGCTGATCTCCCGTTATCGCCACCAGCGCGACTGGCGCACGCTGCTGCGTCAGGGGGCCGCGCTGATCGCCGCCGCACTGCTGCAATCGCTGCCGTGGGCCGGTCAGCAGGAGATGCTGAACGCCCTGCTGCTGACGCTCACCGGCGGGCTGACGCTGGCCCCTACCTGCCTGGTCATCTGGCACTATCTCACCCGTACCCGCTGGCAGCCGCTGGGACCGGCGCTGATCTCCCAGCCGGTTAACTGGCGCGCCCGACATCTTATCTGGTATCTGCTGCTGTTTATCATCAGCCTGGGATTGCAGCTTGGCCTGCCGGCAGAGCTGGCGCGCTTTACGCCATTTTGTCTGGCGCTGCCGATTATCGCGCTGGCGTGGCACTACGGCTGGCAGGGTGCGCTGATCGCTACCCTGATGAATGCCATTGCCCTGATTGCCAGCCAGACCTGGCACGATCATCCGGTCGATCTGCTGCTATCGCTGCTGGCGCAAAGCCTGACCGGACTGCTGCTCGGTGCCGGTATCCAGCGGCTGCGTGAGCTTAATCAGTCGCTGCAGCATGAGCTGGCGCGCAACCGGCGGCTGGCTGAACGTCTGGTCGAGACCGAAGAGAGCGTGCGCCAGGAGGTAGCGCGTGAGCTGCACGATGACATTGGCCAGACCATCACCGCGATTCGTACCCAGGCGGGCATCGTCCAGCGGCTGGCACCCGATAATGGCCGGGTGATCCAGAGCGGCGCGCACATCGAGCAGCTGTCGCTGGGAGTGTACGATTCGGTGCGGCGACTGCTGGGACGGTTACGGCCGCGTCAGCTAGACGATCTCTCGCTGGAGCAGGCGGTCCGCTCGCTGATGCGTGAGATGGAACTCGACGATCGCGGTATCGTCAGCCATCTCGACTGGCACATTGATGAGAACCTGCTCAGCGAAGGCCAGCGCGTCACGCTGTTTCGCGTCTGCCAGGAAGGCCTGAACAATATCGTGAAGCACGCCAGCGCCAGTGCGGTGATGCTCAAAGGCTGGCAGCAGGATGAACGAGTGATGCTGGTGATTGAAGATGATGGCTGCGGCCTGCCGTCCGGTTCCGGCCAGCAGGGTTTTGGTCTGGCCGGAATGCGCGAACGGGTGGCCGCGCTGGGCGGCACGCTGGCGATATCCTGTACCCACGGCACCCGCGTCAGCGTTCATTTGCCGCTGCGTACGGTGTGAGGAGTGAATGTGTTTAGCTTTCTGAAAACCCCGGACAACGCCGCCCCGCTACAGGATAAAGCGGAGATCGATCGCCGCTATCGCTACTGGCGACGGCATATCATGGTGACCATCTGGCTGGGCTATGCGCTGTTCTATTTCACCCGCAAAAGCTTCAACGCCGCCGCCCCGGAGATCCTCGCCAGCGGCGTGATGACCCGTACCGATATCGGCCTGCTGGCGACGCTGTTTTACATCACCTACGGCCTGTCGAAATTTTTCTCCGGCATCGTCAGCGACCGCTCCAACGCCCGCTACTTTATGGGGCTGGGACTGATTGCCACCGGGGTAGTGAACATCCTGTTCGGCTTCTCCACCTCGCTGTGGGCCTTTGCGTTGCTGTGGGCGGTTAACGCCTTCTTCCAGGGCTGGGGTGCGCCGGTCTGCGCCCGCCTGCTGACCGCCTGGTATTCGCGCAATGAACGCGGCGGCTGGTGGGCGCTGTGGAACACCGCGCACAACGTCGGTGGCGCACTGATACCGATGATGATCGGGGCGGTGGCGCTGCATTACGGCTGGCGCAGCGGGATGATGGTGGCGGGCGGATTAGCGATTCTGGCCGGTCTGTTTCTCTGCTGGCGACTGCGCGATCGGCCTCAGACCGTTGGCCTGCCCGAGGTCGGCGACTGGCGGCAGGATGAGATGGAGATGGCGCAGCAGCAGGAAGGCGCGGGCCTGAGCCGCAAAGCGATCCTCACCCGCTACGTGCTGCTGAACCCCTACATCTGGCTGCTGGCGCTGTGTTATGTGCTGGTTTACGTGGTACGCGCGGCGATCAACGACTGGGGCAATCTCTACATCTCGGAGACGCTGGGCGTCGATCTGGTAACCGCCAATTCAGCGGTGACGATGTTTGAGCTGGGCGGATTTATCGGCGCGCTGGTGGCCGGCTGGGGATCGGATAAGCTGTTTAACGGCAACCGCGGCCCGATGAACCTGATTTTCGCCGCCGGGATCCTGCTATCGGTGGGATCGCTGTGGCTGATGCCGTTCACCAGTTACGTGATGCAGACAGCGTGCTTTTTCACTACCGGCTTCTTTGTCTCGGGTCCGCAGATGCTGATTGGCATGGCGGCGGCCGAGTGTTCTCACAAGGAGGCAGCGGGTGCGGCGACCGGCTTTGTCGGGCTGTTCGCCTATCTTGGCGCGTCGCTCTCCGGCTGGCCGCTGGCGTGGGTGATCGACAGCTGGCACTGGAGCGGCTTCTTTGCGGTGATTGCGATTGCGGCCGGTATTTCCGCACTGCTGCTGCTGCCATTCCTCAATGCACAGGCGCCGCGTCCGGTCGACGAAGCGTGATGCGCCTCTCCTTTTTGCCGCATGTGGGGCAAAACTAAGAAATTTTCCTGGTTTCGCCTGGCGGCTGTCTCAGGCCAGGCGGGCGGCTGATTTTTACAATGCCAGCCATTCGCTGCCCGTTGCAGCTTTTCCAACCAGGAGAATCCCCATCCATGCTGGCCTTTCTTAATCAGGTGCGCAAGCCGACCCTGGACCTGCCGCTCGACGAGCGGCGCAAGCTGTGGTTCAGACCCTTTATGCAGTCCTATCTGGTGGTGTTTATCGGCTACCTGACCATGTATCTGATCCGCAAGAACTTCAACATTGCGCAGAACGATATGATCACCACCTACGGGCTCAGCATGACGCAGCTGGGGATGATTGGTCTCGGCTTCTCGATCACCTACGGCGTCGGTAAAACGCTGGTCTCCTATTACGCCGACGGCAAAAACACCAAGCAGTTCCTGCCGTTTATGCTGATCCTGTCGGCCATCTGTATGCTCGGCTTCAGCGCCAGCATGGGCACCGGATCGGTCAGTCTGTTCCTGATGATTGCGTTTTATGCCTTGAGCGGTTTCTTCCAGAGTACCGGCGGCTCCTGTAGCTACTCGACCATCACTAAATGGACCCCGCGCCGCAAGCGTGGCACCTATCTGGGGATGTGGAATATTTCGCATAACCTCGGCGGTGCCGGTGCGGCAGGCGTGGCGCTGTTTGGTGCCAATTATCTGTTCGACGGCCACGTGATTGGGATGTTTATCTTCCCGTCGATTATTGCGCTGATTGTTGGCTTTATCGGTCTGCGTTTCGGCAGTGATTCGCCGGAGTCGTATGGGCTGGGCAAAGCCGAAGAGCTGTTTGGTGAAGAGCTGAGCGAAGAAGATAAAGAAGCCGAAGATGAGTCGATGACCAAATGGCAGATCTTCGTTGAGTACGTGCTGAAAAACAAAGTGATCTGGCTGCTGTGCTTCGCCAATATCTTCCTGTATGTGGTGCGCATCGGCATCGATCAGTGGTCAACCGTTTACGCGTTTCAGGAGCTGAAACTCTCTAAAGAGGTGGCGATTCAGGGCTTTACCCTGTTTGAAGTCGGCGCGCTGGTCGGCACGCTGCTGTGGGGCTGGTTATCCGATCTGGCCAACGGTCGTCGCGGGCTGGTGGCCTGTGTGGCGCTGGCGCTGATTATCGCCACGCTGGGGATCTATCAGCATGCCAGCAACCAGTATATTTATCTGGCTTCGCTGTTCGCGCTTGGTTTTCTGGTGTTTGGTCCGCAGCTGTTAATCGGCGTCGCCGCGGTCGGCTTTGTGCCGAAAAAAGCCATCGGCGCAGCGGATGGCATCAAAGGTACCTTCGCCTATCTGATTGGCGACAGCTTCGCCAAACTGGGCCTGGGCATGATCGCCGACGGCACACCGATATTCGGCCTGACCGGCTGGGCCGGCACCTTTGCCGCGCTGGATGCCGCCGCTATCGCCTGTATCACTCTGATGGCGATGGTTGCAGTGATGGAAGAGCGCAAAATCCGCCGCGAGAAACGGCTGCAGCGGCTGAAGATGGCGTGATGTTAGGTAGCTGATAGGTGCCGCTGACGGTAAATCGCAACGGCCAGCGTGGCGGAGAGCAGTACGCTCTGCTGCGCTGGCCGTTTTTTTAAGGTTATGTGGACGGATTGGTGGTTATCAGCATTTTTACTGCCGGTAGCATTCTGCATCCTCTGTCGACATATAATTATTTATCGTGGTGATGCCAGATAACGTGCCCCTGATTATTTGGCTTTTAAACTGCTTCCCGGCTCAGGAATGACAAGCGCTGGAGCATTTTAAAGCCGGGAGCTTAGTCGCGTCAGAAGACCTTAAGCAGCCCTGCATCGTCAAGCCTGACAGAAAACTCTGATGTCAGTAAATAAGATCCCTGCCTTTTCGAAGTTATATCGTAGGCGAAGGAATACCGATGACCCGGAATGACACGGATGCCAAAAAGCGGCAGGCATTTATTTTCAAGAACATAGACCGGGTTATCATCAAAGGTTTTATGCAGGAGGTAATTTGTTTCGTTATTAACCTGAACTGCAGTAATTTTCTCGTCCGGGTGCAACGTTGATACGATACAAACCTGATCGCCATGAGTAACAACCGTTGTCGACTCACGCGACACCATACGGTCACCCGGGCCAGGACAGCCAGTTATAAAAAACGTTGTCATCAGCAAGAGATATTTTTTCATAGTGCTTACCTTATTTCTCCACTGATCACGCGCTGATAAAGTGAAGGGATCTCCCTAAGATTATCCGTTCCTCTGTATTTTCCTATACGGCCGGGTCTCTGATAATACGACCATTTTTCCAGACCATAAACCAGTAAAAGCCAGTAGTCTGCCAGGATTGAAGCCTGCTGCTCAAGAGCGTAATCCGTTAGCTTAACCTTATCCAGTTTGTATGTGTACCCGGCCGCCCAGCTAAATGCTCCTCTAAACCTGACCCATTGACCATGCTGGTGCTGCCAGACGTGGCCTAATTCATGGATAAAAACATATTTGTCTTCTATCAGCACTGATGTTGAAGAAAAATCATCCTTGTACATTATTTTTCGATACCATAACTCACCGTTTGGCGTCATAGCGTAATTTGACTTCTGTAATCCGAAAGGCAGGTAGCTATCACAGTGAATCCACACCCGATTATACGTTATGCTGTTGCCATAAACCCGGCGCGCCATAGTAATCTCGGCTAATTTCATACGCCGCAGCGTTCCTTCTTTGCTCCCTGCGCTCATTTTATTATCCCTGTGCATCACGTTTTAAATTACCCTCTGACAATACAGCCTGTGTCATTCTTACAATCACCTGACAACAGAAATTATTATATGAAAATGAAAGTACAATCAATAAGAAATGATATCAATAACCTAATGCGTAAGGAGAATCACTATCTGTGCAGAGATGAATTCATTTTGAATCACTGCTATTAGTTACCATTTTCAACTCATCATGATTATTACTGCCTGCATCATCATTTCATTAATTAATTTATTAACATCTTCCAGCAATCCATTTTTACTAATTATTATAAGAACAGAAGAAATAACGAGGTGCGATTTTTCAACAGACTACTACACCGGCCACAAGTACACTTAAAGATGTTAATGCACAAGGTAACTACCAGGGAAAATATTGTGGCGATGGTTGCAGTGATGGAAGAGCGCAAAATCCGCCGCGAGAAACGGCTGCAGCGGCTGAAGATGGCGTGATGTTAGGTAGCTGATAGGTGCCGCTGACGGTAAATCGCAACGGCCAGCGTGGCGGAGAGCAGTACGCTCTGCTGCGCTGGCCGTTTTTTTCATTAACCGTTTAATCAGAAGGTTAGTTAACAGGACTGGTGCCGGGCAGATGGCTGCATTTAACCGGCGCGCCGCTGGTTGCTTCACTATGTGAAGCAAAAAAACGATTCAATCTTTGCTCCACCTCACGCAATCCTCGCCCGTTCCGACATGCTGCGCCTAAAGCTCATACGCTCATTCCAACAGCCACCCAATGTGGTCATCGTTATTACCTTCAGGAGAGCGTATGGATCATTCAGCCCGCCAGTACGGTATTGAGGTCGCGCCGACGACAGTTAAACGTTCGCCCAGACGCACCGCCAAAATTATGATGTCTGCCGGGATAGGTCACTTTATCGAGTGGTTTGACTTTGGCTTGTACGGCACCCTGGCGGCCATTATCGCCAGCAACTTTTTTGTCAGCGCCGATCCGGCAACCGCGCTGTTAAAGTCTTTCGCCGTGTTCGGTTCCGGCTTTCTTATGCGTCCATTGGGCGGGCTGTTCTTTGGCTCAATGGGCGATCGTCTGGGCCGACGCAAAGTGCTGGTCACGGTGATTGTGATTACCTCACTCTCAACCTTTGTGATGGGGATTTTGCCGACCTGGCACCAGGCAGGCATTATCGCCCCTATCCTGCTGGTAATAACCCGACTGGTACAGGGCTTTGCGGCGGGCGGTGAAAGTTCCGGGGTTATTACTTATCTGGCCGAAAGCGCCGCACCGAACCGGCGGGCTACGCTCACCTGCTGGAGCGAAAACTTCAGCTTTATGGCCTTCGTTTGTGGCTCGGGGCTGGTACTGCTGCTGACCCATACGTTAGGCGACGCCGCAATGAACGACTGGGGATGGCGCATTCCCTTTCTGCTTGCCGCCCCGCTCGGCCTGGGTGGGCTGTATATGCGCCGCAATATGGAAGATTCGGCTGCATTTCACAAACTGCAGGCTAGCGGAAAGATCGAGAAATCGCCGCTGCGCAAAACGCTCAGCTCATCTGGCCGCGCCCTGCTTTTCTGCGTCGGCTTTGTGGTGGTTAAAGCGGTCAGCAGCTGGGTGCTGCAATCCTTTATGCCGGGCTACCTCTCCACCCATCTGCATTACAGCCGGACCGACTCTTATCTCATCACCACGCTGGGCTTGCTCAGTGTCGCTGTCTGTATGCCGCTTACCGGCTATCTTTCCGATCGCTGGGGCCGCCGTCCGTTAATGCTGATGGGATGTGGCGGCTTCATTCTGCTGACCTATCCCGCCATGTTGCTGATGACGCAAGGTTCGGTGATGACGTCGATAGCGGCCATGAGCCTGCTGGGCGTATTTGTCGCCATGTTTAACGGCGGCTGTGGCGCAGCGATGGTGGAGCTGTTTCCCACCGCCATTCGCTACGGCGGCATTGCTGTCGCCTACAACCTGACGGTAGCGGTATTTGGCGGCGTAACGCCTCTGGCCTCAGCCAGCCTGATTGCCTGGACCGGCGATCCGCTCTCTCCCGCCTGGTACGTAATGATCACTGCCCTCGTCTCTTTTATTGCGGTGTGGTTCGCCAAAGAGACCGCCGGCAAAATCCTTGATTAATCTGAACCGGAGTTAATATGCAAATCAGTCAGGTTGAATGCTTTCCGCTGAAAATTGCCGCTGACCAGATCTATCTGGGCGGCAACGCCACTGGCGATGAAGCGGATTATTATTATCGCCCTGAATACCGCTGCGTCTATTCCCGCAAGATGGAAACCTGCCTGGTAAAGATTACCACCCGCGACGGCCACGTCGGCTGGGGCGAGGCGCTGGCACCGGTGGTGCCGCAGGTGATTGCTGAACTGATCAACCAGCTGTTCAGGCCGTTAATTATCGGTCGATCGCCGTTCGATAGCGCCGTGCTGAATTCACGCATGTACGATGCGATGCGCGATCGCGGCCATATCACGGGCTACCATATTGATGCGCTGGCCGCCGTAGATATCGCTCTGTGGGATCTTAAAGGCCAGATCCTCAATTTGCCGGTGTATCAGCTGCTCGGGGGAGCCTACCGCGAGACCATTCCTTGCTATGTCTCCGGCTTGCCGGAACCGGATCTGGAATCCCGCGCTGTGCTGGCCAGACGCTGGCAGGAAAAGGGGTTCAGCGCCTTTAAACTGGCATTGGGTTATGGCGTCAGCGAAGACATCCACAATGTAAAAGTTATCCGTGAAGCGCTCGGCCCGGAAGCACAACTGTTCGTTGATGCCCACTGGAATTACAGCGTTACCGAAGCGAGTGAACTCGCACAGCGCCTGCATGCGCTTGGTGTTGGCTTCCTTGAAGCGCCGCTGCTGCCAGAAGATGTTGCCGGTCATCGTGAACTGCGCGCCAAAAGCCCGATAGCCATTGCGCTGGGTGAAACGGAACGCACCCGCTACCAGTTTAAGCCGCTGATTGAGCAACGCGCCGCAGACATCCTGCAACCTGATGTTGGCCGTACCGGTATCAGCGAACTGATGCATATCGCCGCGCTGGCGGAAACCTGGAACCTGCGTGTAGCCCCTCATCTGAGCGTAGGCCAGGGCCCGTGCATCGCCGCCTCAATCCATGCCGCTGCCGCAATACCTAACCTGTTCATGCTTGAGTACCAGCCTCCGGTTTTCAACGTCGCTAATCAGTTACTTAAACAGCCGCTGGTCTGTGAACAAGGCGCATATCAGTTGCCACGGGGAGCCGGACTGGGGATTGAAATCGATGAAGAGGGTCTACGTAAACATCTGACGGAGGCAACATGCTAAAAGGTAACGTGCCTATTCTGGCCACCGCGTTTACTGAACAAGGCGAGCTGGATCTTGCCTCGGTTGAACGCCTGGTCCACTTTCTGTTGCAGCAGGGCGTTGATGGGCTGGCGCTGTTTGGCAATGCTTCTGAAGGTTATGCCCTGACGCAGGATGAGAAGCAGGCGCTTTTTTACTGCGTCAAAAAACAGGTCGGCGATTTGCCGCTGGTGGCGGCGGCGGGCGGTGCCTCTTCAGCCGTCGCAATTGATGAGATCAACCGGGTACAGCGTTGGGGTGCCGATATCGCTATGGTTAATCCCCCCGCCGTGGTTAAACCCGGCCCGGAAGAACTCTACCGCTTCTGGCGGGATATCAGTCAGGCCTGCAGCATCGATATCATGATTCAGGATGCACCGCTGATGACCGGTGTGACCATGCCGGTAACGACGCTGGTTCGTGTTTGCGAAGATTTCCCGACCATCAAGTACATCAAAGTTGAGCAGCCACCGACGACGCTAAAAATCAGCGCACTGAAACAGGCATTAGGCGATCGGGTCGGCCTGTTTGGCGGCCTGAATGCCGGCTTTCTGTTTGAAGAACTCTGCCGGGGGATAACCGGCACGATGCCGGCCTGCGAATTCCCGGACGTGATTAATACCATTCTTCACTACTGGCATCAGGATCGAAAAGCAGCCCAGAGCCATTTTTACCGTTACCTGCCCTTTCTTCGCTACGGTGTCCAGCCCGGTATCGGCGTGGCTATTCATAAAACCGTGCTGCACCGGGCAGGGATTTTTAGCAGTGATTACGTCCGCGAACCGGCAAAAAGTCTGGATGAGATTACCCGTCTGGAGCTGAAGGAACTGACCGATGCGCTGCCGCTGGCGGTACTGGAGAGGCAGGCATGAACTATATCGCGGTCGACTGGGGCACCAGTAATTTTCGGGCGCTGAGCGTACGAGATGGCAGGATGATCAAAACGGTCGAGGCGGACTGCGGGGTCGGTAAATGCCAGCGCGATGCCTTGCCGTTAATATTGCAGCAGCAACTGTTACGGCTCGGCGAGGCTTATGATGAACAGCTGCCGGTTATATTGTGCGGCATGATTGGCAGCAATATCGGCCTCGCTGACGCGGGATATCTCAGTTTACCGCTTAGCTTCAGCGCGCTTTTCGGTAAAGGCCAGCCGCTGCCGGGGATCATCCCAAACCCGGTGAGTCTGCGCCCGGGTATCTGTGACCGACGGGTGAATGAAATATGCCGCGGGGAAGAGATGCAACTGGCCGGCGGGTTGATGCTCTCTGCTGCGCAGAACTTTGCCGCTGTCGGCACCCACAGTAAGTGGCTCCGAGTCGATCGTCAGCAGCAGCAGGTGACCCGATTACAGACGCTGATGACCGGTGAGCTGTATGCGCTATTGCTTAATCACTCGGTGCTGGGCAAGGGATTGCCCGAGCAATGCTGGTCACATCAAGCCTTTCTAAGCGGTATTGAAACGGCGCAGAGTATTCAGCATCAGCAAACCGATTTGATTAGCGAGCTTTTCCGCTGTCGGGGACGTTATATCCTTAAGGCCCTCGCGGCAGAGGCGGCAGCGGCATGGCTATCCGGGTTACTGATTGGCCATGAACTTTTATCCGGGGCGACTGACCCGGAGACGATCTGTTTTATCGGCAGTGAAAGCCTTTTAGCGCATTACCGGCTGGCCTGTGAGGCGCTAAATCAGCAGGCAGAATTTCTGCCTGCGGAAACCGCCCTGATAGCCGGACTGAATGAGGTGTTCCGCCATGGCTATTAACTCACAGGTTATCGCTATATTACGCGGCATTCGTCCGGAAGAGGTTAATCAACATATTCGCTGCCTGCTGGATAATGACATCAGCCAGATAGAAATCACAGCTAACTCGCCTGACTGGCAATCCAGTATTCAGGGAGCGGTTAAGCACTTCGGTCCTCACCTGAATATTGGCGCAGGAACAGTGGTTAATCGCCGCCAGGTCAATGAAAGCCTGGCCGCCGGAGCCCGGTTTATTCTCACACCCAATCTTAATCCGCAGCTGATAGCCGAAGCGAAAAAGCAGGGATTAACGGTGTATGCCGGAGTGTTTAGCGCCAGTGAAATTTTCCTTGCTGCCGGACTGGGCGTGGAGGTGATGAAAATATTTCCGGCCTGCGCATTGCCGGTTAATTATCCGCAACTGATCAAAGGCCCGCTTTCTCAGCCGGTACGGTTTTCAGCGGTCGGCGGGATAACGGTCGATAATGCGGCTGACTATCTGGTTCACTATGACAGTGTCGGGATAGGTTCGTCGTTGTACAGGCCCGGGCAGTCGGTTGCCGAAACGGCGAAGCGCTGTAAATTATTGATTTAACATAGTCAGTGGTTCGCCACTGATTTTTTTTGCGGCTGATATCAGGTACAAACTTAACATCTCAACGTCCATCTTTTCACTGTTGATATTGGATAAGGCGATGGCCGCTGGCATGCCGGGGATATTACATGCCAGTCGGTAATCATGCTGTCCATAGGCTTTAGCGAACACCTGATGGCGGCGAGCCTGTTCAATATCATTTTTCAGCAGCCGATAATCATGAATACCGATTTGACCGATAATTTCCTCATCACTCATCGCTGATAATAATTTGATGCCAATCACCGAGTCATGCACCGGATAGGATTGATAATTCCCGATAGCACGGGCAATACTTTCTCCTCCGCGTGTATGGATGATGTAGACCACATTGGTGCCGCTCAGGACGCCGATAACAATAGAAATAGCCGGGTTGCCGCTCTCTTCCAGAATGCCGATCACCGCATTATAAAACGCTGAATTATGGATAGCGTAGGCCGAGAGACGATGGATACCGATGCCGAGGCTGTATTTGCGCCGCGCATCGCGATGCACCATATCCAGCGCCAGCAGCGTTTTCATCAGGCGCGTTATTTTGGCCGAGTCGAGCGACAGTTCACGTCCCATTTCACGAATGCCCTGCGGCCGGGCCGCTGAAGCGAGCAGCTCCAGGCAACGGAAAGCGTCATAGACGGTACTGTTCATGATGAACTCCGGGTCCGGGCGTGAGTCATGCCGTTATTCTCCAGCCTTTACTGACGCAAGCAACCCGCAATGGTCAGATCTGGAACCTGTTTCAAATGCTGAGAGGAATGGGTTTTTTAAAGCTGGTTCTGTGAGGAGCGGGTTAGCAACTGAATGATTGGTAAAACTGCTGCGGTTGAGAGATCAGCGTTTCCGCTGCTAATGAGTACAGGAAGTTCAGGACACCGAAATGAGTTAAACCGCCTGCAACCCGCTGGAGCTGATTCAATCGGCATACGAAGTGTCAGAGAACACGACCAGACATGCTTTTGTAACGGGCACTGGCGCTGCCAGATACACTCTTATTGCTCCAGGCAGGCAGTTGAAAATGAATATGATTTTGCTCCGAAACTTGATTAATCGCAGCGTTTATAACCACATTCTGATTACGATGGAAGCCATATAAAAAAGCAACGTTTCTGCTTAATTAAATTTTTATCAATAGTAAAATCGAGATTACGATGAGTTTTCCAGACATGAGATATTGATAGCACGATGAAATACTTCTCAGCGACTCACCCGTTACCTTACAATATAAGAGACACGCGTAATTTATTTAGAAAAAATAGCTAAATTAGCCAGGCATAAATGTGATAAAAAACGCAGCTCTATTTTTATCGCCTTTCGTTAAGTGATATTGTTCTCAAAATATAACATTAAGCATTGAGAATATTTTCATCTGTCAGTAGTGTCGAAAACGATCGTTACCGAACCCATCGGGCGAAACCTGATTTATCGTTTCTTCTAATACGAAGAACGATAAATCAGGTTTTTTTTGCACTTTTCCCGCAATTTATCAGGTGATCACCGTTCAGACCGGACGCTCACAACCGCGTTGTTACAGCTAATAAGACGGTATTGCGATAATAAAATTATGAATCACAAGGAGAGAACAGTGAAACCTCTGTTACTGGCTACCATGATTTCAGGCGTGCTCTTCCACCCCGCCGCCTCTGCTATAGAGCATGATTTCAGCGCGCAAATTAGAAGCGCCCGGCCAAACATCATTTTGATTCTCACCGAAGATATGAACCCGCGTCTCGGTGTTTACGGCGACAAAGTGGCGCGAACGCCGCACCTTGATGCGCTGGCGAAAGAGTCGGTACGTTTTACTCACGCATTTACCATGGCTGGGGTTTCTTCACCCTCGCGGGCAGGGCTGATTACCGGCGTATTTCCTCATACTATCGGCTTGCAGCATATGCGCACCGCTACCCGCCCTGGAGGAGGCTATGTTGGCGTTCCGCCTTCGTGGATAAAGGGTTACCCGGAGTTGCTACGTCGTGCTGGATATTTTACCTATAACGATACCAAAACGGATTATCAATTTACCAAAGGGCACGCTGATACTGGCCCCTTTTCACTCTGGAGCCAGCATGGTGAATACAGCAACATAAAGGATCTGTTAGTACCAGCGGCGTGGCGTAATTATGATTTGCAGGGCAAGCCGTTCTTTATGAATTTCAACCCACAAATTACGCATGAATCCGCCTTATTTACCAAAGATAATGTGCCGAAAGGTTTTGAGTATATAACCAAAGTCTGGGACGAGGTTCGTTCACATTATCAGTACGCCGCCACCGATCCGGCCAGGGTTAATATAGAGCCCTGGTATCAGGATACACCGGAAACCCGCCAAGAGCTGGCAACCCTGTATGACAATATCCACGTGATGGACATGCAGGTGGGTAATCTGATTGATACGCTGAAGCAGGATAAGCTGTGGGATAACACCATCGTTATTTTTGCCGCAGATAATGGCGACGGTTTACCCAGGAAAAAACGTGAAGGTTACGATTCCGGAACGCACGTACCGCTGATGATCCACATTCCTGAAAAATACCGCCCGGCTGGCTGGCCTGCTGCGGGTAGCGTCGACCAACGATTAATTTCATTTGAAGACCTCGCCCCGACCATTCTTGGCTACGCCAGCGCTGACGTGCCGGACTATATGAAGGGCATTGATTTATCCAAAAGCAATGCCCCGGCCCGCCAGTTTGTTTACGCTGTTCGTGGACGCATGGATAACGTCAACATGCGTTCGCTTTTTATTCGCGATAAACATTATCAGTATGTTCGTAATATGGACCATATCCCCGGTGCGGCCAGCATTCCCTTCCGCGATGTACAAATGACCATGCGGGCGCTGGTAAAAGCCGAACAAGCACATCAGCTAACGAAAGCGCAGCAAAGCTGGTTTGCACCCCGCCCGACCGAAGAGTTTTACGATCTGCAACGCGATCCCTGGCAGCTTAGTAATCTCGCGCAGGATCCTGAGTATCAGCAACAGCTCAACGCGTTTCGCCAGGCGATGGATAACTGGCGCGATAGCAGTAACGACATGAATCTGGTGAAAGAAGATCTGATGGTCAGTGACCTTCTCAACGCTCAGGGTGAACAGCAAATTACTTTACCGCCGGTTGCCACGCAGGATGCGGTTAATAACAAAATTTACCTCACCAACCGGACAGAAAATGCCTCTATTGGCTATAGCTGGGACGGCAAAACATGGCTGCTGTACACCAAAGCACTAACGCCACCTGCTGGTAAACCCAGCCTGCAGTTTAAGGCAGTGCGTTATGGCTGGCAGGAAAGTTCGCTACAGGCCCTGTCGACAATTCAGGCTGACCCATTAATTAATAAGGGATGAGAGATGAAAATTATGCAAAAGGATAAATCATTACTTCTGGCTCCGCTGGCACTGGCATTAACGCTGGGGCTGACCTCCCCTCACCCCGCTGCTGCTGCTAGCCAGACTCAACGGCCAAATGTTTTGCTGATTATGGTCGACGATCTCGGCTGGCCAGATGTTTCTACCTATGGCAATCACGACGTTGCCACGCCGAATATCGACAGGATTGCAAAACAGGGGGTGGCTTTCAGCAATGGTCACGTCGCAGCGTCGGTATCTGCGGTATCCAGAGCTGCGCTGCTGACGGGTCGTTACCCTCAGCGCTTTGGTTTTATCTATAACATGACGGATGGTGGCAATAAAAATGATGGCATTCCCACCAGCGAACCCCTGCTGGCGGAACGTCTGAAGCAGCTGGGCTATAACACTCAGGCCATCGGGAAATGGCATGCGGGGCGACTGCCCCAGTTTTATCCTACCAACCGAGGTTTTGATAATTTCTACGGTTTCCTGAGCGGTGAAACGATTTATGTCGATCCTGCCACCCCTGGGATAGTCACTACGTTAACCCAACATGAGCACTTTCCACTGGATCAGCGGCCTGCGGGACTGGAAGTCGTTTCCGGTCCTGATGCGCAGCTTGTAGATAATTTTAAGCGCTACCTCACTGACGATTTTACCGATCGGGCAGTGGACTATATCGATCGGCAGAGTGAGCAGACGTCGCCGTTCTTTATGTATCTGGCTTATAACGCACCGCACTGGCCGCTCCAGGTACCGCAGCACTATTACGATCGTTTCAGCGATATCAAAGATCCCGTGCGGCGTACCTATGTCGCAATGATTAACGCCCTTGACGACAATATCGGCAGGGTGCTGCAAAAGCTGGATGCCACCGGGCAACGTGATAACACACTGATTGTGCTGCTGTCAGATAACGGCTGCCCGGGACATTTTGGTGTTTGTAACTGCTCAGACCCGTTGGGTGCCGGTAAATTTACCTATCTGGAAGGCGGAACCCGGGTGCCCTTTGTCATGTCCTGGGGGGACAAACTTCCGCCACAGGGCGTCGTTGATACGCTGGTTTCCTCGCTGGATATCGTACCCACCATTCTTCAGGCTGCGGCGCCTTCTCAACCATTACCGGAGAAACTGGACGGCTACGATCTGCTGCAAACGCTGAAAGCAGGCAAACGTGCCAGCGATACGTTGTTTTTCGGCCAGGCGCCCGTTTACGCGGTTCGCCAGGGCGACTGGAAACTCTATGTATCAGAAGATGAGAAACGGCAGGAATTATACAATCTGAGCGCGGATCGGGCAGAGCTAAACGATGTAGCCGCCGCACAGCCCCAACGGCTAAAAGAGATGAGTGACCAACTGGACAGCTGGAAGCAAACCCAGGCAAAACCACTCTGGCCAATTCATACCGTTATGCACGATGTAAAACAGTGCAATAAGGCTGTCGAGTGGGTTCACTAATAACGCGTTAACACCAGCCTGAGGAAGTACCATGAACCGCCCTTTTACCACTTTTCAGCTGATTGCTAAACCGTCCGGATCGGTATGCAACATTGACTGTAGCTACTGTTTCTATCTGGAAAAGGAACGCCTTTATCCAGAGAGAAAAAGTCACTGGAAAATGGATGATGACACACTCGAACGCTATATCCGTCAGCATCTGGCTGCGCAGCAGGCGGAGGTGGTGGATTTCATCTGGCAGGGCGGTGAACCCACGCTGATGGGGATTGATTATTTCGCGCGAGCGATGGCGCTACAGGCCCGCTATCGTGGTAATAAGCGGATTAATAATTTTCTGCAAACCAACGGAACGCGCCTGGACGAGGAATGGGCGCGTTTTCTGAAGCAGCATAATTTTCTGGTCGGCATTTCGCTGGACGGCGATCGACGCAGTAATGATGCGCACCGACTCACCCGTGCCGGAAGCAGTACGTATGATCAGGTCATTAAAGGGATGGCATTGTTAAAACGCTATGGGGTCGAATTTAACACTCTCACCGTGGTCAACGCTGAAAATGTCAAACGTCCGCTTGATGTTTACCATGCCCTGAAGCGTGCCGGCAGCCGGTATATGCAATACATCCCTCTGGTTGAGAGGCAAGCCAGTGTTGCCGGGCCGGATGGCCTGACGCTAATCGCTCCTGATTTCAGCGGCCAGTGCCGGGTTACTGAATGGTCGGTGCCGCCCAACGCTTATGGTGCTTTTCTCAATAAAATATTCGACCACTGGCTGCTGCATGACCTCGGTGAGGTATTTGTGATGAATTTCGAACAGACGCTGACGCAATTAACCGGTGGCATCGGATCCTGTGTTAGCGCCGAAAAGTGTGGTGGCAACGTGGTGCTGGAAGCGAATGGCGATCTGTTCTCTTGCGATCACTTTGTCTATCCGCAGCACAAACTGGGCAATATTCATCAAACAGATATTGCCGATTTGGTCAATTCACCGCAGAACATTACCTTCGGCAGCGACAAACTGAATAACATAAGCGTTGAATGTCTGACCTGCTCAGTGCGATCCCTGTGCCATGGCGGCTGTCCGAAACATCAATTTGAGATCTCCCAGAATGGCCTGCCAAACAAGAATTACTTCTGCGGCGATTATAAAAAATATTTTACGCATACCTTACCTGCAATGAATACCCTCATTGAATTAATGCAGGCAGGGAAAACCCCAGGCCGGATAAGAAGGTACTTCAGGACACAGCAGAGGTGATAGGGATCATTTTTTATCTGGTTTGATTTAGTTATGTTCTTAACAACAGGTTATTACAGTTACTGAATTTCTGCCGGTTATGTTTCTCATTTATTCAGAACTTTGGTCAGCTCGAGCTCACCCGTTGCGGCATTAAAGTACAGATAGAAAAGACCCCCATTTAAATGCTCGGGATTCGACCATATTTCCTTATCCCCCAGGCTACGCTTTTCCCTCGTGTAACCCAGTTTTTCAAGGTAAGAGCGAATCTGTTCTGATCCGACAGCGCTTTTAAAACAATACTATTGGAAGGCGCGTAGCCATCGCCGGGATGCGACTCGAAATAAAAATCGTCCGTTATACGCGGCACGTTTTCAATGTTTTTGTCTGTCAGTGCGTGGTAGTTAAAGAAATCATTCTCTTTGTAGACCGTCGTTTCAGCAGAGCCTGATGCAACCAGCCAGACAAACAGCCATACGAGAATAAGCACAGTGACCGCCAGCAGTGCGAACCACTTTATAACTTTTAACAGGGCTGTCATTGCTTCGCCCCCATGAACGAGAGCGATGTACCATCATTTGTATTTCTAAGGGCAGCCACGTCATTGCCACGGGCATGTCCCATATAAACCCAGCCCAACACCTCGGTGTAAGCTATACCCCTGTCCAGTACGTTAAATAATCCCCCGTCTTTTATCTCTCTTCTGACGCTCATGCTTACATCTCCGTATGGAGTTTACTGCCAGGGTTATAGCTGAATTTTCAAGCAGTCCATACGGTAAGCGAACGCAGCTATAAGGCCATTAGTGATAAGACCTGAATAGAAACCAGAAAAAGATACATCAGACTGACAACTGACGTTGTTCCAGACGGGAATGTATCGTTTTAATTCCAGCCTTTAAGGTTTCCCCACGGCATACTATCGACGCATCATATCTATCATTAACTCATCCCTTAAAAACTCATTTATTAGCGTTAAGTTTCTTCTCAATAACTCTTACTATGACTTGATAACCTATGAGAGTTACCATTGTACAAATCACTAATAGTGCAATCCCCACAAAACCCTCGATATCGCGTTGACTAAATAGCCTTGCTAACCCTATCCAAAACTGCTGTTGTCCTTCTGTCGATGGATCTGACGGCCTTACCACAAGAAAAGTCATTACGAACAAGGACACTGCGATAAGGATTCTAAATCCCGTTGGGACACGTTTTGCTTCCATTTAAAACCACCTCAATTGTTCCAGACGAGATTAGCTCATTACTTAATTTCACTTGCGATGTAGAGAGCAATGCTTGTCGAATAGCTATGAAATCAGTTCTGTGTTGCAAAGTTATGCAGCCTAAAGACACACCAAGAGGCCCGCGAGGATGAAGTCTGAAATTCCCCCGCTCTCTACGTACGCGTCCTGATATTTAACCGCTCCCGATGCGATGTCGGGAGCAGTTTTTCATTCAGGCGACTTTCTGTTTACCGGCAATAACCTGAATAAACTCCTGCACCTGCTTTTGTTTCCGCGCCGACAACTTGCATACCTGGCGCAGAGACTGCATCAATTCGCTCTCCTGCCGGGCGGTAAGCACAATACTACCTTCCATTACCTTTACATCTACTGCTATGCCCCTGGCAAAACCGGCTGCTTCCAGCCATTGTCCTTTCATGGTGATGGCGGGTATCCGGCTGTAATCCGGATAGCGGCTTGCATAGCTAACGGTTAATTGCCTGTTATTTGTAAGAGAGACTTCTGGTTCAGACGGTTGTGCAATAGAATGGGCGTCAGTTATGATTACTATTCTCCGTAAATAGTTGTTGTGATTAGCGGCGCGGGTGTGTTGCTGCACATCCGTGCCGCGCTAAATACCTGTATATATCATCAATAAAGAGAAGAAAAGTCCAGCTTAAAAAAGCGAAAAATACGCCATTTATAAAACAAATTGAATATAAAGCGTAAGGTTTATCTGGCAGTAAATAATAATAAGCGCACCAGTAAGGTGCGCAATAAAATAAGTGCCAGCACTTTTTACGCGAGGCTTTTTACCGGTAATGGCTGCACGTAACGCTACTAAATTTTATTCTATTGACCTACCCCCATTCTTAGATACAACGATTAGTTAGTAATGTCGTTTTGATTAACTTCTAATTTTCTATTTCTCCAGCCCGCTGCAAATTCAGCTGGAGTCTGGTAATTCAGCGATGAATGTGGATGGCACTCGTTATAATACCGCCGCCAGTTATTAATCGTTTTCATGCCGTGAACAATATCGCTGAACCAGTGCTCATTCAGGCATTCATCGCGAACGCATCCGTTAAAACTCGCAATAAATCCGTTCTGGGTCGGCTTGCCCGGCTGGATAAGCCGCAGCTCCACGCCATGTTCAAAGGCCCATTGATCAAGTGCGCGGCGGGTAAATTGCGGCCCCTGGTCGGTTTCTTATCGTCGCCGGATAGCCGCGAAACAGCGCGATGCTGTCCGGAATACGCGTGACCTGTCCGCCTGAAATCCAGAATGCGCGGTAATTGTCAGACACTCCTTTGTGAAATCATCCACGCAGGTCAGGCACTTGATCCTGCGACCGGTGGCCAGTGCGTCCATAATGAAATCCATCGACCAGGTCACATTCGGCGCATCCGGGCGCAGAAGCGGAAGCCGCTCAGTCGCCAGACCCTTACGACGTCGTCTGCGCTTCACACTCAGGCCGTTAAGGTGATAAATGCAGTATGTAGGGCTGTTACCAGCGATAACATCTAATTGAGTTGCATGCTCACCCTGCAAAGAGGCCCATAATCGAAAACAATCCGGTTTGGGTCGGAATACGCAAGCGTGTTAATGCTCATTCTTAAATGCTAGGAAATCCTAGTTCTTATTGTTACTGTATAACAAAAATGAGGTCACCATGAAAACTACGTTATACAAAGATTTCACCTTTGAAGCCGCGCACCGTCTTCCCAATGTGCCGGACGGTCATAAATGTGGTCGCTTACACGGACACTCCTTTGCCGTGCGTCTTGAGATCACCGGTGAAGTGGATAAGCATACCGGTTGGATTATAGACTTTGCCGAACTAAAAGCGATTTTTAAACCCACATTGGATAGGTTGGATCACTACTATCTCAATGATATTCCTGGATTGGAGAATCCCACCAGCGAAGTGCTTGCTGAATGGATTTGGAATCAGATTAAGCCGCAACTCCCAATCCTTAGCGCAGTCGTCGTTAAAGAGACCTGCTCTGCAGGCTGTATTTATCACGTTGAATAACAGTCAAGGAATAGCAGGTGCTATTCCTTGCTAAATCAGACCAGTTCGCGAATAAAGGCAGCAACCATGCTTGAGGCTCCCTTGCCTGCCGGATAAATAATATCCTCGCGGCAACTGGTTACCGTATAAAACGCCTGATGTTTTGAGCTACCGCTGGCGAAGATAAAGTAGTCCGCTTTTCTCGCGGCATTGATCAGCGCATCCGTGGCCACATGATCAGCATTAAGTTCAATAGACAGCCCCGGATACAGTTTCATCAGCGCCTCTCTACCGCGTCGGGCGGCGGTTTCCGTCAGGCTATAAATCACCAGTTTTTTCCCGCTGAGATCGCGATGTAACGGAGAGGCTACACCCGCTGGCGTGATTTCCGTCGGGAAGGTGTTGCCGGCGTCATTACCCAAGTAGAGCCGTTCCACCATGCGAGCCAAAAGCTGCATGCTGTTGTCCAGCCTCTCCCAACGACGCACCAGCATCTCCTGAACGCCTACCCAGTAGCGTAACCGGCGAGCATCATCGCCACTCACCCGGTCGTAAAGAACCTCAGCAATATCAAGCGCGTACTCCACCGTACGTGATGATTCATTCTTCCTGCACAGCTCCTCGATAGCGTCAAGCGCGTCAAGATACTCCTTGTGACTGAAGCTACCGGAAAGCAGTGTATCAAGGATCATACCGCCAAGTCGGACATCCTCAACAGAACTAACACCTTCCAGCGCAAGCAGCGTCAGCCACTCTGACCATAAAGAGGAGGAAACGCTGACGCCATACTCATTAAGCCATTGCAGCACGTTAGGTAAACCGTCACGCAGCGCCTGACCCAGCATGCCAGTCGGTTGTTGGCCCAGCAGTTGCATCCACTGCTGCTCATCAAAGGTCTCAGGGAGCCAGTCCATATAATGTATCGTCAACTGCTGACGTAATGATTCATACTGCTGACTGTCCGTCGCCTGCTGAACGTCAAGCAGCCAGTGATGCCAGCCATAGCCCTGTGGTTCACAGCGTTTCTTTAGCCCCAGCCAGGCGTCCCAGTACTTCGGCGTTGCCCGCAACGCCTGTTGCGTGACCTCTGGCATAGCGCTCATCTGAGCAAAAATTTCGCTCTCGCGCTCCACGTCCGCCATGAAGGCTTCGGCTAATAAGGCGATCGCATCGTCAACGCTCAACAACGTCACTACCGGGGCCTGGATCAGTTTCTGTTCGGCATCCAGCACAACAACTGGCAACGCGCTGGCATTATTGACCCAATCCTCAACCTGTTGAATCCAACCCTGCTGCAGGACAGGGCTAGCCGTTTGCCACCCATTAATGCCCAGCAGTGCCGCCCCCATCGCCCAAAGCTGCCAGTCCGGGAGGAAGTTGTCGTGATGGGCAAACCCCGGCTTTGTTTTGTACAGCGGCAGCATATCAAGCGCCAGTCGGCGGGCACCATCCCTTAAATCCTCCGGGAAGTTCGCCTTCTGAATGGCATTCATCATGTAATGCCCGGTCGAACGCAAAAGCAGGCGCTGAATACGTTCAGGCACTCGTCCCTGAAGCAGAACGTCCAGGCGGGGGAAGGTCAGTATCGCTTCCCATTTCGCCGAGGCAGCCATCCCCTGGAGTTCAAGAAACTGCAGGTTCAGCGGCGACAGTGCCTGATTTCCCCGAAGTTCCTGTAGGTAGAGCTCAGCGGCTTTTCCATCATGGGCATAACAGGCAGTGTAAAAGTCACGCAGGATACGCCCTGTCTGCCGGCTAATCAGCGTATTCAGCACTGGTCGTTGACGGTAGAGTTCCATGACCGTTTCCAGCATGGCATACACTCTTTTCGTCCGCTCCCCCCGCAACTTCGCGGCCTCTTCTACCGTTGTCACGGTAACCTGTAAAAAATGGAAAGACAGGATCCCATTCGGAGATCGCTCAAGCAGCAATTGTTCCCCTGGCTCGGTTGGGTGATACAGCGTTTTGATATCCGCACTCGTATCCGCAGAGCCCAACGCTGCCGTCAGCACCCGCCGCAATTCCTCAAGACTCCGCCCGTTTTGCGCCAGGCCATAAAATACCGTGCGCCCCTGGCGGGCTGAAGGAATGATGCAGGGCATCTGCTGCGCGTTGGCCTTTTGGATTAGCGTATTGATTTGCGGCGTGTTGTACTCCCCGCGCATCGCCTTACCGAAATCCAGATATGTATCGTCAGCATAAAATTTTTCCAACCAATCTGCCTGCATCAGAACGCTTCCTGTGATCCACTAAAATGGTACTGACTTTCGAATGCCGTTATCGCCTCGCCGATCATATGCGGATCGCAGCTCAGTTCGACATACTCTTCGTTTCGATTGACACCGCTCCACGTAAAATTCATGGAACCCTTCAGGAAGAAATGTGACGTTAACAACCCTTTGGTATGCAGTTGATCGCGTAGTTCCAGACGGTATTCCGCATGGCTATTGAGCCGATTTTCCAGCCCTTTCATAAAGCTGCGGTTTTGCGGTAAATCGCGCGTCACCAACGACAGTTGCGCCCCGTTGTTGATGGCGCTGGCCAGCAACTCTATAAAGTCGACCTCGCGCCCTCCCCAGGCCGGTTCAATGCTATCCCAGCTTCCGGCGCGATTATCCAGTAGCATAAAGTTGCTTACCCAGGGAGATACCAGCCAGATAGGTTCAGGCTGCAGAATCAATCCCACCAGCTGTGCGCTCAGCACCTCTCTAAGGACTCGCTGCCCGGTCGCGCCGTGGAGGAAAATCTGGCGCTGGTTGGCTTTCGTTGTCATTGCACCATCTCCGCGAGTTCAATACGTAATATCAACTGATCCTGCTCACGTCGAACCTCACCCAAGCGCGGATACAGCAAAAGGCCCAGATGATCGACGGCTTCAATCTGCACCGTCGTTATCACTTGATGGAGCTGGCTAAGCTGCTCGCGAGGCAGAATCAGCTCTGCACGCCCGTTTTTACGCAGCGCGACATGTAACAACGCTAACCAGTCGGGCCGATCGAGAGATAGCTTTTCAATGCGCTCGCTGAACAGCGCCCCCGCCAACAGGCGTTCAGTCACCACGGCACGCGAGCAGAACATATTATAGAAACCAAGCTCAGCCTGACGAATCGTGTACCCACGCGGCCAGAGTAAATTCTGATTCCGGCACTGCAAGCCAAAGATAACCGCCGCTTCTGAATCCGCCCCTCGGGTCTTAACAGCCAGCGCGTGCGCCATCGTATTCAGCGTAAACTCAACGCCTGACTGCGCCTCAAGCGAGGTCCACTCCGTCAGCAGTTGATGAAGCTGGTCATCAGTGTCATCCCCGCTGCCAGCTCGCAGCAGACGCGAATACAGTATCGTAGTGAAGCTATGGGACAGGCGAAAACCGCGGCGTGAAAGCTGCAGATGCAGATTTTTATTCGCCTCTCGCCGCGCGTCCATATTACTGGCCTCGCGCACGTCCCTTACTGCCTTGCGCAACGTCTCATCGGTTTGTAGCCGCGCCAGCACCATGCGCAGGTCATAGTCGATCTGCTCATAGTCACTGGCAGAGAGATTTCGCACCAATACATTCAGGAAGGTGACGGGATCTTCCGCCCATTTTTGCTGCAGTCGGATCAGGATCCCACTGCCACCTGATTCAATTTCACAGAGCCAGATTTCCAGTAATTCTTCCCCTGTTCGAGAATCTTTCGACCAGAGGGAATCGGTCACCACCGCGCGTTCATCAACGTCCGGAAGATGTGTGCTCAACGTCTGTTGGACACCGGCGGCCAGAGTATCCGCCAGCACCTGGCGCGCCCAGTCAACAAAGCCCTCAAGCTCGCCTACCGGCTTCCATAGCGCATCGGCGCAATCGAGCAGCAACTGTTGAATCTCCGGACGAATCAGCAGTTCACGTAGGTTAAGCTGCAGCGCCTGATCGCCACCGTTGGCGTTGTTGGCATCAGGCTGGAACAGGCTCGCGGGAATATCAACGAGCCTGTCCATCCCTTGCGCTGTCCCCATGACTCGCAGCGCTGAGACAACGGAGGCGCTGCTTCCCGCCGCCATCGTTTCGGCCAACAGCGTCATAAAGCATTCAATCACCCAATCAGCTTTAAAACTGTCGAACTCAAATTCCGGAAGTTGTCTGACTTTATGCTGGAAATAAACCGGCCGCAGGCCACGCAGAATATCGTCTTGCTGTAGCAAGCTCAGGACATTTTCATTCGGGAGGCGAAAACGCAGGCGCATGGCGTCGACCCACTGTCGACTGCCTACCCCGACCTTTTCCCCCTCTCTTACCCAGCTAAATTCAACGTGGGCCCGATCGCGATTCTGGAAGCGTATCGATGCCTGCGATGCCGTGGAAAAACGCACGAGCTCCAGCGGTGTCATATGCTGATGGTTGAAAAAAGTAACGTCAGAGAGCGTACCTTTCCAGGCACCTTTTGGTACCCCATCCGGATGAGCAACATGGGGGTTGATTAAGCTCAACGCCCACTGCAACTGGGCGTTACTTTTATCCGTCAGTTTGCGGATATCCGCACGTGTCGTCAGCACCTTCGCGGGTTTAATGACCGTGATCATCTTTCCCAAGTGTTCCACCGTACACTCTTCCTGATAGCTGTCGCCAAATGCCTCCTCTACCGGAAAATCAACGTACTGACGGCCATCGGTCGCCACCGGCACGTAGGTTTCAGGCACCAGCCAGTCGGTACTGCTGTTTGATCTAATCGCATACCGCTTTGACAGTCGTCCCGGGGCAAACTCTCGCATTCCTTGCCAGAAAGAGAGCGTTTCCCACTGTTCAACATTATCGCGGCCGCGCATCAGACGAACATCCAGTTCCGGCAGATTCAGTTCACTAAAGAGATTTTGCGGAATAAATTCCGGCGCGGGAGAGGTCGTTTTATACTGCTCACCGTCGCCATCTGCCTGTGGTGCGCGCAGGGCCGCCCACTCAACGCCATTCACCGCCCAGTGTGACTTCAGGTTGCGTAAAATGGTTGGGAGAAACTCCAGCATAATCGAACGCGGCGGGCTCCAGAGAATGCTCTGAATGGCATTTTCGGGCAGTTGCAGCGCATCCTGCAGATAACGAATCAGTTCATTCTGCTTTCTGCCCCCCTTTAGCACCTCTTCAATCAGGGTAATCAGCGGGGTGTAATAACGTTTAAATTTCTGCGAATCGCGCTCCGGTTTCCTGAGCATGCCGCAGACATCCTTGAATGACCCGGTCTTGCTAATCCAGTCGAGCGTAGCCATCGCTGCCTGCATCTTCTGTACATGTTGGTTACCCAGCGGCAGTCCCTGGCGTTTGATCTCAGGGTTCATCAACCCTTCGTAGCGCTGGAATGCGACCCGGTCGCGGCCAAATTCAGATAGCACCACCAGCATCCACGGACGCATGCCGCGGGGGCGACCGGCACGCCCTTTACGCTGCAGATAAGAGGCTACATCGTTCGGCGCCTTATGCTGCAAGACGGCACCGACCAGAGGATCGTTATACCCAACTTCCAGCGATGAAGTGGCAACCACGACATCCGCCTGCGCATTGACCCCGGCATCCTGGCTTGACGTGCGCGAAATCACCTTGTTCTGAGAGAGATCATGGCCGATATCCATCGCCGCTTTCCAGTTCTGCCCCAGTTCGATCTTTGAACGTTCATCGCTTCTGAAATCGTACGGGTTACGCAGCGCCGCCAGCGGGGCGTGATCGATACGTGGAGGGATCGTCGTTTCCCAGCCTTCCGCATCGCTAAGGTCGTGATAGAGGCGGTTGTTACCGTCGAGGGTATCGGTAAAAATAAAGGTTTTCTTGCCCCACGTGCCTCTGGATTTATCCGCATCGCAGTCCAACATGCGGGACATCAGCATCGTGGCCTGAATGGTGGTAGACAGTAACGCCGTCTCAGATACCGGATCACCGCGCAGCGCCAGCAGGTACTCGGCCCCCTCTTCGATCATGTCATCCGGTTCGGGTTCGATAAGGGCCACCTCTTCTTCGGGAGCCCCCACCAGATTCGCGAAGAAATGCTGAGCATCCGCCAAGGTAGCGGATAGCCCTACGAAGTGCGGCAGGCAGTCCGTACGCTGCATCCAGCGGCGCAACAACAGCGCCGTTTGAGCTCCGGTCGTCCCGCTGTAGGTATGAACTTCATCCAGCAGGACCAGCGTCGGCCCCTGACCTTCCCCCACGCCAAACAGATGGTTGCTCCAGCCGGAGTTCATCTGAAGGTTGAGCATTTCCGTGGTGGTAAACAGAATATCTGGCCCGTTGTCTTTGGCCTGTTGGGTACTGCGAGTGAGCAGGATCTCGCTGTCATCCAGTTGATGATGGCACTGGGTACAGGTCAGCACTTCATGAAGAGAGAAGATATCATCGCGTCGCCATTCCAGTGCGCCACCGCATTGCTGCTGCGGGTCTTGCGGATGGGGCTGCTGGCATTTCATCAGCCCGAAGGGCAGGCCTGATTTGCCTTTGACGTCTTTTCTAGTCCACTCCGCCTTTACTGGCGTATCGCCGAAGAATGCGGCAATACGGATTTTGCGCCCCGCATTGGCCTGCATGTATCCATCCAGCTTACGGCACTGGGCAAACGTCTCAGCGAACTGATCTTTAAGCAACTCTGTGCGCGGGTAGATCGCTAGAATACGCACCTTGCGCGCAGGATTACGGCAGATCTCATCTGCAAGGCTGGTGAGCGCTGGAAGGTAAAACGACAGTGTTTTACCACTCCCTGTACCGGCACAGACGATGGTCGCGCTGGCGGTTTTGCTGTTGTTCTGGTGCATGCGCCAGTGCTGGATGATGCGCTCGGTTGAGCGCGCCTGGAACTTCGCCAGCCGAAACGGCTTCGCGGATGCCAGCGCCTGCCGCATGATCTCGCACATACGCGGGCTCAGTTTCAGCCGCGTCTTCCAGTCGGCAATTAATGCTTCCGGTTCAGCAACGCGCTGCGGATAGCTGCGCGGGCGGCGAATGAAACGATAGTCAGAGACCAGCGTTTTACTCTCTTCCAGCGACTTATTGAACATCCACTGACGTAGGTTACGCAGAAGATGTACCGTTTCCCCCATGCGGGTGCGCCAGACCGGCCGGCCGCTAATATGGGGCGCCTGAATCAGCATGCCGGTATCAAGCAAACCCTCTAGCACCTCTTCAGGATCGTCATCAGGCGCTATCCGAGCAATAATCTCCAGCAACTCCTCAAGATTAAAAAACCCGCCGGTATCACCCCATACCAGCAGCGCATTTTCCTGCTCTTCCAGCGCATCCAGCACGCGATGCAGCAGAGATAGTTCGACTTCCGCCATCAAATCATTCTCTTACGGGTAACGTTGAAGGACTGGAGCAGCGCTTTTTCTTTTAGCCAGGACAACACCTCTGGCGTCAGCAGCGCCAGTGAGGCCTGATGTTGTTTATCGAGAGCATCGAAGAATCGCAGAACATCATCAGGAGCGTTGAATTCCATCCCCTTTTTCAGTTCAACCATCTCGTCGCAGTACCCCTGCAGCTTTTTGACAACCGCCTGGCTATCCGGCGCGCTGGTCTTCTGGCGATTAAAGTTATCAAGGGCGTTACGGTAGCTGGTGTACGCCATGGTGTTGCCGAGCGTTTTCTGCTGCTCAAGAAAGACGGGCGCGAGCACCGCGCGCGCTTCCAGTTCCGCCACAAACGCCGCCCAGGCCTGCACGACTTTCTCGCTGATACGGTCATGCACGCCCGACAGGCGAACCAGCAGTTCGCCCAGACCGTTCTGTTCGATGCGCTCTCCGTTCTCTTTGAAGCTTGCGGTCAAGGCCTGCAGTTCAGCCCGCACACCAAAAAATGCGGCGGCATTTTCCTGGAAATCGAGCTGCTCCTGCAATTCTGGCAGTGTTTTCAGTACCTTCAGCTGAGCGCAGGCTTTTTGCAGCGGCTCGGCGACATCCAGCAACCTATCGCGGATCGTCCGGTACTGTTCGTAGACATCCTGCATGGATTGCAGTTGCTCTTTTAACTGGTACTGCTCCCGTAATCCGGCAAGCTGTGTCTTAAGCGTTGTCATCATGTTTCCCTGCGGCCTGCTGCAACTCCTCCAGAACCAGATCGAGTTCCTGCAGCGTGGTGTCAATCTGAGCCCGACATTCGTTAATCCGGTGCCCGCCGTGGCTATTGTTGTAGGCGGCGATCGCGCCAGATACCCGTTTATACATCAGTTGCCAGTACTGCATCGCGATCATTAGCCGGGTAATTAAGGCACCGTCCAGTTCACAAAGTGACTGCCATTGACGTTGCGTATCTTCCGATTGCGTAATGCCTCGCAATTTAGTAATGGTCAGCCATACGCCGCCTTCGGTGAGCCCGGTAAGAGATTCCATCAGAGTGAGGCTGTCAGGCGTCATATCAGCGGGATAGTCACCGCTGTCCGCCAGCGACTTCACTTGCTGGGTCATATCGCTGATGAGGTCAGCAAAATCATCCGCGTTTTTACAGTCCGCGAATAGCTCGGCCGCGCCCACCTCCGAACGAATTTCAGACAGTGATTTTTTCACAACCGACGCCAGGCTGCCGTCCGGTTTAGCTTTCATCGCCGTTTGCAGTGCGGTGTGCAACACATCGCCTTCCAGCGCATGATCGTTTAGCGCCACCAGCGACAACCAGTTAGCCTGAGCTTCATCCCAGCGCGCGAGGGCGTCCTTACGGAGTTCGATAATCGATGGCGTCAGGCCGGTGCGGAACTGTTTTTTCAGCGCGGCGCTTTTTTGCAGCAGTCGCCCCAGCATCTCGGTCGCCCCACCGCTGGTTTTCATGCCCAGCGAGCGAGCGAGCTTAAGGTGTTCGCCCAGCAGCAGCGGCAGATCGTTGCGCTTATGCTTAACCAACTCCGCCAGCGCATAGCTAACCCAGCGATCGCAGAAGCTCTGGATAACCAGATAGTCCTCTTTACCCTGCGGATAGCTCCAATCTTCGGTTTTTCCCTTCGTTTCCCGATAGTAGCCAAAGCGGGCCAGCGCCATTGCGGCATCCGTCAGGATCACGGAACGCTTTTCGTATTCCGATTGTGGAATAAATTTCACAACGTGTACGCCACGATTACCCTGTGCTTCAGGCAGTTCAATATTCACAAACCCCGTATTACCGGCATACAGCGTTGGTCGTGTACTTGTCCCCGCCCAGGAAAAAACGGCCCGTTTTTCAAAGAAATAAGCTAAAGCTGCGCGGATAAAGCGCGCAGAGTCGCGATCCAGCTTGACCCCTTTGAGCATCCAGTCGCCCACGGCGGCATCCAGTTCTCTGATCGCCAGCGTGTCTTTATCCTCGGGCACCGCTTGTGGCGCGGGGGTCGGCTTCTCGATGACGACTTTCTTTTTCTTAACGTCTTCTTTAACTTCTTGGCTATGGACGCTTGGTGGTTCAGACGGAGTTTCCCCAACGGGCTCACTCTTGGTGTTTTCCAACACCTGAGCCAGATCGGCGAAATCAAAAGTACGGGCGACATCAGGCGGCAGCGCGCTGCTCAGGGTCGATCCGGAATTCGCTGGATACCCCCACAGCGCTACCACGGACTCCGCGCGTTCAACGTCCACCAACCCCTGACGGAACAGCCAACTACGCAGTCCCGCCGGAGCGGCAATATCGGCCAGACGTGCCGGCGGGAAGTGCCCCTCTTCGGCGTCACGACGGCAATGCTGCAGCACCCGCAGCAGCAACTGGTTAATGATCTGACGGGGGTTGAATTTCAACTCATTGCGATCGTCGCGGCAGAAGCTTTCCGCCAGCGCGTGAATCGCGCGAGCATTGAAGGGGAACAGCGAGACCCCCTGGCTACTGCGGCCAAAAACTTCAACCATTTCATCACCATCAGCGGTTGCTTCCCAGTCTGGCGGCCAGTGCGATTTATCCTCGGTACTTTCCCAACGCTGCAGTAAGGCCTCGCTGCCAAAACGGGCGGCGTTGATATAGCGACCGCAAAAATCGACGATACGCTGCCGGGTCTCTTCGCGATCGCCCCCCACTTCTTCAATCACCCACTCGCCTTTCGCGCGGTCCAGCATCCCCTGACGACGACGAGCATAGCCCTGATAACCATCGGTGACCGCAATCGCGGAGCACACCGGGCAGAGCACCGCTTTACCGTCACGGATACCTTCCCTCTCCAGGCTGTCGATCAGCACATCTTCAATGGCCGTGATCAGCGACATGTCCTCAACCAACACCATCAGCGTCATCTGCTTTTCATGCAGCGCTTCACGGATTTGGGTGAACAGATCGGAAAAGCTGCGTCCCCGGAAGTTGAAGAGTTGGTTGAACAGCGCCTGTGTCGCTTTTCCCAGTACCAGATTCAGGATCTCCGAAGCATCTTTACGCCCATCCTCATGGGTGTTGAGGCGGCTTTTCTGGATGTACTGACGCGCCGGTAAGCTGAGGTCATTGATGTTAAAGCTGAAGTCCAGATCGCTGGCCTGAAGCTGCTGCTCCCCTTCGTCCAGATCGTTGCTGTTTGCACCATTGGTCAGGCGGCTGGCCAGACGGAACAGGCAGTGCTCGTCTTTTAGCAAAAACTGTTTGAAATAGGCGTCGTTGATCAGCGTCGCCAGCGCTTTATCTTCCGCATGCACGTTGATTTTTTGCAGGCGGATCGCTTCCGGCTTCATCATATGCTGCTGCTCAGGCGAACAACCTTGCATCCGTTTTTTGAGCGCTTCCATATCCAGCTTGTTGCGCTCATGGAGGTTACGCAACTCCTGGCCCATCAGCATCAACAGCCACTCGGCAATCTCGCGAGGCGTACGCTTTTCTGACACTTTGTTGATGTCTTCCCGGGCTTCATCAAAAATCTGCCCTTCCAGCCCTTTGAGCATCAGCGTCAGTACTTCGCGCAGGCTGGCGCTTTTGGGAATACGCACGATATGCCATTGGTTATTTTTATATTCCGGGCGCAGGCGCAGCTTGGCATCGAGCCAGCGAACGATATGCGATTTGCCGACGCCGGCCTTGCCCACAATAGGGATAGGACGCGGGGTGGCGAGGAAATGGTTTAGCAGATCCTCTTCCTTACCGTACCCTTGCCTGTTGCCGTCTTTATCCATGCGCAGCAGGCGAACCGGCTGGTGCACGGCCAGCAGCGTATGTTCCGCCAACTCTTCCGCCTCGGTGCGGATACAATCGATAATATTTTGCGAGGAAGGCCAGTATTCCATCATCTTCATTTTCGTGCCTCCCCGAGGCTAACGGTACTGATACGACGCTGAGAGCCGTCCGTGTCCTGCAGTATCCAGTCATCAGGATCATCAGATAGGGTGTTGAACGTTAACTGCATGGTCAGTTCAAGGCGCAGTAACGCCTGACTCAGCGATGCGCTGATGATACGCCCCTCCAGCGGCTGCCAGTTTTCGGCGATAATCAGCGGCTCAACGAGCTCACGGTATTTTCCTCGGTCCAGCATCGGTAATTGCTCCGCCAGCCGATCAAGGAACTGTTGAATTGGCGTGGCCGGGGCCAGCTGCAGGTTATCCAGCACCCCTTCAATCGCACGCGTAGGGTCCATCACCCAGCCATCCAGATACGGCTCGGTAAAACCGAGGAAGTAGGCGTAATCAAGGAACGGTTCCGCTTCGTTACTGGTGTTAAGATTACGTCGCCCCACGCCAGCCATTTTATCGTTAATCATCGGCCCGACCGCCTTTGGCACGGCATCTTTGGTCAGTGGTCCATTGCCGCGCAGGGTATATTTATCCTGCGCCAGCGCCGAGGTCACGCTCATTAAAAACGGTTGGCCGCGGGTCCCCGTCAGTAGCGCGACCGTCTTTTCGGTGTTGATCAGGGTGCGCAGCACACGGCTCGGCAGATCGCGTTCGCTGCACAGCGGCGACTGCTGGCTAAGGCCGGCCTCTTCCACCTTCCACAGCCCCTCTTTAGCCCAGAACGAAATTTCAACAGGCAGCCTTTTACTCGCTCCGGTAGACCCAGGCAGCATCTCTGGCCTGAGCAGGTCGACCAATGCCGTCTTAGAAATCGGCTCCCCCATCCGTCTGTTCAGCACACGATCGATCATACACAGCAGACGAATCTGGCTTCCTGCGGCGGCGTTGTTTGTGATTGCCACTAGAAAATGCTCCTTTGAAATTGTTCTAACGTCACGGCGCCCTGATCGACTTCCCACCAGCGGCGACCACGATAGCCCGGCTCCTGCAACTGTTCAGGGGCGACGATAATTCGGTTGATGCTGGCAAAAATATCCAGCTCAGGCAGGGCTTCCCCAGGAAGAACCAACACCAGTTCATGCCTGCGGTTGTTCTCTTCATCAGGCGCCAGCGAGCACCAGAACGGTAGCCCGGCGGGCAGCACCGCGCTCAACAGGCTCAACGTACTCTGACTTGCCCGGATCGCCTGAACCTGTTGACCGGCCAGCAGGCGCGCGATCCAGTCTGTCCACTGACGCAGCAGCAGTCGGCTGGTCAGAGTGGTCTGGTAGCGCACGCGCCGATCGTATCCCACTGACGCATGTGAAATATTGCCGATAACATGAGCGATTCGCCCAAGAGTAGGAGTAAACGGCGGCCGCCCCTGCTCACGGCAGGCAGGGCACCCGCCACACGCCTGCTCGGGTACGTAGCCGTCAAGGGTATAAAACTCGGCTAACTGCTGGCACAGTGGGTTAGACAAATTGTTTAACCATTCGCTCAGCACGCTAAAGCCGCGCTGGCGCATGGAGAGTTCATGTGCACGATGCGCCTGAATGCCGGCTTGCCACTGCGTTTCATCGAGATGCCCGTCACGGCGAACAGAAACCTGAATATGGCTGAAATAGTCGTCGAACCAGGCCTGCACCTTCTCATCATCGCGCTCGTCCGCGCTGATAGTGCTTAAATCCGGCGCGGGGTAGGCGATATCGATAAACCCGGCTCGCTGCATCAATAGCAGGGTACGCAGGTTCCAGTCGACGTTACCCTGTGAATCCATACGGATATCGTGGTGCTTAGCCCGTAACGGCACGGTAAAGAGGCCTGGCCGATGTTGTTTACGATGCTGGTGCATTTTCGACCAGCGCAAGAAGCCCTTACCAGCGCCAATCAATTTGGTGCGGTTTAAGGTGCGCGCCACCCGCAACTGCTGATGGTAGAAAATAATCTGGGCAACCGAAGCGTTGCCGTCACGCCCGCCACGACCGCTTTCCTGATAGAGGCGATCGAGGTTTTCCGGCACCGCCACATGCAGCACCGTGCGGACATTGCTTTTGTCCATCCCTACGCCGAAGGCCGACGTGGCGATCATGATATCCAGCGCATCGTCACGCCAGGCATGAATCAGTCCTTCGCGTTCATGCATTGGGGTGGCGCCATGGAACAAACCGCAGCGGCGGTAGCCACGTCCACGCAGGTACTGATGCCAGAACTTCGCCTGCTCTACTTCAGTGGTGTAAATAATCATCGGTGCCGGCAGACGAGCGATGGCCGCTTCCACCTGAACCAGATAATCGTCATAGTGAGCGGCTTCGCTGACAAACCAGGCGGGCTCCGGGCGCAAAAAACTACCGTTAATATCAATAACGGCGTCCGCACGTGAACTCGCAAACAGCGCTTTTAACGTATCCTGCGTACTTTGGCTGAAGGTCGCGGACAGCAGAACCACTTTGATGGGATCCGGTGAGGTCGCCATCAGCGATTTCACCAGCGGCGCCAGCAACTGAAACTCTGGGCGGAATTCCGCCCCCCACTGATCGATCAGGTGCGCTTCGTCCACCATCACCGCGCCAAGCAGGCCGCGCTGGGCCAGCGAAAAGAGTTGCAGCAGCAGACCGCCGGTTGCCGCCTCTGGGGAGCAAAACAGCACCCGCTGCTCGCCCGCAGCCAGTCGCGCCTTCATCTCACTGCGCGCCTCGGGGCCAAGCCCGCTATGCCAGACGTAACTCCCGCCGTGATCCTCGCCTGCCCGCTGCATCACCTCTTTCGCACGCAGTGCTTGTTCAATCGCCAACGCCACGGTAGGGACAATCACCAGCGTCAGGTGCCGGCGGGGTGATGTCAGCATCTGGGCATGAATAACAAAGGTTTTCCCCGCCCCAGTAGGCAGATTCACCAACAGCGTCTTATCCTGCGGGCTGGTCAGTACCGTACGCACCGCCTGCTGCTGCCCGACGGAGGTGTAGTGCGTGTAACGCGGATCATTGAGTACAGCGGGGAGAATCGTATCCAGGGGAGGAGACTCAAGAAAACGGCGCTTTTCTCCCTGCCATACCGCAAGCAAATTCGCATCCAGCGCTTCAGCACCACGCTCCAGCAGGAGTTCGCCGGGATAATCCCGATGCCGGCACAGACCAAAACGGCTCAGTGCGGCATTTTCCGTTAGATGCCGATACGGAAGCATTAACGGAACCAGACCGTGCACCCGAGCGCACTGCAAAGCATCATAGAACGCATGCAGGCGGTCGCTCTCTCCAGCCTGATCATCGTCCAGACAGTACAGGAGGCGGGTAAAAAATTGCCCGCTAATCCCGTCTTTTTCATCGTGCTCGCCGTTCAGCACCGCACGGAGTTGTAGCCACTGAGTATCCATTTATGCGTCCGTTTACAACATGTCCCGGGTACAAAGCACTATCGCTTTCACGGCCAGCAACTGATGGCGCACGGATTGATCGCCGTAGGATTGCTGCAGTTGTTGGTAGGCCTGCTCTTTCACGGCAAGGACGGTAGCCTTCCAGTTGAACGGTTCAAACCAGTCCGGCATTTGCGTCCACACCTCTTCACGCAGGTTGATATCCTGGAACAACACGTTGCCGTCCTCATCGTATGGCTTATCCAGCAGGGAAACGACAATCTGTGGTTCCGCGCGGTTCCCGCTGTCATCCAGCCAGAATTGATTCACCACCGGGCTGAAGCGCTCATCGCCACTGCGCTGCGCCGTCAGAGAATCCTCACCGTCGTGCTGCGCTTCGGTTAACCACTGGAAATGGAAATAGGTGCGCGGCTGCTTTAGAGGGAGCGAGGTCAACACCCGCAGCAGCGCCATCGTGGCGCCCCGCGGATCGGCCTGCATGAGCTGCCAGACCGTTTCCACGAAGGGCTGACCATAGCGTAATGGATACACCAGCTTGTGGCTGCTCGCCTCCGTGCGCGACAGGCTCATCATCGCTGTCGATGGCGGATATCCTTCCGAAAAATCGAGCCCGATCAGGCAGTTGTCGACAAAGGTTTTCACATCGACCAGCGTCTGACGCTGATTCTGTCCGCGTTCAAAGCACAGGCGGAAACCGCCTTCTTCATATTTCTCACGCTTGAAGCCCAGCGCGTTGCGTATCCACCTCAGCATATCGGCAGCCTGAGCATCGGCATCTTCTTCTTTATTCGCCAGTTGCTCGGAGAACTCACGAGCCGCAATCACCTCGTGCTCCATCGACAGCAGGTTCTCCTGCGCCAATACCCGCTTACGTTCCTGATTAACAAAGCCGTCTTCACCAGCCAGATGTGCGATTTTCTCACGGAATACCGCAGGCCCCTGGTTGGCGTAGTCTCGCCAGACGGCATCGAGTTGTTCCGTCAGAACAAACTGCAGGCTGGCAACGCTGCGCTTGAACAGTCCGGTCCCCTCATCCAGCAGCGTCAACCAGTCGGCAGTCAGGCCTTCACGCTCCGGCAATAGCACCAAACTTTTCACCGGCTTAACGTGAAGGTTACCGCAGTAACGGTTAAAACGTCCCAGTCGCTGCTCAAACCGGTTGAAGTCGCGGCTTACGCTATAGTGAATGGCCAGGCGACGCTTACCGTGCAGGTTCAGTCCATCTTCACCCCGTTTATCGCAAATCAGCACCTGCCAGGTGTCATCCAGCAGTTCCGTTTGCAAAAGCACCTCAGGCGTATGACGAACGACCTGCCAGGGTGCCTGAATCCCCAGTTTGGTGGACAGGTGTGCGGCTTCCGGGTTTTCACTGCAGAAGATTACCGCCTTACCTTCTGGATTGGTTTCAAACCAGCGGGTTAAGGATGCCATTAACGCCGTATCTTTTGCACGTTGCTCCTGCTGAGCCACCTCAATAATTTGTTCGAGGAAACGGAATTCCTCGTCGCTGCCGGCACCAATGGTCTGGCACTCTTTAGCGCGGCGAGATAGCGTCAACGGACTGAGGAACAGCGCATCCACCCAGTCAGCCAACGTATCGGCATTCAGATGCCGATAACGTTCAGGGTTGCGCAGAGAAGCCTCGCGGTAGGCTTCAAGGATTTCATCCAGCGTGACCTGTTCGGCGCTGACCGGCCAGGTGACTTTTTCCAGACCGTCCAGCCCTGGGAACAGGCAGATGAGCGAAGGATCTTCACGACGGTTGCGCAGCAGGCGATGAAACAGGCGATAGTGCTCCCCGATCCAGTAGCGTAGCGCCAGAATGCTTTCCGTTCGTTCTGCGCTTTCGTCAGGCGCAAAGAAGTCCACGTGTGGGCGTAACGTGTCGATCAATGCCTGCAAACGGGCATCATCCGCGAACAAATCGCTCAATTCATTCAGACTTTCTTCCAGCATCATGTTCGGGGTGTCTGGCGTCAGGGCGCTGTAAATCCCGCCTAATCGCTCACGCTCGGACACGCGCTGCATAAATTTCTCGACGCCCTGCTGGTTGAGTTGCCATACCTGCGGGCTGATACAGTGCAGCATCGCCAGGAAGTTACGCTCGTTACCGTGCATCGGTGTCCCGGACAGAATCAGCGCGATGTGCGCCTGATGGCACAAGGCCGCCATCGCCTGATATTGCGCGCGGTCGCCAGCATCGTGAGACCAGGCGAGCGCGGCTAACTGGTGCGCTTCATCAATCACGACCAGCGTTGGGCGCCAGTCGAGCAGTTCAGGATCGTCAATCTCATCCGGTTGGCACAGACGAATCTGATGATGACGCCCGCCACGCATCACATCCTGCAGCGCAAAGCGGTCAATCAACTCCTGCATCCACTGCCCGTGCAGGGCGCCAGGCACCACGACTAGCACTCGAGCATCGAGTTTGCACTCCAGCACGTGCTCACGGATCACAAACCCGGCTTCGATGGTTTTACCCAATCCAACTTCATCAGCCAGCAAGTATTTAGGATTCGGATCCTGCAAAATCCGTCGAACAACCGCAATCTGATGCGGTTCTATCTCGACGCGACTGCTGATAAGAGAAGACATTGAACGACAGGCCGCCCGTTGGTTAACCCAGGCGCTAATAAATCGCTCTCTCAGCGGATAGAAATAGGGGGCATCATTTGAACGGGCCGCCAGAAAATGAGCCGGGTTCATCGCCTGCCCCTGCCCATAGTTGGGATAGTACATCTCTGCTAGATCAACGACCGCGTGATCGCCAGAGCGAATAATCAGTAAGTGCTTATTATTCGGTCGGGGCCCGCCATAGCGGCCTCGGCACCAGATGCCGCTATCAGGAGAGCGAAAATAAACGGTGCTTTCCTCATAGAGCGTCGCTGCCGTCAGTGCGCGGATATCCACCTCCTGACGGTTAATCTCCTCCTCTAAAGGAGAGTAGAACCAGGCAATCTCGGCACGCTCAGTAGAGAAAATACTCACAATTTTAGCAATACCGTCAAATAATGGCGATATTACCAGGTCACCTTCAGAAAACGCGACAGTATGTGTAGTCATTATGATTTTTAAACAGTCAGGAAGTGAAAGTAATTCGCAAAAAACGAATAAATCTAGAATGAATATATGGCGAATGGGCCAATGAAGCAAATCTGCAGGAGGGAAAGGTCGGGCCACTACGTAAATTGGTAGGTGATCAAGTTAAAAACCCCTTATCTACACTCCCACTAGTTTCACCATGAAATTATTTCATTAAAAAAATAAAGCCTCCATTTAACAATATGAGGCTTTAGATTTAACTTAAATTTTAAATGTCAGCATTAGCTACTTTAATATAATTGGTTACCAGATAATCAGTAACCAAAGATATATCTTTTGAAAGATTTTGCAGCTCATTCCATTTACGAACAACGGGCTGACCATCGATGTCTGTACCGAAATTCCATACCCCACTACTCCATGCACAAAGCGGCTTGATGCGGTTTAACTCTTCGACAAAACGAGTATAGGAAGGGATCTCAGTCCAACCAGGTTCACCTTTATAGTCCTGATGAACCTGATCGATTTCATCCATCAAGCTGCCAAGCGCAAGAATACCAACACCATGTAACAAACGGGAATAGCGCGGCTTTTTGTCCCAGTCATCGGTAAACACGGTTTCCACCGCCGACCAGAAGTTATTCAGCAGTTTCACCATCTTCCCTTCATCCCCCAACCCTGTCGCCGGGTCACGGAAGCGATACAATGCTCCCTCACGAAGACTGGCATCGATCATTTTGATCATCGAGTTGTCAGCAATAACCCCATCAGGATTGGTTGCCGTTTTGATGCGCCCCGCAAGTGGACCTTCCCCGAAGTTCAGTCGTTGAGTCAGCAGTGAAGGAAACTTACGCATTTGCAGATCGGATGGCAAACGACCGTGGGTATGCGGTGCCAGTTCGTATAACAACGTTTTGGGCAACGGTTTTGTGGAGTTAACCAGCATGAACTGTTCACGCTGTTCTTCCGCGTCATTAGCGATAAAAGCGGAGACCGGCATCATAAACGAGTCGATTTCTGCATCCCGCAAAGCAGCGGTACGTTGTTGACCATCCACAATAAAACCTGGCTTCTCAAAATCCTTATCTTCGGAGAAAGGTATCACCAGATGCCCCATGTCGCTATTATCTGTAAGCGGTTCAAATCGCACACGCTTATCAAAAGCGATAATCACCGGGTTTGGTATCATCGGATTTGCGCTCTCAATGTAGCGCTGAATTTCGCGAATATGGTTACGTACTTCTGGACGCTGATAACCAACCAAACTCTCTTCGCCGCGACGGATACGTGAAATCGCTGCAATCTTGCTGATTTGTTTACCTTCTATCGCAAGGCTATAGAGTTGCCTCTCCTCACCCTGTCGGATTCGCAGGGCGGGAACACGATACTCACTCATGACAGTTCCTCTGAGCGTAATGACAATGTGTGCTGTAAACGGTTGTACAACACCTGAATATTATGGAAACCGCGGCGACGGTTGCGTTCTGCGCCGCGGAAAATGATGACGTTGATGCCAATGGCTTTGCAGATATTGCACTTGCATTGCTTCCATGGACGATCACCCAGCGTACGTTCGTAGTCAGCACGGATTTTTTCGGCTTCTTTTTCGCCCGAATGAAGACGTTCATATGCCAGTACTGTTTCCAGCGCCTTCTCAAGGGACAAAGCCCCTTTATCGTATTCGAACAGGGCATTCATGGCATCCTTTTCAAGATGCCGCGCAATATCCTGATCAATAACGCCAGACTTAATTTTACGGCTCAAGCTTGGATTCGCGTCAAATTGTGGCACACGCACAGCGGTATAGGCTGGGCCAGCAGAGGTGTGGTAATTATTTTTTCGGTCTTTAAAGGCTTGCTGCAATGGGGTTGTAGAGTCGATACTGGTCACTCCAAACCTCATAAAATCGACAAAGCTTTCTGGACGGGCAATACCAAGCAGGTGGACTTGAGTATCGCTTTTAAGTAAAGGCTTTATCTCTTCCAGAGTCTCGAGGATCTGCACCGTTTTTAACGGCACCATACCTCCCATCGTGATGTTTTTATATCCCATTGCCAAAAGCGCTTCTACGGACTGACGGTAGGAATTTTTGCTCCAACCATGTGCGACACCAAATGGAATAAAACAGTTTTTATGCGACTTGCTCAGAAACTCCTGAGCCAGCGTTAGCGTGATATCCTGACGACGACGGCATTCGGCCAATACTTCACCACTGAATGCCTCTCCAGGTTTCTCATAGCCAAATACGATATGATCGAGAGAAACGCCATAATTGAACCGAGAGGTTTCGTAAAATTCAATGACCTCTTCTACTCGATATGGCGGCACATCCTGATTTACATAGGTGAACGCACCGCAATCACCCATGGTTTCCATATTGTTGGGTAAGCGGAAAAAGTGTTTCATACCATTACGAAAGTAACGTAATCGCTGGGCTCGGGTATATTTACTCTCACCGCCACCCAGACCATCGACTACCGCTTTAGAAACAAGCATACCGTCATAGGGATGAGGGAAAACTTCATGCGGATAATGATCGTCGCGCTGACGAACGCGATGTTCGTTACGCGTTTCGCGGAAGAAGTCGAAACTTGGATCGATAAAATCCTGACTATCCGGAAAAAAATACTTTAGCTTCGACAACTTACTCTCCTGACGCTACTGCAAGGTCTCAAAAAACAAGGAATTCTATCATGAAATCCCACCTGGTAGCATTAAGGTTTGCTCTCACTTATGGCCTTGAACACCGCGCGGAACCGCTTCTCCTCAAAGGAATTCCCTTCATCACGAAACGCACGTAGGGCATGCGTTGCACTCAAGCCCGGTTGCTGAAGCATAAGCATCACAATATAGCGATTAACTTCTTCAGGAGAGCGCCGAATTCCCTTTTTAGTCTCGCGTTTTGGTAATCCATACAGTTTTTCAGATAATTTCTTTGAGAGTGCATTTAAATCATCACATTCTCTCTCTGTGAATTCTTTTACTATGTACTGAGCAAGGCTAATATTGAGCGTCATCATATTGCACTTTAACCAACCCGCCATATTTTGATCACTTTTAAATAAATAACCTTCCAATCTATTGTTTATTTTTTTTGATGTTACAATTATTAATTGCTTCTTAGCATCAGTGAGATACTCTAGTCCATTAATAATATCGAGCTCAATGGCATTAATGTAATCAGGAGAACCACAAATTATAAAATAGTCATTCTTCTTTTTTTTCATCAAGTCAGTAATAGATGTAGGATGTTGCGATTTGAATAAAGACCTCTCAGTTATTTTTTTCCACCATGTTCTATGAAAAGTTTTCCCAACAAATTCCTGTGAATACAAGGGTACTGATTCATCAAAACCAACCGCGAATGTAGCTTTATATGGCACAATTTTGTCTTTATAGTGCAACAGTCCAAACCCGGCGGAAAGAACCCATAAATCAATAGGATATTTATTCAGGGTGGCTTTAGCGGTTGCCCAATGCCCTCCTTTATAAAGTTCCTCAACAGATAAAGTATCTGTTTTAGCTATAGCCTCACTCAGAGCGTTACACCAAGACTTTACTAGCACACTTGAGGGAGTTCGACCGGATGAAAACTGACTTAAGCTCAATATGGTTTTGTTACCGCTATTTTTGCCGTTGGTGCATGTTGTTATTAAGTTGATGTTGCTCACAATCGTCCTCCCAAAACTTTGCAGCAAAGCTACCTCAGAAAAAGGGACGTTGCAAGAAACGAATGGATGCTTCTGAAAAAATCTTCAGGAGCAGTTCTCAATGAGGGATATACTCGAAGTACTCATCTTGAGAATGTGAGCACTCCTTACACTTTCTAAGGACGCCTTTCTTCTCCAAAGAGAGGCAAAAAATCCGGCATGACTCCAAAAGAACTTCTGGATTATCATTTTTATCATTTGTTATCAATGCCCTAGCGAGAGTGTCATAGCTGAAGCCACCAGAAGAGTGAGACACAATGCTCATAGCAAGTTGGGTATCGAAAGTTTTCATAATGCCCCTTTGAGTAGCCCACATGGTACATTTATAAAAAAGTGTTAAATGCGATACAAATATAGCTTCCAAATTCATTTTATCCAATACATAAATCATTAACACCCTGGCGCAAACCTTACTGCTCTATCAACACCTTTAAAGCAGTTCAGCGTCAATCCAAGTTCATCCAGTTACTTAAAAAATTTAAAATTCGTCAGGATGAACCTATAACTCAAAGCCCTGGCCATCAGTAAGCTTATAAGCGTTCAATTCGGCTTTCCCGAGCTAACTGACTCCACTCACTAATGCTTTCTGTGTTGTGTGGGTACAAACCTTATCGTACGGAGATCGATCCGCAAATGCACCCACATCAGTCAGATGATGCAGATAGCATCAGTTTGGCTTGAGGTGAGTTATTAAACGAGGAGAAACCGGCACTTATCAAACCCCAGAAATAAAAAAAGCCACCCTTGGGTGACTTGATTGCATACTAATGGTGCCGAAGGCCGGACTCGAACCGGCACATCTTTCGATGGTTGATTTTGAATCAACTGCGTCTACCGATTTCGCCACTTCGGCACTGAAGAGGATGCGGAAAACGTTGTGGATTATACCGTTACCCCCTGGTTCCGCAACCCTTATCCGCAGGCTAAGATGCAACTGCTGAAAAAAACGTCTCCTGGGTTCTCAGCGACACATCTTTGCCAGATATCGTTCTCTTACCCTTGCCGGCTGTAAACCAGAGGCTTCAGCTCCCATGTTTCACCGGCATTGGCGATTATATTCAACACATGCGCAATGAAGCTGATGTCCTCAAAGGTAATATCAAGCAAACGTTCTACCCTGAGTGACTTAAGTATCTAACCCGAAAAAGGCTTCACGTCCGTTACCAGCGTGGGCGGATCCCTGCTGCCGCCCGCATGGATATAACGACACGCCGGTCATGCCGTCCCGGCTTTTGCGAAAAACCTGACCGTCTCATACCCAGCTTTACTGGCTCATGCAGTACCCGATACCCTGGCCTTTCTGCACACGGCTAATCACGCACTGTTCATAATTCGATCTGGCAAGCGCTGGCCCCATCTCATACGGCTTTCATAAGCGAAAGCGCATAAGCTAAACCTTTCCCGCCAGCTGCCCGAGCAGCTGCGCCAGCCTTTCCTGAAGATCCTCTTCCGGTTCCCTGCTCTTAGCCTCTGCCAGTATTGCAACGGCGTCCACCGGCAGCAAAGCCTGCGGCCAGGCTTCCAGCGCATTCAGTGCCTTATGGCGGCTAAACGTCATCGGGCTTTGTAAGCCAGTCCTGATCAGCGTCCAGCCCTGTCCGGGAAAACGGTTTAAATCCTGCAGGATAAAACTGTGCGCCGAATGCTGCTGATATAGCGGTCCCATCCCCTGGGATTTCTGCGGCCCGCAGCTGATGGCGGCCAGATCCAGCTCACTTTCCGCCAGCGCGATAACCTGGGCGATATAATCCGGGTTATCGGTCTGCATCAGCTGATACCAGAGGACGCTTTCCGACTTTTCACGGTACCGCTGATAAATGGCCGGCCACGGATCGCCGCCCTGCGCTCTGCAAAGCTGAAGCGCAGTATGAAAAATCATACCGTCATCATCATCCAGCCCAGCTTCAATCAGCGCAGGCCACTCGGGTAAGGCATGGATCCGCTCGCACAGCGCTGCCAGCCGTTGCCGCGCCGCCTCGTCAGCAAACTCCTCTTCACCAGCCAGCCTGCCGATTTCGCCTGCAATCTGATAATGCAGCAGGTCGGCCGCGGTGCCGGGCTGGATATGCGCGAGGTAGCGCTCGCAGGCCTGCGCGGCATAGCTGTATTTATCGATACCGGGACCGGGCTCACCGCTGATCATGCCGCGCAGGATTTCAGCGGCTCCCTTAAGCAGCTCCGCATCAACCTCGCCCTCCAGCGCTTCGTGCAACCGTCCATGCTCGGCGCAGTGCCAGGCGGTATATTCCAGCATCACGTCATTGTTATAGCCTTCCCTTAACAGCCACTGACGAACGGCAGTATCCAGCGCGTCCGGTAGCCGCTCGATCAGCTGGATACGCCCCCAGCCTGCCGTGCGTTTTGCCAGCGCCAGCCACGCCAGTGCGAACTCATCCGGCGGCAGGATTGCCCGAATCGCCACCACGGCATAAAGGGTGAATTCATCGTGGCTGCCTAACGTCTGCAGAAGATCAACGCTTTGCTGATACGGGAAAAAAGCCAGCAGCGCCATGGCTAATTTCACCACCTGACGATCAGGTGCCTGCGTCGCGAGGAACACCACCAGCGCCCGCAGGCGGCGGGCATCAATGGCCTGAGAAGCCCCCATCATCTTCAACAGATCGTCGATAAAATTCAGCGGCGTATCCTGCTTTGCCAGCTGATAAAGCGCCTGCATGTTTTTACTGCTGCTGCGCCGCAGCACGCGGATTATCGCCTGCATCACCTGAGTCGCTTGTTCCTCATTGTCGCCGCGCGCGACATGATGACCGAAGGCCCCGTCCAGCGCACCGGGCGCCCAGCGTAGCGTTTCCTCATCTTCCTGCGGTGAAAACTCATCCGGCAACGTCTGCGCCGCTTCAGGCAGTACGCCTGTTTCTTCTGACCACTGTGCCAGCCAGTCATAAATAGCGCGCTGCTCTGTGGGCCACACTACCGGAAAACGCTGTTCGTCAGGCTGACGGAAGATGTTGGCGATCCACTCTTTCATTTTTATTCCCTTATTTGTCAGTTACGCCATGCTCAGCACGGTTTTCATCAGCAACGCATCCAGATCACTGCTATCGCGTCGCTCGCTATCCGGCAGATCTTCGCTGACGCGGTTCTCATCGAGTTGCTGGTGGATAAAGGCATGGATGCGATCCAGACGCTCACCGTATTCCGCTTCGCCTGCGCGCTGCTTGCGCGCCAGCAGCTGTTCGATTTCGGCCAGCAGCAGGGGATCCGTTACCGTCCCTGCCAGCAGATCTTCAAAACGCATCGGCGGTACGCCTTTTCCGGCCTCGATCCACTGCACCGCCAGCAGCGGACGCAGCACGTAGAAGTACTTTTTCAGCCGCACACTATCGCCCTGCAGATAACCGCGAAAGTTCTTTTTCGCCATTGAGAGATAGTGCCAGCGCGCCCGCAGCGGCGAAAACCAGTCCGGTATTCTTTCCCGTAAATCGGCGACGATGGCCGCTTCCTGCTGATAGATGACCGGCGAATCCAGCCATTCGATCAGCGTCGGGTTAGCTCGCTTTAACAAACCCAGCGCTTTTCGCCACTCCCAGCCGCAAACGTCCAGCGTATCGTCGATCGGCAGCTCGATAACGTCGCGCGGCGGCTCGATACGCAGATACCACTCCGGTTTATGCACATAGAGAAAGCGCACGTCGTAATCGCTATCCGGCGAGGCAAAACCCCAGCCGCGGCTGCCCGACTCGCAGGCATACAGCACTTTTACTCCGTGCTTTTCTTCTAGCTGGCGCAGCACGCCACGGACGCGCTCGCGCATTGCGCTATCCACGCCATGCAATCCTGTTCTCATTTTTTTATCCTTTTACGCAAACTACCTGTGACAATGTGTGCACCACTTCCACCAGCGAAGACTGAGCGGCCATTACGGCATCAATGTCTTTGTAAGCCATCGGGATTTCGTCGATGACCGCTGTATCTTTTCGGCACTCCACGTGCGCCGTAGCACGTCGCTGATCTTCCACGGTGAAGCGGGCTTTTGCCGCCGTGCGGCTCATGGTGCGCCCCGCGCCGTGGCTACAGGAGCAGAAACTCTCTTCGTTACCCAGGCCGCGCACGATAAAGCTCTTCGCACCCATCGAACCGGGGATAATCCCCATCTGCCCTTTTTGCGCCGAGACCGCGCCTTTGCGCGTCACCAGCACCGACTCGCCAAAGTGTGTTTCCCGCTCCACGTAGTTGTGGTGGCAATTCACCGCTTCCAGATGCGTAGTAAATGGTTTGCTGATAACGCGCGACATCGCCGCCAGCACGCGCTCCATCATGGCTTCGCGATTGTGGCGAGCGTAATCCTGCGCCCAGCTCACCGCTTCCACATAGTCGTTAAAGTGCCTGCTGCCCTCTTCAAAATAAGCGAGGTTACGATCCGGCAGATTAGCGATATGCCGCTGCATATCCTGTTGCGCCAGCGCGATAAACATATTGCCGATGGCGTTGCCTACGCCGCGCGATCCGCTGTGCAGCATCACCCAGACCTGCTGGCGTTCGTCCAGGCAGACTTCAATAAAGTGATTGCCGGTCCCCAACGTTCCCAGATGCTGATAGTTGTTGGTTTTAAACAGCGATGGATGCTTTTGCGTCAGCGTCTTAAAGCGCGGTGCCAGTTCGGCCCAGTGGCGATCCACCTCCTGCGGCGGCGTTTGCCAGGCACCCTTATCGCGACCGGAACGGGTATTGGTACGGCCGTGCGGCACCGCCTGTTCGATGACGGTGCGCACGCCCGACAGATTGTCCGGCAGATCGCTGGCCATCAGCGAGGTCCGCACCGCAATCATGCCGCAGCCGATATCCACGCCGACCGCCGCCGGGATAATCGCGCCTTTGGTCGGGATCACGCTGCCGATGGTGGAGCCTTTGCCCAGATGCACGTCCGGCATCACCGCCAGATGGCGAAAGATAAACGGCATTTTCGCCGTGTTCAGCAGCTGCTCGCGTGCTTCTGGCTCAACCGGCACCCCGTTGGTCCACATTTTTATCGGCACGCTCTTTTCCTGCTGGAGGGTCTGATAGCTATTTTTCATGTTCGTTTTCCTCGTTGCTGTGGCTTTGATATTGCGAATGCCGTGCCAGAAGCCCGCCAGTCTGGATAATAAATCTTATCGTGCTGATTATTAAGAATATTTATTGTCGTGCTGTGCATGCGGATTGCCATTACATGAGCAGGAACTTATCTTATTGGATAAGTTATTTATCTTATGGGATAAGCATGAAAGCTAACGTTGTGATTGGCGTGCTGGGCACGGTGCTGGATAAACGCGGCAAGCGGACAAATCGCTGGAGCAAATGGCGACCAACCGTCGCGCTTTGCCAGCAGGAAGGTCTGCGGATCGATCGGCTGGAGCTGCTCCATCAGCCACGTGATATCAGTATGGCGCAGCATGTAGCGGAAGATATCGCTCAGGCGTCGCCTGCCACCGAAGTGGTGCTTCACAGCGTTAAGCTGGAGGATCCCTGGGACTTTGAAGAGGTCTACGGCAGCTTGCTCGATTTTGTCAGCCGCTACCCTTTTAATACCGACACCGAAGAGTATCTGGTACATATCACTACCGGCACGCACGTGGCGCAAATCTGCTGGTTTTTGCTGACCGAAGCCCGCTATCTGCCCGCACGTATTTTGCAGACGTCCCCGGCCAGCAAGGGGTCGGAAACGCCAACCGCGCTCGGCCACTACTCTATTATCGATCTTGATCTGAACCGTTACGCCACGCTGACCAGCCGTTTTCAGCGCGAACAGCAGAAATCCACCTCGTTTTTGAAATCCGGCATCGAGACCCGCAACCCGACCTTTAACAGCCTGATCGAGCAGATTGAACGCGTGGCGCTGCGCTCGGCCGCCCCGATGCTGCTGACTGGCCCAACCGGCGCGGGTAAATCTTTCCTGGCGGAGCGCATCTACCAGTTGCGTCATGCCCGCCACCGGCTGGCCGGTAAATTTGTGGCGGTCAACTGCGCCACACTGCGCGGCGACAATGCAATGTCCACGCTGTTCGGCCACGTTAAGGGCGCTTTCACCGGTGCACAGCAGGCGCGCAGCGGGTTGCTGCGTGAAGCCGACGGCGGCATGCTGTTTCTGGATGAGATCGCCGAACTGGGGCTGGATGAGCAGGCAATGCTGCTGCGCGCCATTGAGGAGAAACGCTTCTTCCCTTATGGCTCAGATAAAGAGGTCAGCAGCGATTTTCAGCTGATTGCCGGCACGCATCGGGATATGCAGCAGTGGGTGGCCGAAGGCCGCTTTCGCGAAGATCTGTTTACCCGCATCAACATGTGGACGTTCCTGTTGCCGGGACTTGCCGAACGCCGCGAAGATATCGAACCCAACCTCGACTTTGAGCTGGCGCGTTACGCCCGGGAGCAGCAGACGCAGGTACGCTTTGATAAAGAAGCGAGAAAGCATTTTTTGCGTTTCGCCTGTTCGACAGAAGCCAGCTGGCGAGGCAATTTCCGCGAGCTGAGCGCTTCCGTCACGCGGATGGCAACGCTGGCGGAACAGGGAAGGATTTCTCTGGAACTGGCGGAAGAAGAGATCGCCCGGCTGCGTGCCAACTGGCGCACTGCGGCTCCGCAGGCTGTCCAGTCCGATCCTCCTTCAGCGCAGTACGATCTGTTTGATCAGTGTCAGCTACAGACGGTGCTAAGCGTCTGCCGCACGGCGGATTCGCTTTCCGAAGCGGGACGACGCCTGTTTGCCGTCACCCGCCAGGGGAAAAAGCAGCCCAACGATGCCGATCGCCTGCGTAAGTATCTGGCACGGTTTGGGCTGAACTGGGAAGAGGTTAAAGGGTAAAACGGCTATTGGCCTTCATGGTTAAAGTACTGCACCGGATAACGCTGACCGTTGATATCCAGATCGCGCCAGGGCTTGATCGCCGTTTTTGGCATAGCTTCACGGAGAGTCTTATCCATATTTTCCGGCAGCGTTACGTTACCAATCTGTTGCCAGTCAATCCCCTGTCGGGCATAGATCACGATCTCCGGCTGATTACGGCTATAGAGCAGGACTTCAGGCGAGCCGTCGTTATTGAGATCCTGCATCCAGACCAGGCAGGAATCGCTATCCACCAGGCAGATGCTGATGGATGGCGCGACATTCCTCGCCAGCGACTGCCACCAGCTTTGTGGCGCCGCTTCGCTGCCGGCTCGCAGCGGGATGCTGCGCTGAAGGTCGCTAATGGTTGGGTTAGCATTACTGGCGTCGCGCTCTGCCAGCAGTTGCATCAGCAAGGCTTTTTGCCGGACAGGCTCGCGCAGCCACTGCGGATGACCGCTTACCTTCTGCAAGGCTTGTTTCCCCCGGCGTCCTGCATCACTGAATAAATAGAGATCCATGATATCCACTGTTGCTTTACCCTGCTCAAAGCGCGCCAGCTGATTTTTCACCACAATGCGCCACGGATCGGTTATCGGCGTATGCAGTAAAAACCAGCAGCTGGCCGTCAGAGTCAGCATCTGCGGGATAAAAGCGTTGATGCTGCCCGCACCCTGTGACCAGTCACGGCGCTGGGACCATAACAGCAGCAGCGAGCCCGTCACCGCAAGCAGTGCAATCATAGCGGCGTAGATCCGCTCCACTGTCCAGCCATATTCCGCGACGCGCAGCCACAGCGCCCAGACCGCCAGCCCGGCCAACAGCGGAGTCAGAGCCTGCGCAACCAGCACCACCCGCGCAATAGTACGCTGCCCGCGCGACAGGTCAGACGCGCTTTCGCCAGCGATGCCGCTGAACGCCAGCATCAGCAGCATCATGGTCAACAACAGCGTGGTCGCTGAAAACGCTTTGGGGATGATAGCCAGCCCGGTAAAGGGTAAGCAGGCCAGAAACAGCAATAAGGCGACCGCGTGCAAAGGCAGCAGTACGTTTACAGCCCGCGTCATCAGCTGCCGGTACAAACCAGCGGCACCCGGCAGGCGTCGGCACAACACAATGCCCGCAGCGATTACCGCGCCGGTCGCTATCGGCGGGAAAAAACGGTTATCAAAGAAAATCTGCTCAAACAGCGTGATGCCAATGATGCTGAAGAGATTGCTCCACAGCATTAATACCAGCCAGAACAATCCGGTCATCACGCTGGTGACCGCCAGGGTAAAGGTGTTACGCCACAGCGCTTCGGTGACAGCTCTGCTCCACGCTGTTCCGCCTTGCTGCTGCGATTTATTGCACAAGGCGACCAGCATTGGCATAACCAGACTGAGCATAAATATCACTGCGCAGATATTTTTAAAGTGAAATTCGCCCAGCGGCAGCGTGGGGAAATTCCAGCGATACCATCCCGTCATTAAGGCAGTAACCGGCAATGTCAGCAAGACGCAGAGCCAGGGCTTAAGGTCGCGCAGGCGATAAAGCGTGAAGGCCAGTATGCTGGCCATCGTCAGCGAGAGCGGCGGCAGGTACAATGAATAACGATGGTGCAGGTTAAAACCATCCGGCAAAGCCCAAAGCAACCCGGCGATCATGCCGATAACGATAATGGCCCATTTTGTACGCTGCGGAAAAACGTCCTTTTGTAGCATAGCTATTCCTTGCTGTTGAGTTAGGGTGAAATAATTCAGAAAGTCGTATCACGATACGACATTATTGATTAAAAATACCGCTAACTGGCCGCGGTTATTTGGCCGATTGTCTTTTTCCCGCCCTGATGCTGGCTTTTTCCTCACGCGCACGTACCTTGAGAATTTTTCGCAGGCGGAAGCCAGTTTCATCAGGCGCAGCTCGGCAAACTACGCTGAGAAGCATGGAGCCAGGTAATTAACATCACTACCGTGACAGCCAGGATGCTGATTAATACCTGGGATCTATCCTGTCCGAATAACAGGACCAGAGCCAATACAACATGTAGGGCAACAATACTGCTGATTTTAGTGCTGTCTTCTGCCATTGGCGTAATGGCTGCTGGCAAATCACTACAGGCTGTTAAATCCGGATGATAGATCATTTTACAATCTGTATATTTCTCTGAAAGACAAAGTAATCTTTAGAGGCAAAGTTATTAGTGACTCTTTTTTAGCGAATAACCGCTTTATTCCCCCATCGGTTCATACTCTTTAAAGCCGCTGCTTTTTGTAGATTACTCATCCGACTGACAGCGGGATAATAGTGGCTACGAGCAATTGAAACCAGTTGAATTTTATAACATCTGGCATGACTTGCTCCTTATAAGCTCGTCGCATAAATGAAATCGCTAATAATCGGACAGAGAAACAGCAACCCTTTTTCCTGTAGTTTCTTCCTCTGTTTTTCTCTTAGGCTATTAATGTCTGGATCGCTGTTCAGCGCATCCCTGCCCTAATCCAGCGTGAAGACTATTTCGCGATCGTGACCGCTGCTGACGATAAACATTTTGCCGATGAGAAGGATCGGCCACCTGTCGAGCTTTACGGTTTACATTCAGCTGCATTTGTTATGTGATCCTGTTACGTGATTTTTCGAGCTGTCTCACAAAACAGGATGCTGCATGCGCTTTTACCAGGCCGATCCCCGCCTTGAAAACTACTGGCGCGGCGTTATTCTTTTTGGCAAAAACGTCGCCTCGTATAAATTTGCCCTTGCCCATGCGCTGTACGACCTGAAGCAGCCGGACAACGATTTGGTTACGCTGGAAGCGCTGGCCGTGCCTACGGCATTTATGCGCCCATTTGCGCCATGCACCAAAGCAGATCACCAGCAAAAGCAGCGAGTTTCTCGAGGCCTGCAGGCAATTCAACGCAGGCGAAATCAGCAAAGAACAGTTGAATGCCATTACCGTTAAGCGCGGTTTTGCTAACGTAATCGATGCTTTTCATAATGTGAATTACGCCGGGATCGACAAACGATTTTTCCTGGATGAACGCCGAGGTCATAAAGGCATTCGGCTTACCGATAACTTTTATCAGCTGACTGAAACCCAACAGTTTGCCAGCCTGGTAGAGGAAACGGATGCAAGATGGCGGCTGGTTGAAGAAGCCTGGGCGATGAACGTTTCACGCAACCTGATTGCCGTTGATTATGACGATAATGATAAGATGCTTTTTAGCCGCCAAAGCGGTCGCCGCGTCACTATTACCAGCTGCCGCAGCAGCCTGAACGGCTACCAGAAAGGGCTGTGCTTTTATTGCTTCCGGCCAGTTAGCGTCACTGGCGGCGAGGAGAATCTGGCTGATGTCGATCACTTTCTGCCGCTGATGCTCAGCGAGCAAATCGGCAACCTTAACGGCGTCTGGAATCTGGTGCTGGCCTGCCAGACCTGTAATCGTGGCGCTCAGGGCAAGTTTGCGCGTATCCCTTCGATATCGCTGCTTCAGCGCCTGCACGATCGGAACGAATACTTTATTAATAGCCATCTGCCATTGCGAGAAACGTTAATCCGCCAGACCGGCAGTACTCCGCAGCAGCGGCACAGTTTCCTGCAAAATACCTGGAGTACGGCAAAATTTACCCTGCTCCACGAGTGGCAGCCAGCGGCACAGGGAGGCAGCCTATTTTGATAAACGAAGATTATTATCGCCAGAACGCACAGCGGTTTTTTACCGATACGGTAAATGTGGATATGTCTGCTCTTTACCCACCTTTTATCGACTGTCTGCCACCGGGCGCGTGCATTCTTGATGCAGGCTGCGGTTCAGGTCGTGACGTCAACGCCTTTAGAGAAATGGGTTTTAACGTCGAAGCCTTTGATGCCTCGGCGGAGCTGGTTGCGCTGGCCCGTCAATTAGCTGGCAACCCTGTAGAGCAGATGCGCTTTCAGGATGTTGATGCTGTCGAAAAATATCACGGTATCTGGTGCTGCGCATCGCTGCTGCATGTTTCCGAAGCGGAACTACCTGACGTTATGACAAAACTGGCCATAGCGCTGAAGCCTGGCGGCGTATGGTATCTCTCTTTTAAATATGGCTGCGGCGAACGGGAAAAGGACGGGCGCAGATTTACTGATATAAATCAGGCGGGGTTACAGAAACTGGTAGATAGGGTTAATGATGTCAGCGATAAAATTTTGGCTAACAATAAGTCGCCGATAAAAAATGAGGCTGGCTTAGAGGACGCAACGGGAAAAAAAATCGTTCTTGAAACTGAAAAAATCTGGCAGACCAGCGATTTACGTGTTGGACGCGGCAATGAACTCTGGCTAAATGCCATTCTCAGGAAAAAATGTATTGAGTAAGGTGCTCTCTGGCCTATAAAAGCCCTGATTAAAAACCTGAATATTAAAACCGCCTACTGACACTAAGTAAATCCACTGAATTCCCTGAGTCATAGTCGGCACGTTCCTGTAGGCTGACTTACTCGCCAGCATAATGCTCACCCTGAATAATGGACATTGATGGCGCGCGTTGCTGCCGGTAAAACGGCTGAAACTTCACCAGCCAGCCTGAACGCGTTTACCGTCTGGCTGCTTTATGCTGAGACTCAGTATCCCGGTCTTTAAACACCGTACTCATTAATACCCAAAACAAAAGAGCCAACCTCACGGTTGACCCCTTTTGCATGCTCAGCATTGGGCATCAGCGATGCCCGTTAGCACTCATTGTTGACAGGATGAGCACCTCAATGCGAATGGTCGTAATCACGCTGTTTCAGCTTGTTCTCAACCTTGTCTTTCGCTTCGCTGGCTTTCTCACTCACTTTCTCAGTCAGGCCGGCTTTGTGGTCGCGCTCGGTGGCTACGCCTGGCGACTGCGTGCCCACACCTGCTGCGGTAGCGGGTTTAACCCCTGCTGCACCGGTTGGTGATAGTTCGTTATCCAGTCCAGCCCGCGCATGGTCGATGTCCACTTCCTGACGACGTACTGTGTCATTAATGGTCTCGGTACGTTCACTGCCGTCAGTACGCACCACCACTTCTTCTTTCACGTGGGTCGTTTTGTTAATCACCGGCTGCTCGTGGGTTTCAGCCACTTCGACGGTTTTCTCTGACCAGTCCACTTCACCTGCCAGCGCCGGTTCATTCACCGAACGACGGAAGATGTCAGCGTGCTGCTCGTGCAGCGAGATATCTTCAGAGACCTGATCCGTCACGGTGTAGCGGCGGACCCGGGTTGAACCTTCACTCACCAGACGCTTACCGACTTCAATCTGCTCTTCGGCCAGACGCAGAATGTCTTCTTCGCTCTCATCACCGGTCAGTGAGGTGCGTCGTGGCTCAACCTGTTGATCGCTAACCAAACGATCGTTGGTCTCACCCGCAAACTGCTTACCGGCGGTCGGATTAATACCTGCTGCAGGTGCGCCGTTCTCCACCGTGCTTTGCATCCGCGATGGCACATCAACCGAGTCATGCGAGTGCAGAATAGTCATGGCACGCGCCAGTTTCTCTTCTTCAGTACGCAGCGTCAGTACCACGCCGCCTTTGTCCATCGCTCTGGTGTAGACATCCGCCTGCTCTTTATCGACGGTGTGGCCAAACAGGCGCTGCCAGATGCTCGGGTGCTTAATCGACTGGCCTTCCTGCTGCAAACGTTCTCCACTGATAAGACTGATGTCCCGATCAGAAAAGCCTGCTTTCACGAGATTTCTTTTCGCGGCCTCTGCCTGAATTGCAGAATCGAACAGTGTTACGATTTTTTCTTGTGCCATGATAGATTCCTCTCTTGTTAGCTGTTTATTACCGATCGTCGTCTCTCTCTACTTTCACCTGCTGCTCACGTCGGGTAACCACATCCTGAAAAGGAACGCTGTCCTGCACTTTTCGGATGTGAATCTCCTCTTTAAGCACCAGTCTTCTGACTACTTCAATCTCTTCTTCTACTACCGGGACAATCAGTACACCGTTCTCTTCCCTGATTTCGGGCATCGTCTCGACGCGTTGTGCTTTCGCTACATGCTCAACCTCAACCTTCTCCCGGTTAAGCAGTGTACTGATCACCTCGTCATGCTCGGTTGTGGAACGGGTTACGCGGACATGTCCATCGACAACGGTTTGCTTTGTCAGCGCTATCTGCTCTTCAGCGAGCTTCAGCGTTACCTCAGCATCATTATTGTTTTCTGGCTGCCCCGCCATATATTCGCTCCCGTTAACTCAAGACTTTTAAATAATCGCCACAACTGCCTGACACAGTGATTAAGCATGAACACTCTCACGGATTTCGCAAGGCGGAATAAAACATTGATTGCAGTAAAAGTGATGATAAGGGCGTGCCGATCGGGTTATTTAACCGCATTCTCTGCCAGTCTCTGACATCAGATAAAAGATGAAAATAACCATAAAAACAGCATGTTGCCTGCATGCAACCTTCACCAAAAATAATAGCCTCACAAAAGCATTCCGCGTAAAAATAAATATTTAAGCCCAGCGGTAAAATTTACGTTAACCAGGAATAATCCGGCGAAAGATAACAATGATATAAATAAATATTAAAGAATATTACAGAGAATGAAATCATATTATCTGAACCAGTCAGGCTGGCAGATAAATAATCCATTCCTGTTTGAGAATTCTATTTAGCCAGCAATTACAGAATATTCTCAAAGGTCTTATCAATGGATAAATTCAGGAACTTTCTCCTCGTCAGCTGCTCTTAGCAAGGCTGAATAAGCCATACAATTACAGACAGAGGTTGAGATGAAACTAGCACAACGCAGTGCGTGGGGATGGGGATTAGCGGCACTTCTGGTGGCGGGCAGTGCATCAGCCGCCAGCTGGCAGGATCAACTGAGCAGTGCAGCATCGCAGCTCAGCCAGCAGAACAACGGTAACACCTCCGGCACCACCACCGGGACCACCCAACAGAATGGCGGTCTGTCACTCTCTTCCCTGACCGGGTTGCTGAACGGTGGCGACAAAGCGGTCAGCGCTAACAGCATGACCAACGCGGCGGGCGTGATGCAGTATTGCGTCGAGCACAACGTGGTGAAAAACAATGTGCAGTCGGTTAAAGATCAGGTGCTGAGCAAACTCGGTCTGAACACCACCACCGCGCAGGAACAGAAGACTGACTACACCCAGGGTGTGGCGGGTCTGCTGAATACCGGCAACGGCCAGCAGCTCAACCTGCAGAGCCTGAGCAGCTCGCCGATGGGCGAGAAGCTGAAAACCAAAGCCTGTGACGTGGTATTAAAACAGGGCAAAAACTTTATCTCCTGATAAAGCCGTAACGCCGCTGTCTCCCCGCTTGAATCGACAAAGTGGGGAGCATTGGCCGGTCCAGTCCTCTCTGCACTTCACGCTGTGAACCCCGACACTCCCTTATCCGCACGTTGAGCGCTATAGTGTTGTTTTGATTTCTACAGGACAGCACGCATGAAAGGCATCAACATCGCACTTTACTTCGACCCCGATCGGATTCAGGCCTGCGTTCACGACCAGGACGACAGCTATTTCACCAAAAAATTCGAGTACGACGATGGCGTGATTGAGGAGATCTACCAGTGGCTGGATCAGTACGAGCCAAACCGCACTCATATCTGTCTGATTGAAAATGAAACCGCCGAGCTGCTGGCCGATGAGCTGGTCGACAGCGGCTTCCGCGTCCACCAGATCACCATGCACCAGCTGCTGAGCTGGTTTGCCGCCGAGCCACCGTCCACGCCAGACGGCACGCCGATGCGCGCCATGCTGCGCTTCCTCGAAGATGAACATCCCCGTGAATATGAGTCACGCACGCCGCAAACCGAAGCGCTGATGGAGATGTTTGACGAGCTGGATGCGCTGGAGATGATCGACGATGCGGATGATGAAGATTCGCTGCCGGCTGATCTACTGCGCGCGATGAAGAAACACAAAATCACCGCCAGCGCCGCGGCTCAGCGTCTGCTGCCGGACATCAACGAACGCATCCGCGAACATCTGATGCAGTACCCGGAACTGATGACGCCGGAAATCTTGCAGGATTTCTTCCCGGAATTAATCGAAGCGCTGGAGCGCCCGAAACACTAATCACTCACGGATGATTTAACATGCTGGAGTTAATCAAAGCGGTCAGTCTGGGGCTGGTGGTGCTGTTGCCGCTCGCCAATCCGCTCACCACCGTGGCGCTGTTTCTTGGCCTCGCGGGTGACATGAACTTTGAGGAGCGCAACCGCCAGTCCAGACAAGCCTCAATCTACGTCTTCGCCATCATGATGGTGGCGTGGTATGCCGGCAACGCGGTGCTGGATACCTTTGGCATCTCGATCCCGGGCCTGCGGATTGCCGGCGGGTTAATCGTGGCGTTTATTGGTTTTCGGATGCTGTTCCCGGTGAAGCCGGCCGGTCAGTCGGTGGAAGCAAAGCAAAAGCAGGATGAGCTGGATCACGCCAAAGAGCCGGTCAATATCGCTTTTGTGCCGCTGGCCATGCCGAGCACCGCCGGACCGGGCACCATCGCGATGATCATCTCTTCCGCCTCGACGGTGAGAAGCGGCATCGATTTTCCGGTCTGGGTGGTGAATACCGCGCCGGTGCTGACCTTTCTGCTGGTGAGCCTGATTTTATGGATTTCGCTGCGCAGTTCCGGGGCGATCATGAAAATCGTCGGCAAAAGCGGCATTGAGGCGATTTCGCGTTTGATGGGATTTTTGCTGGTCTGCATGGGCGTGCAGTTCGTGATTAATGGCGTGCTGGAAGTGGTACGCACTTTCCATTGAGAAGCCATAAAGGGTGCCCGTTGCGGGGCACCCTTTTCATTTTTACTTCAGCGCCTTCCGTACTTCAGCGACCTGATCTTTGCTCACTGCTGGCGCATTGTTGCTCCAGCCCTGACGGATAAAGGTTGCCAGCTGCGCCACCTCTTCGTCACTCAGACGCTGACCAAAGCCCGGCATCGCCAGTTTCGACGGCGCTTTCGCGGTCGAAGGCTGCTGCGCGCCGGCCAGGATGGTGTGGATCAATCCGGTTGGATCTTTGGCATTCACAATCGTCGCCTGATCCAGCTCCGGGAAGATCCCTGCTGCGCCCTTGCCGGTAACAAAGTGACAGGCGCCACAGTTATCCAGATAGAGACGCTCGCCTTCGCTCAGGTTCTTCGCCGCGGTCAGCTTCGCTTCTGTTGCCTGCTGGGCCTTAACGTCGTAGGCCTGCAACGGCGGGTTACCGCCGAGGAATTTCAGGTAGGCGGCAATCGCTTTCAGATCGGCGTCGGTCATGTGCGAACTGCTGTGCTCAATCACCGAAGTCATCTCACCGCCGACCGCAGCTTTATCGTTGCGGCCGGTCTGCAGGTAATCCACCACTTCCTGCTCGCTCCAGCGCGGCAGACCGCGCAGTGACGGCACATCCCAGTTATTCAGGCTACCGCCCGCCAGGAATTTATCGTCACCGCTATCCAGCGCTTTCTCGTTCATGCCCAGACCGCGCGGCGTATGGCAGCTACCGCAGTGGCCCAGACTTTCGACGATGTAAGCACCTCGATTGATCTCGGCAGAGGCACCGCCAATCGGCTGGAACGGTTTATCTGAGGTGAACGCCCAGTTCCAGAAGCGCATGCCCCAGCGCTGGCTGAACGGGAAGCTCAGTTTGGTTTCCGGCGGCTGTTCCGCGCTCGGCTGGACGCCTTTCATAAAGTAGACATACAGCGCGTGCATATCGGCATCGCTGATTTTGGCGTAATCCGGGTATGGCATTGCCGGATAGAGCCGCGATCCGTCCGGTAATACCCCTTTACGCACCGCATCAGAGAACTGCTGTTCGCTGTAGTTGCCGATGCCGTGGGTTTTATCCGGCGTGATGTTGGTGGAGAAGATGGTGCCGAGATTCGACTCAATCGCCAGCCCGCCCGAATAATCCGGTTTGCCAGGTAACGAGTGGCACGCCATGCAATCGCCCAGCCGGGAGAGATATTCACCCTGCTTGATCAGTTGCGCCTCATCTTCAGCGTGCGCTGGCAGGGCAAAACCGCTGGCCAACAGCACTGCGTTGGCGAATAAAAAGGATGTCAGTTTCAGCTTATTCATACGCTTATGCCTGTACCAGTGGGCCGGGATTTTTCAGATACTGATCTTTGATCGCCTGTGCCGCCATCAGCGTAATGGCGCCGATGGTATCGGTCGGGTTCGCCTGGAAGTTCTGCGGGAAGGCGTTGCCGCCCGGCACAAACACGTTATGCACGTCCCAGCTCTGCAGGTACTTGTTCAGTGCCGAGGTTTTCGGGTTATCGCCCATCACCGCGCCGCCCACGTTGTGGGTAGAGACATATTTGGTCAGGTCGAAATCCGCGCCCATCGGCAGGAAGCTCATGCTCATGCTGTCCGGGTTCAGCTCTTTGGCGATGTTGCCGACAATGCCTTTCAGATGCTGCTGCAGCTTCAACTCATTCTCTTTCCAGTTGAAGGTCATGCGCAGCAGCGGCAGGCCACGGTGATCGTTGTAGTTCGGATCGAGATCCAGATAGATATCGCGGTAAGACTGACAGGTGGTGGTGATGCTGATCTTCATCGAATGACCGTACCACTCTTCCAGCCCCTCTTTGTAACCCAGGCCCCAGGTTGGCGTGCCTTTTGGCAGCGCGGTGCTGATCGGCGTACCGGTCGCCTGTGAGCTGTGGATCTTCGCGCCGCCGAGGAAGCCGAGCGAGGGACCATCAAAGTTGCCTGGCGAGATATCGTTAAACATCTGGCCGGTCGCGCCAGCGGTGGCGTACGGGTTGAAGTTTTTATCCTTGAAGAACAGGGTCGCGCCGCCGTTCGACAGGAAGGCGTAGTTACGCCCTACCACACCTTCTTCGGTGATCGGGTTGTACGGTTTGCCAATGCCAGACAGCAGCATCAGGCGCACGTTGTAGAGCTGGAAGCTGCTCAGCACCACAATTTTGGCTGGCTGGAAGCACTCGTTGCCCTGTGCATCGATGTAGATCACCCCTTTGGCGGTTTTCTTATCATCGTTCAGCACTACCTTGATCACTTCCGCGTTCACTTCGTAAGAGAAGTTCGGCATACGCTTCAGCGAATCCATTACCGCGGTTTGTGGCGAGGCTTTGGAGTAGTTGAGGCACGGATATTTACTGCAGTAGCCGCAGTAGTTGCACGGCGCGATCTGGTTGCCGTACGGGTTTTTCCACGCGCGTGACACGCAGGCTGACGGGTTCGGGAACGGATGGTAACCGAGCTTTTTCGCCGCTTCTTTAAACATCACGTTGTTCAGCGTGTCATCCAGCGCCGGCAGCGGATAAGGCTCCGAACGCGGACCTTCAAACGGATCGCCGCCTTCGAGGATCTGGCCGCGCAGGTTGCCGGTGTTGCCCGACTGGCCGCAAATCAGTTCGAATTTATAGTAGTAAGGCTCGATCTCTTCCCAGCTGAACGGGAAGTCCATCACCCGCATATCATCCTGCAGAATGCCCGGCTTGTAAGCCTCATCGACATAGGTCTTCAGTTTGATATCGGTCGGTGTCGGACGGATCAGCACTGCCGTCCAGTGCAGGCCGGAACCGCCAACGCCGGTGCCGGGTGCAAACGCGCCCCATTTACGGGTTGGCAGCGCCGTCTGGCTGCTGTTGTAGCGGACGGTAACCGCCACTTCTGCCGGGGTAGCGAACACTTTGTTGCGCACCGCGTAGGCGTATTCATCCGCCGGTTTTGGATAGGCGAACTCGTCGTAATCACGATCGCCGCCGCGCTCCAGTGCGCGCACTTCAAGTCCTGCCAGTGCCAGTTCGATGCTCATCAGCGAGCCGGCCCAGCCGAGGCCGCAGACGACGACGTCGACTTCTTTTTTAGTAACCTGTGCCATGATAATCCTGTTTCAAAACCCTGATTCGGAATGCGTCTTACGCGCGCTCGCCTTTAACACTGACCGGACCCAGCGGATACGGAACGTTGTGCTGTTTCACCCATTCGGTGAAGCTGGCACGCGCGCCCGGGAAGCCGATGGCGATCCAGGCTTTCATGCCTTTATTGCCGCCGTACATCGGGTCCGCGAGGTAGCCGTGCTTGGTATCGGAAAGCAGCTGGCTGAAGAACTGAGACGCCTTCAGGTTGGGTTCGCCCAGTGCCGCAAAGTCGATGCCGTTTTTATTTACCTGAGTCAGCACCGCATCTTTCTCTTCCAGCGTCAGCGCATGGAACGCTTTCTGGTGAGTGCTCTGCGACCACTGATTAATCAGCCGGATACTGGTCTGATACATCTGTTGCGGACGGAACGGGATCTGATAGCCCATGGTGGCGGGCGCCTGGGTGTTGAACGGGCCCTGCAGGTAGATTTCGCTGCCAAACTCTTCGCTGTGCAGCTGCTGATCGATAAAGATCGGCACGTTGGTTTCCAGCGCGCCTGGCGCTTTACCTTTGCCGCCCGCCGGAATCAAACGATCGGTGGCCGCGAGGATAAACTGCCATTCATCGGCAGAGAAAAAGATCGGTTTATAGTCAGCTAATTCCGGGGCGGCCATCTCTGCGGCCTGCGCAGCAGTAATACCTTTAAAGACCAGCTCACTTAATGGCAGCGCCAGTAATGAGCCCAGCAAAAATTTACGCCTGGTGGTGGGTTTTTGTAACAGCATATCCGCACGACTCTCATCTGCTAAATACCCGACTGATACGCTATGCAACAGAAAGGCTGGCAGCGCGAGCGGCTGGCAGGTCACCAGTCACTTCAGAGAATTAACGCGCACAGCACAGACGCCTGCAGAACCTACGAGGTGGGTATAATAATTTTTATGTGAATAACGGAACATATCGGTTAATAACCTGGCAATCTTAGGGATATAAATGTGTCTGAATGTAAAAATTGAATTTAAGATGTGTTTTAGTGAAAATTTATCATGGTGTTGCGTTGAGGTTACAGGCAGGTAAAAGTTTTAGATCGAGGAAATTTATACTAAAACCACACAATCGTCGGGTAATCGCGGGTTTTTACCGCGCAACGACCGGCTATTATTTTCGGCTGGTCATCATCACGCCAAATAACCGATAAAAAAATATCATACTTCCATACAAGAGAATTATTCTCATTGGCAACATTATATTTACTTTCATTGCCAGACAATCAGCGCATGCGCAAATTGTGATCGGCAGCGCGTAAGCCGGATGATTTCAATAATGGACAAAATTACGCCAGAATAATCACGGCGGGTCATTATCGTTATTTGGACATATGCCCGAGCTGGCGTGGCAATAATTGTGCAAAGCTCAGAACAAACCGGCATTTTGAGTTTTTACCGCGCCAGATAGAGTAGGTGAATCAACGACTCAGGATATCCTTTTATGCGCAAAACGCTCCTGTCACTGCTGACCGCAGTGGCGCTGGTTCACCCGGTGCACGCCGCCACGCCCGCCGATACGCTGGTGATTGCGGTGCCGCTCGATGGCATTATCAGCTTTGACCCGGCCGAAAGTTTTGAAACCATCAGCACCAGCAGCCTGCGTAACATTTATCAAACACTGCTGGAACCGAATCATCAGGATCCGCAGCAGTTATCTCCGCTGGCGGCCAGTCGCTGGCAGCCGGGCAATACCCCGCATAGCCTGGTATTCGATCTCAATCCGCAAGCCCATTTCGCCAGCGGCAATCCGCTGACCGCCCAGGATGTGGTGTTTTCGTTAACCCGCGCGGTGAAGCTGAATAAAGCGCCCTCGTTTATTCTGGGCGAGTTTGGCTGGACGCCGGACAATATCGACCAGCAGTTTACGGTGATTAACGACCACCAGCTTGAGCTGCGCTGGCCGGCACAAATCGGCAGCGATCTGGCGCTGCGGCTGCTCACCGCGCCGGTGGCGTCGCTGGTCGACAGCCAACTGGCGCAACAGCATGCTGCCAACAACGACTACGGCAATGGCTGGCTGAAAACGCATTCCGCCGGCAGTGCCGCCTATGCCATCAAACAGTTCGTGCCGCTGCAGGCGCTGGTGCTGGAAGCCAATCAGTACAGTACGCAACAGCCGCATCTGAAGCGGGTGCTGCTGAAAGGCGTCGCCGAACCGGGAACCCGCCGCCTGCTGATCCAGCAGGGGGATGTGGATGTCGCCTACCAGCTCGGGCCGGATCAGATCGCTGCTGTAAAAGGCGTGAAGGATGTCCGGGTCGATGCCTTCCCCTCCAGCCTGATTTACTACCTCGGCTTTAATACCCAAAGCCCGCAGCAACCGGCGCTGGCCAATCCGGCGTTATGGCAGGCAGCACGCTGGCTGGTCGATTATGACAGTCTGGCGAATCAGCTGTTAAAGGGGCAATACCGCATTCATCAGAGCTTCCTGCCGGAGGGCTTTGATGGCGCGATTACCCGCACGCCGTTCCATTACGATCTGAACAAAGCCCGGTCGATTCTGCAACAGGCCGGCATCAAGCCTGGCACCCACATTGCCCTGACGGTGGTCAATCAACCGCCGTATATCGACGTGGCGCAGGCGTTGCAGGCCAGCTTCGCGAAGGCGGAGGTGAATCTGGATATCCAGCCGGTGGCGGAATCGGAGCTGTGGAGCAAAATGCGCAGCCGTGACTTCCAGGCGATCTTCTCTTACTGGGGCGCGGACTACGTCGATCCTAATACCAACGCCAGCACCTTTGCCTATAACGTGCCGGGCGGCGGCAAAACGCTGGCGTGGCGCGTCGGCTGGACCATTCCTGAACTGAGCGCGGCCACCCGCGCTGCAGCCGGTGAGAGCGATGCGGTCAAACGCCGCAGCCGCTACCAACAGTTGCAAACCCAGCTGCAGCAGCAGTCGCCGTTTGTGGTGATGTTGCAGGGCGCCACTCAGGTGGCGGTGCGCAGCAACATCCGCAACGTGCAGCAGGGCATCGGTGTCAGCCTGCTCAATTTCGAAGAAGTGCAGAAGTAACCGGCTCCGTTGCTCTGCGGAGCAACGGGCTGCTTTTCGGTGAAATCTTCTCCGCTTTCCCCCGCCCCGCTTGCTATTCTTCAGGCATAACCCGTTGCCTGAGAGTGGAAAATCATGACTTCGCCCCTGTTGATTGCCCGGACGCCCGACGTTCAGCTCGATCTATTACCGCAAATGGCCAATCGCCACGGTCTGATTACCGGCGCGACCGGTACCGGTAAAACCGTCACCCTGCAAAAGCTGGCAGAATCGTTCTCGTCGATTGGCGTACCGGTATTTATGGCCGATGTGAAAGGCGATTTGACCGGCGTCGCGATGGCAGGCGAGTCGGGCGAAAAGTTGCAGCAGCGGCTGGCGAAAATTGGCGTTACCGACTGGCAGCCGCAGGCCAATCCGGTGATGCTGTGGGATATCTTCGGTGAAAAAGGCCACCCGGTGCGGGCGACCATCTCCGATCTCGGCCCGCTGCTGCTGGCGCGCCTGCTGAACCTTAATGAAGTACAGAGCGGCGTGCTGCAGATCATTTTCCGCATCGCCGACGATCAGGGCTTACTGCTGCTGGATTTCAAAGATCTGCGCGCCATGACGCAGTACATCGGTGATAACGCCAAAAGCTTCCAGACCCAATACGGCAACATTAACAGCGCCTCGGTTGGGGCGATTCAGCGCGGACTGCTGGCGCTGGAGCAACAGGGCGCGGAGCACTTCTTCGGTGAACCGATGCTGGATATCGCCGACTGGATGCGGGTCGACGATCAGGGTAAAGGCTTCATCAATATTCTTTCGGCGGAGAAGCTCTACCAGATGCCGAAGCTCTACGCCACCAGCCTGCTGTGGCTGCTGTCTGAGCTGTATGAACATCTGCCGGAAGCCGGCGATCTCGATCAGCCGAAGCTGGTGTTTTTCTTCGATGAGGCACATCTGCTGTTTAACGACGCGCCGCCGGTGCTGCTGGAAAAAATTGAACAGGTGATGCGGCTGATTCGCTCCAAAGGCGTTGGCGTCTGGTTTGTCACCCAGAACCCGGCGGATATTCCGGATCGGGTGCTGGGACAGCTCGGTAACCGGGTGCAGCACGCCCTGCGCGCCTTCACGCCGAAAGATCAGAAAGCGGTCAAAACGGCGGCCGACACCCTGCGCGCCAATCCGGCGTTCAGCAGCGTGGAAGCGATTCAGGCGCTGGGCACTGGCGAAGCGCTGATCTCCTTTCTCGATGCCAAAGGCAGCCCGTCCGTGGTAGAGCGGGCGATGGTGATTGCGCCTGGCTCGCGCATGGGACCGGTGACCGCAGATGAACGCAACGGCCTGATTAACCACTCACCGCTGTACGGCAAATATGACAGCGGCGTCGATCGTGAATCGGCGTTTGAACGGCTGCAACAGGGCTTTCAGGCCAGCAGCGAACAGAGCAACGCGCCGCCTGCCAAAGGCAACAGTGTGGCGGTCGACCAGGGAATTATCGGTGGGCTGAAAGAGATTCTGTTTGGCCGCACCGGACCACGCGGCGGCAAGCACGATGGCGTGGTTCAGACCATGGCGAAAAGCGCGACCCGACAGATTACTCAACAGATCATTCGTGGCGTGCTCGGCAGCCTGCTGGGTGGCCGTCGCCGCTGATAACGCTCTCTGCTAAGATCAGGATATGGATAAACAACACGAACTGAAACGGACTAAACGTCTGGCGCTGCTGCTGCTGTTACTGGCTGCCGCGACCTTCATCATCACCCTGTTTCTGCCGCCCGGCTTTTGGGTCAGCGGCGTGAAAGCGATAGCGGAAGCGGCAATGGTCGGTGCGCTGGCCGACTGGTTCGCGGTAGTGGCGCTGTTTCGCCGGGTGCCGGTGCCCTTTATCTCGCGTCATACCGCGATTATCCCGCGTAACAAAGATCGTATCGGTGAGAATCTCGGCCGCTTCGTGCAGGAGAAGTTTCTCGATACCGATTCGCTGCTCAGCCTGATACGCCGTCACGATCCGTCGCACCTGCTGGCGCAATGGCTGAATGCGCCCGGCAATGCTGACCGAATCGGCCGACATCTGCTGCAGGTGATGCGCGGCTTCCTCGATCTGACCGATGACACGCGTATTCAGAACTTCATGCGCCGCGCAGTGCATCGCGCCATCGATAAGGTCGATCTGACGCAGACCAGCGCGCTGATCCTGGAGAGCCTGACCAAAAACAATCGGCATCAGGCGCTGCTGGACGCGGCGATCGAACAGTTGCTGGCGCTGCTGCATAAGCCCTCAACCCGCGAGTTCATTGCGCAGCAACTGGTGCGCTGGCTGAAGCGTGAACATCCGATCAAAGCCAAAATGCTGCCGACCGAGTGGCTGGGCGAGCACAGTGCTGAACTGGTGGCGAACGCGGTCGATTCGCTGCTGGATGATGTGGCGCTGGATCAGGGCCACGAGCTGCGTCTCGGCTTTAACCGGGCGGTGGATCGGCTGATCGTCAAACTGCAAACCGACCCGGAGATGGCGGAGCGCGCCGAGGTGATCAAGAGCTGGCTGAAAGAGGATGCCACGCTCAATCGCTACATCGGCGAGCTGTGGAACGATATGCGTAACTGGCTGAAAGCGGACCTCAGCAGCGACGATTCGCGGGTGCAGGAGAAAGTGCGCGGTGCGGCGCTGTGGCTGGGCGAAACCCTGGCCGCCGATCCGGCGCTGCGCGACTCAATGAATCAGCACCTCGAACAGGCAGCGCGCAGCGTGGCACCGGAATTTGCTGGCTTCCTGACGCGCCATATCAGCGATACCGTGAAGAGCTGGGATGCACGCGATATGTCGCAGCAGATCGAATTGAATATCGGTAAAGACCTGCAGTTTATTCGCATCAACGGCACGCTGGTTGGCGGCACCATTGGCCTGATTCTCTATCTGCTGTCACAGCTGCCGCAGCTGATTCCGCTGCTGTCGCGCTAAGTCACCGGGCGAGCCGGCCGTCGGCGGGTAGCGGCCAAACTCAGCGAGGATGGCGTTCACAAAGCTGCGGATTTTCACCGTCTGCCGACGGCCAGCCGGGATCAGCAGATTCATCGGTCGCGCTGGCCCGGCATAATCGGGCAGCACCTGCACCAGCCGCCCCAGCCTGATCTCCTCAGCCAGAATGGTGGCCGGTCCGAGAGTAATGCCATAGCCTTCCAGCGCCGCATGCAGCAGCGCTTTCCAGTCATTCGATCGCATACGTCCCTGCGGATGCACCTCTTCGGTTTTACCCGCCCGGGTAAACACCCAGCGGCAGGGTTTCGACGGCGACCAGATGCCATACACCAGACAGGCATGTTTCACCAGTTCAGCCGGTGTGGCGGGCACCCCGTGCCGCGCCAGATAGGCCGGCGATGCGCAGGCAATCAGCTGATAAGGCTGCAATGGATGGGCGATGATTGAACTGTCGGCTAATTCACCAATCCGGATCACCACCTCATAGCCCTCTTCAAACGGATCAACCAGCCGATCGCTTAATTCAAGATCGACTTCCATCTCGGGAAACTGGCCCAGGTAGCGGGTGACAAACGGAGCGAGGTTAAAAGAACCAAAGGTGACCGGCGCGCTGACCTTCAGCGTCCCGGACGGTCGGCGCTGCATATCCAGCGCAATCGCATCGGCTTCCTGCGCTTCCGCCACCACAATTTTGCAGCGTTCGTAATAGTTGCGCCCTACATCCGTCAGGCTTTGTCGCCGGGTGGTGCGATGCAGCAGCAGCGTGCCGAGATGCTTTTCAAGCGTGGCAATGTGCTTTGCCACCATCTGCGGTGAGAGTTGCAACTGTCCGGCCGCGGCGGCGAAGGAGCCTGACTCGGCGACTTTGACAAACACGTTCATGCTGGTAAGCCGATCCATGATTCCCTCCTGTTGGTTGTTTATATTGCGTCTGTTTGTCGATTTATTCACCCATTGTTTTTAATTAAGGTCAGGGTGTGATCAACATTGAGGAACACCCCATGAAAATAGGCATTATTGGCGCAGGCTTTGTTGGCCGGGCGATAGCGAAACTGGCGATTCAGGCGGGGCATCAGGTGATGCTGAGCAATTCCCGCGATCCCCGTACGCTGTTCAGTCTGAAGCCGATGATTGGCTGCGAAACCGGCACCGCCGCTGAGGCTGCCCGCTTTGGCCAGGTGGTGGTGATTGCCGTGCCGCTCACCGCGCTTGAGCAGCTTCCGGCAGCGGAACTGCAGGGTAAAACCGTGCTGGATGCGGTCAATTACTATCCCGAACGCGATGGCGAAATTGAAGAACTGCTCACTGGCCGCATCAGCAGCAGCGAGCGGCTGGCTCGCCTGTTACCCAACAGCCGGATCACCAAGGCCTTCAATGCCATCCGTATGACCGATCTTGAAACCCAGGGCGTGCCCGCAGGCGATGCTCATCGTCGGGCGATACCGCTGGCAGGCGATGCTCATCGTCGGGCGATACCGCTGGCAGGCGATGACCGCGAAGGCAAAGCCATCGCCATGGCGCTGTATGAAGCCTTTGGATTTGATGCGGTGGATGCAGGAGCCTTAGCGGAAGGCTGGCGTTTCGAGCGTGCCACCCCCGCCTACTGTGTCGCACTCAACAGAGAGCAACTCATCACGACACTGAAAGAGACTCCCCGGCCATAAGCCCTGAACAGACGGTCAGCGCGGCATAAAGTCGCTGCTACTGCCAGACCGTTGACAAACCTAAAGCGATGGCAGCATTCGCCTGCAGCAAAGCATCGCGGGCCACGGATGGCCTGCGCTGAGCCCGCCACGGATGGCGTTTTTGTGTCTTTGCGAAAGGCGTATGTTCCCTGAGCCTGAGCCTGAGCCTGCAGGTTAAACAGATCAGCGCCGTAGCGTACAGGCAATCACAGCCGCTGAAACCACTACTGCCAGACCGCTGAATCTAAAGCGATGGCAGCATTCGTCTGCAGCTTAAAAAACAAAAAAGGCCGCAAACGCGGCCTTTTTCAGTTGCGGTGCTCGCTTAGCGCCGCTTGATCAGCATAAACAAGCTGATGGCGAAGAAGGCGAAGCTCGGCAGAATTGCCCCCATGATCGGCGGCAGACCGTAAACCAGGCTCAGCGGGCCAAAGATCTGGTCGAGCACATAGAACAGAAAGCCAAAGCTGATGCCGGTTACCACCCGCACGCCCATCGACACACTGCGCAGCGGACCAAAGATAAACGACAGCGCCATCAGCATCATCACCGCCACCGACAGCGGCTGGAAGATTTTGCTCCACATATTCAGCAGATAACGCCCGGACTCCTGGCCGCTCTGCTTCAGATACTTGCTGTAGTTATACAAGCCGCGAATCGAAAGCGCATCCGGGTCGAGCGCCACCACGCCCAGCTTGTCCGGCGTCAGGTTAGTTTTCCACTCGCCGCCCAGGCTCTGCGAACCGGTGATTTGCTTCGGATCGGTCAGGTTCGACTCATCCACCTGTGACAGCGCCCAGTGCTTTTTCGCCGCATCCCAGGTCGCGGTCGCGGCATAGCGCACGCTCTGCAGCCGACGCTGATCGTTAAAGCTGTAGATGCTGACGCCATCAATCTCATTGTCGCCTTTAATGCGCTCAATGTAGATGAAGTTGTTGCCATCTTTCGCCCACAGGCCGTTTTGCGTCGACACCAGCGCCCCGCCATACAGCTGCTGCGCCCGATAGTTACGCGCCAACTGCTCGCCCGACGGCGCAACAAATTCGCCAATCGCCATGGTCAGCAGCACCAGCGGAATCGCGGTTTTCATCACCGACAACGCCACCTGCATGCGGGTGAAACCGGCGGCCTGCATCACCACCAGCTCACTGCGCTGTGCCAGCGTCCCCAGCCCCAGCAGTGCGCCCAGCAGCGCCGCCATCGGGAAGAAGATCTCAATATCTTTCGGCACGCTGAGCAGGGTGTAATAACCGGCCGAGAGCGCGCTGTAGCTGCCCTGACCGGTTTTACGCAGCTGATCGACGAACTTGATGATGCCGGAGAGCGACACCAGCATGAACAGCGTCAGCATGATGGTATTGAAGATGGTTTTGCCGATATAGCGGTCAAGTACGCGAAACATCAGACCGATCCTCCGCGTGTGAAGCGGGCACGGACCCGACGCATCGGCACCGTATCCCACAGGTTAAGCAGCACCGCCAGCAGCAGATAGCCGATATTCACTACCCACATCCAGACGGCCGGATCGAGCCGCCCTTTCGCCCCGCTCGACTTCAGCGAGCTTTGCAGCAGGAAGAAGATCAGATAGAGCAGCATCGCGGGCAGCATCGACAACACCCGGCCCTGACGTGGATTGACCACGCTGAGCGGCACCACCATCAGCGCCATCACCAGCACCGAAAACACCAGCGTCATACGCCAGTGCAGTTCGGCGCGGAAAGTCGGCGAGTCGTTGCCGAACAGGCCGGTAAAGCTCGACTGTTCCGCATCGTTCGGGTCCAGCGTGGCCTCTTTGTAGCCCACCAGCGCCTGATAATTGGTGAAGTCAGTGATGCGGAAGTCGCGCAGCAGCGCGGTGCCCTCAAAGCGGGTACCTTTATCCAGCGTCACCACCTGCGAACCGTCTTTATGCTGTTCCATATGACCGCTGTCAGCCAGCACCACCGAAGGCCGCGCGTTGCCTTTTGGCCGTAACTGCGCCAGGAACACGTTGCCGAACTGGTTGCCTTTGACATCCTCAATGAACAGCACGGCGCTGCCATCGCTGGAGGTCTGGAACTGCCCGGCCGCCAGCGCCGCCGTGCCAGGGTTGGCTTTGGCGTTCTGGGTCACTTCATCCTGATAACGGGATGACCAGGGACCGAGCCAGATGACGTTCACCGCCGCCACCAGCGACGTAAACAGCATCAGGACCATCGCCGCCTTGACCAGCACCGCTTTACTCAGGCCGCAGGCGTGCATGACGGTAATTTCACTTTCCGTATAGAGTCGTCCCAGCGTCATCAGGATCGCCAGAAACAGACTTAAGGGCAGTATAAGTTGTGCCATTTCAGGCACGCCGAGTCCTAACAGTGTCAGAACGAGGTTTGTCGGCACTTCGCCATCCACCGCGGCTCCTAAAATCCTGACTAACTTCTGGCAAAAGAAGATCAATAGCAGGATGAAGAGGATAGCCAGCTGGCTTTTGAGCGTTTCCCGAACCAGATATCTAATGATGATCACGCTTAGTACGCCTGTGAAAACTTGTCTTTTTGCAGGAAAATCGCTAGTTTCAACGCTTATTTGCCATTTTTCTTCATCAATGGCCGTCATCGTAGCTAAAATTGTATGACAAACGCGCTTGGGTGGTGGAAAAACAACATCTTGTCACCCTGATTCATTATGACCTCCAGCGGCAGAATGTCATGCTGCCGTGATGAATAAATGGGTCATGAGCGCGCTACATTCTAGCGGCAGCAGCGGCCGTTGTCTTTAAGATTCAGGAGAGTGCATGGAGTTCAGTGTAAAAAGCGGAAGCCCGGAAAAACAGCGCAGTGCCTGCATTGTCGTTGGCGTTTTCGAACCGCGTCGTCTGTCACCGATTGCCGAACAGCTGGATAAAATCAGCGACGGCTATATCAGCGCCCTGCTGCGCCG
>Ga0308167_1000309_pt1 | contig 100012 bp, 87 predicted proteins | sample PhyCR1_2_FD_202138 | JGI IMG/M metagenome (GOLD analysis project Ga0308167, IMG submission 202138) | Phyllosphere microbial communities from UC Gill Tract Community Farm, Albany, California, United States - DLSLRC.R1 | ecosystem: Host-associated > Plants > Phyllosphere > Unclassified | place...
TGGCGGTCATCACCGGTGTTCTTGCGCAGCTCGATGAACTCTTCGATGTCCATGTGCCAGGTTTCCAGGTAGGCACACACAGCGCCCTTGCGCTTGCCACCCTGGTTCACGGCCACGGCGGTGTCGTTCACTACTTTGAGGAACGGCACAACGCCCTGGGATTTGCCGTTGGTGCCCTTGATCCACGAACCCAGCGCACGTACAGGCGTCCAGTCGTTGCCCAGGCCACCGGCGAATTTGGACAACATGGCGTTGTCGTGGATCGCGTGGTAGATGCCCGACAGGTCGTCCGGCACGGTGGTCAGGTAGCAGCTGGACAGCTGCGGGCGCTGAGTACCGGCGTTGAACAGGGTTGGCGTGGACGCCATGTAGTCGAAGGACGACAGCAAGTTGTAGAACTCGATGGCGCGGTCTTCTTTTTGCTTCTCTTCGATTGCCAGGCCCATGGCCACGCGCATAAAGAAGATCTGCGGCAGTTCGAAACGCACGCCATCCTTGTGGATGAAGTAACGGTCGTACAGGGTTTGCAGGCCCAGGTAGGTGAACTGCTGATCACGCTCGTGGTTGATCGCCTTGCCCAGTTTTTCCAGGTCGAAGGTGGCCAGCACCGGGTTCAACAGGTCGAATTCGATACCTTTGGCGATGTAGGCCGGCAAGGCCTTGGCGTACAGGTCAGCCATTTCGTGGTGGGTGGCGCTGTCGGCCACTTGCAGGAAGTTCAGGCCTTCAGCACGCAGCGTGTCCATCAGCAGGCGGGCGGTCACGAACGAGTAGTTCGGCTCGCGCTCAACCAAGGTGCGGGCGGTCATCACCAGGGCGGTGTTGACGTCGCTCAGCGCAACGCCGTCGTACAGGTTTTTCAGGGTTTCGCGCTGGATCAGGTCGCCGTCAACTTCAGCCAGGCCTTCGCAGGCTTCGGTGACGATGGTGTTCAGGCGGCCCATGTCGAGCGGCGCGAATGTACCGTCGGCGCGGGTGATACGGATGGACGGGTGCGCCTGCACGGCGTCTTGGGCCGGGGCGCGGGTGGCGCGTTCCTTGGAGCGGGCATCACGGTAGATCACGTAGTCGCGGGCCACTTTTTGCTCGCCGGCACGCATCAGGGCCAGTTCAACCTGGTCCTGGATTTCTTCGATGTGGATAGTGCCGCCCGATGGCATGCGGCGCTTGAAGGTGGCGGTGACCTGTTCGGTCAGGCGCGCCACGGTGTCGTGAATGCGCGACGAGGCAGCTGCTTGGCCGCCCTCAACTGCGAGAAACGCTTTGGTGATGGCGACGGTGATCTTGTCATCGGTGTAAGGGACGACGGTCCCGTTACGCTTGATCACACGCAATTGGCCAGGCGCGGTTGCAGATAGATCCAGAGTTGAATCAGGGCCCTGCGAGTTCTCGCGAGTTGTGTCGGTTTGCATGGGGTGTCTCCACATTCTCTATGTTTATTTGGGCACTTTCGATGCCCACCGTGACGTCCTGAAGCACTACAACCGGCGTGAGCCGGGCATAACCACTTCGGGACGTACAGAAAGGGGGTTGAAGCCGCTTCCGTGCCGAAGTTTTGGATTCGCGCGTGCTGCCGCAAACCGTATTCCTTGTGAGTGACAGTATTTCTACTGCAACACTCGGGCCTATTTCCGGCTTTCAAGCCGGAAATCGACTGTCATCCGCACGAGCGGTTTGGACGTTAAAAAGAGCGTTTGGTTTAACCCGACAGGCGCGAGAAAAGGGCTTGAAATTCTCGTCTGAGTTGTGTTGGGTTTTTGGCCGTAAACCCTATATGTAGGGTTTTTTGGCGGGGCTAATACAAGATATGTGATTTACAGGGGTTGCGCAAATGCGACCTGTGGATAACTCTGTGTGTAAATTGTGTGTGAATCCCTGAAGCTCCATGTAGGCCGCATGGCCCCGGCTTTTTGCCGTTTGTCACCACGATGAGCGGGACTAAAATGTTTGCGCCGCATTTTGAGGGCGCGAACCCTACCATAAAAAACAGCGCTGTCCGAACGCATTTTGGAGCGGGCCTAAAGATAGGAAAGGTCAAGCGAAAAAAGCGCCAAAGAGGGGTCGCCAAGGCCCCGAAAGGCCTTGGCGAAAAGGGCGCGAAATTACAGCAGTTCGAAGCTGTTTTGCTGAACGTTTTGCGAGTCCAGGCCTATGTACACCTCGAACTCACCCGGTTCGGCGGCGAACTTCAATTGCGCGTTGTAGAACTTCAGGTCGTGCTCGTCGAGGGTGAATTCAACGACCTGCTGCTCGCCGGGCTTGAGCAGGATTTTCTGGAAGTTCTTCAGTTCCTTGACCGGGCGGCTCATCGACGCCGCGACGTCGCGCAGGTACAACTGCACCACGGTCTCGCCTTCACGCTTGCCGGTGTTTTTCACCGTGACGCTGGCGGTCAGGGTGTGCCCAGGCTTCAGGGTCTTGGCCGACAGGCTGACAGGCGAGAGGCTGAAGTCCGTGTAGCTCAGGCCATAACCGAAGGGGTACAGCGGCGTGTTGGGCTCGTCAAAGTACTGCGAGGTGTAATTACCCGGCTTGCCCGGTGTAAAGGGGCGGCCAATGCTCAGGTGGTTGTAGTAGCTGGGAATCTGCCCTACGGAGCGTGGGAACGTGATGGGCAGCTTGCCCGACGGGTTGTAGTCGCCGAACAGCACGTCGGCAATCGCGTTACCGCCTTCGGTGCCGCTGAACCAGGTTTCCAGCACGGCGTCAGCCTGTTGCTGTTGCTTGTCGATCGACAACGGGCGGCCGTTCATCAGCACGAGCACCAACGGTTTGCCGGTGGCCTTGAGCGCGGTGATCAACGCCTGTTGGCTGGCCGGAATATTGAGGTCGGTGCGGCTGGACGACTCGTGAGACATGCCCCGCGACTCACCGACCACCGCCACGACCACATCGGACTGCTGCGCGGCCTTGACCGCCTCGTCAATCATGACCTGCGCCGGGCGCGGGTCGTTGACCACTTCCGGTGCATCGAAATTGAGGAAGTTGAGGTAGTCGACGATGCTTTGATCGTCGGTAATATTGGCCCCACGGGCATACATCAGTGAGCCTTGTGGGCCCATTGCCGTGCGCAAGCCGTCCAGCACGGTCACCGATTGCGCGGGCTGACCGTTGGCCGCCCAACTGCCCATCATGTCAATGGGGGCGTTGGCCAGCGGGCCCACCAGTGCGATGCGCGCCTGTTTGTTCAGCGGCAGGGTTTCAGCCCGGTTTTTCAGCAGCACCAGGCTTTTGCGTGCCACCTCCCGTGCCTCTTGGCGGTGCAGACGGCTTTCGGCCTGGGTGTCGGCCGGGTCATCCTCGGCCTTGCCGATGCGCAGGTACGGGTCGGCAAACAGGCCCATGTCGTACTTGGCCCCGAGCACTTCGCGCACGGCGTTGTCCAGGTCGCTCTGCGGCACCTCGCCCGATTTGATCAAGCCGGGTAACTCTTCGCCGTACAGCGAGTCGTTCATGCTCATGTCGATACCGGCCTTGATCGCCAGTTTGGCGGCTTCACGCCCGTCCTTGGCGACGCCGTGCTTGATCAGTTCAAAAATCGCACCGTGGTCACTGACGGCAACGCCCTTGAAGCCCCAGTCCTTGCGCAGCAGGTCTTGCATCAACCACAGGTTGGCGGTGGCGGGTACGCCGTTGATCGAGTTCAGCGCCACCATCACGCCCCCCGCGCCGGCATCAATCGCGGCACGGTAGGGCGGCAAGTAGTCCTGGAACATGCGCACCGGGCTCATGTCGACGGTGTTGTAGTCGCGGCCGCCTTCAATCGCGCCGTACAGGGCAAAGTGTTTAACGCTGGCCATGATGTTGCCAGCCAGCGCGGGCGACGCGCCCTGATAGGCCTGCACCATCACTTTGGCGATGCGCGAGACTAAATAGGTGTCTTCGCCAAACCCTTCGGAAGTGCGGCCCCAGCGCGGGTCGCGAGCGATGTCGACCATCGGCGCGAAGGTCAGGTCGATGCTGTCGGCGCTGGCCTCTTTGGCGGCAACGCGGCCGCTGAGGGCGATGGCGTCCATGTCCCAGCTGGAGGCCAGGGCCAGGCTGATGGGGAAAATGGTGCGATGGCCGTGAATCACGTCATAGGCAAAAAACATCGGAATTTTCAGACGGCTGCGCTGGGCAGCGTCCTGCATCGGGCGGTTTTCGGCGCGGCTGATGGAATTGAACGTGCCGCCGATGCGGCCGGCGGCGATCTCCTTGCGGATCAGCTCGCGGGGCATTTCAGGGCCGATGCTGATCAGACGCAATTGGCCGACCTTCTCCTCGACGGTCATTTGCTTGAGTAACGCTTCCACAAAAACCGCTTTGGGCGGGAGCGGGGCAGGCGGGTTTTGGGCCCAGACAGCCTGACTGGCCAGGCTGATGGCGAGGCCCAGCAAACACATAATTCTCATCAAGGTCTTCTACGCGGCGGCTCACGGAACGCGAGGGCGGCCCACGTTCGTGCAGCGATGTTGTTCGGGGGGATGTCTGAAAATACTCGCCGCAAAGAATTGACCTATCTTTACATGAGAATATTCCTACATTTGAGGGTGTCTTTTAGCTGATTCGCCACTGCCAATCCAGTGGTGCACAGTGATATTCAGTCGCGCGTGGGAGTTTTCTGCGCTATTAGGCTGTCCATGTACTCAATCGATTCGTTTCGGAGCGTCATAAGCATGACCACACACAGCGTTAGAGCCCTTAGCTGGAAAGTCATCGCCCTGATGGCATTGAGCAGCCTATTGGCCGGGTGCGGGATCAATACCATTCCGACCCTGGATGAGCAGGTCAAGGCGGCCTGGTCGCAAGTGCAGAACCAGTACCAGCGCCGCGCCGACCTGATCCCCAACCTGGTTGAAACCGTCAAGGGCGCGGCCAGGCAAGAGCAGGCCACGCTGACGGCCGTGATCGAAGCGCGGGCTAAAGCCACCTCGATTCAAGTGGATGCCAGCACCCTGGACAATCCGGAAAAACTCAAACAGTTCCAGGACGCTCAAAACCAACTGACCGGCGCCTTGAGCCGCCTGATGGTGGTGTCGGAACGTTACCCGGAACTGAAGTCCAACCAGAACTTCCTTGCGTTGCAATCGCAACTTGAGGGCACGGAAAACCGCATCAGTGTGGCCCGTCGCGACTTTATTCTTGCGGTTGAGCGCTACAACACCGAAATCCGCACCTTTCCTGGCCGTCTGTGGCATGCCGTGATGTACAGCGACTTACCCGTGCGCCCGACCTTTGAAGCCACCACGCCGGGGGCCGACCAAGCACCCGAAGTGAAGTTCTAACGTGTCGGCGCGAGCTTTGCTTTTTAAAGATCAAAAGATCGCGAGCAAGCTCGCTCCTACAGTCTCAGCCACCGCACGAGGTGTTGATGCGCGTTTTAAAACCGGGTTTGGGCTTGTTGCTTTATGACGGAGCCTTCAGCAACCCATGATCACCTGCTGTAGGACCGAGCTTGCTCGCGATCTTTTGCTTTTAAAGATCAAAAGATCGCGAGCAAGCTTGCGCCTACAGTCTCAACCACCACACGAGGTGTTGATGCGCGTATTAAAACCGGGCTTGGGCTTGTTGCTTTGGCTCTTTATCACCACCGCACAGGCGCTGACGTTTCCGACGCTGAGCGGGCGGGTGGTGGATGACGGGCAGATGCTCGACCCTGCCACCCGCCAACAGTTGACGCAAACCCTGGAGGCTCACGAAAAAGCCACGGGTGAGCAAGTCGTGGTGGTGACAGTGCCAGACCTGCAGGGCACCCCCATCGAAGAATTCGGCTACCAATTAGGCCGGGCCTGGGGTATCGGGCAGAAAGGCAAGAATAACGGCGCACTGCTGATCGTGGCCCGCGACGACCGCAAACTGCGGATCGAAGTGGGCTACGGCCTGGAAGACCGCCTCACCGACGCGCAGTCATCGGTGATCATCAACCAGGTCATCACCCCGGCTTTCAGGGCGGGTAACTTTAGCCAAGGGATTCGTGACGGTGCCGTCGCCATGCTCCAGGTGCTGGGCGGCACCCCATTAGCCGAGCCGGCTTACGCCAGCGGGCAGGGCGGCGGCGATGACTTTATGGCGCAACACCCCGGTGTGGTAGTGCTGCTGTTTTTGCTGTTCGTCGCGGGAGTGGCTGTGTGCCAATTCCTAGGCATTTGCAACGCGGGCGGTGGCGGCGGCTCACGTTCCGGCGGTTTTGGCGGGGGCGGCTTCGGGCGTGGCGGCGGTGGCGGTTTTCGGGGTGGCGGCGGCAGTTTTGGTGGCGGTGGTGCTTCGGGCGGCTGGTAATTCAACTTTTAAACGGGCATTGAAACGTATGGCTTTACTCACACACGCGCAAAAACGGCAGGTCGAAGAGGCCGTGGCCCGCGCTGAACAGCGCACCGACGCAGAAATTGTCACCGTGCTCGCCCCGCGCGCCGATGACTACAGCTACATCCCCTTGCTGTGGGCCAGCCTGATAGCCCTGGCCGTCCCGGCGCTGGTGCACTTTATCAGCAGCGACATGACGATCTACTCCTTGCTCATGCTGCAATGGGCCACCTTTGTCGTGCTTAGCCTGATCTTCCGCATCCCGGTGTTGACCACCTTCCTGATCCCGGCCCGCGTTCGCCACTGGCGGGCCAGCAACCTGGCGCGGCGTCAATTTCTCGAACAAAAACTGCACCACACCCAAGACCGTACCGGGGTGCTGATCTTTGTCAGCGAAGCTGAACGCTACGTCGAAATCATCGTCGACGAAGGCATTTCCCGGCACCTGGACAACAGCGACTGGGGCAGCATCGTCAACGACTTTGTGCGCCGAGTGGCGCTGGGGCACACGGCTGAAGGCTTTATTGCGTGCATCGACGCCAGCGCCGAACTGCTGGAAAAACACGTACCGAAAACCCAAGCACGCAATCAATTGCCGAATCGGTTGGTGGTGTTGTAAAGATCGATTGTTTGTTTTTGAAACCTCCGACATTCACCCAAGAAGTGTCGGAGGTTTTTGTAATTAAGGTGTAGTTGCATTCTTATGTATTGATAAGCAAGTTCCTTGTCTTCTGTGGTTTTTATTTGTTTGGTGTTTATTTTATTGGTTTGTACTATTGCGAATTGTTATTTTTATAAAGAGTGACTAGTTTGTGGGCTGTGTTCCAGTTGTTGTCGCCCGGAGTGCTCTGTAACGGCGCGTGGCCTGGCGCGTGGTGCCCGAGGTGGTCGTGGGGCGCTGTTGTTAGTGACGTTGGCCTTGCTTATGGTTGGAATCAAGATGGCCAACATAACCAAGATGGATGTGATTTAGATAGAGGTTTTAATATGTGGCAGGGCACCGCAACGGTGCTACCTTTTCGATTTTGATGAGTGGGTGTGTTGATGTTGTCAAAAAAATATAAGGTATTCAGGGCTGCGGTTTTTTACGGGTATGTGTGTTTAACCGTGTTGTGTGCTTTATTTACGATGTATTTTACGTTGAAGGGGTGTGTCGAAGAGCGTAACTCAAGTGCCTATGCCGCGGTGGTTGGTGGGGTTTTAGTGGGGTGGATTAACAAAGTTAGGCGTAAAGAGAATTTGAGTTAGGTGCTTTGTAAAGGCGGGTGAGTCATGAAGGTAGAAAATGATCTGAAAGAAATAAATGCACAACGTGTTAATGGCGAGCTTGATTGGGAATTGAAGTAGATGACGAATGTAAAATACAGCTCATATTACTTCGCGCCTAAGCCCTTGAAAATTACCCCGTGCCCCCAGCCCCTAACCTGCTTAAAATAGCGCCCATTCCTGTTCTGTTCCCCCTCCTGCATCCCGAGGCACCTTTTTCAATGTCAGTGACTGCTACCACCGCCGCGTCTGTGCCGGATCATCGTGCGCAATTTTTGAACCTGCTGGAAACCGGGCTGGCGCAAAATTCGTTTATCAAGCTGGTGCTGGCCAAGTATGTCGGCCCGGAAGCCGAGTTGCAGCGCATCATCATTAAGCAGGTCACGGTCAAGGAGCAGCCTTGCCTGTCGTTTGTGTACCGCTATAAAACCCGTGATATCACCAAGAATTTCCCGCTGGGCGAGGGGGTGGCGGTGGTCGCCGGGTTGTTGCCCGAGGCGTTCAAGAATGCGCATTTGCTGACGCTGACCGATGAGGTGCAACTGGAGTACAGCAAAAAGGGTAAGAGCGCGCTGTTCAAGGGTAAGAGTCAGCAGGCCCGTGAAGTACCGTCGGCGGAGCATAACCGTGAGAAGAATCGCTTTGTGGATTTGACGCGGCCGTTTCTGGCGGACCTGGGCGTGACCAATCAGCAGCAAGAACTGATACCGGCGATGTCGCGCAAGTGGAAGCAGATCAACAAATTTATCGAGGTGTTTTCCCATGCCTTGAGCGCGTCACCGCTTGCGCTCGATCAGCCGGTCAAGGTGGTGGACTTTGGCTCGGGCAAGGGCTACCTGACGTTTGCCATCCACGATTACCTGCGCCACGGCCTCAAAGCCGAAGGCCAGGTCACGGGGGTTGAGCTGCGCGAAGACATGGTCACGTTGTGCAATAACGCCGCGCAGCGCCTGGAGCACCCGGGGCTGAGCTTCCAGCACGGCGATGTGCGCAGTTTTGCGCCCACCCCCATCGATGTGATGATCGCCCTGCATGCCTGCGATATTGCCACCGACTATGCGATTCATATGGGCATCCGCTCCGGGGCCGCGATCATCATGTGTTCGCCGTGCTGCCACAAGCAGATCCGCCTGCAAATCCAGAGCCCGGCCTTGCTCAAGCCCATGCTGCAATACGGCTTGCACCTGGGCCAGCAGGCCGAAATGGTGACCGACAGCCTGCGGGCACTGTTCCTTGAGGCCTGCGGCTATGAAACCAAAGTGTTTGAGTTCATCTCGCTGGAACACACCAACAAGAACAAGATGATTCTGGCGGTCAAGCGCGCCGAGCCGGTGGACCCAGCGCCGTTGTGGGTGAAAATCCAGGAATTGAAGGCGTTCTACGGCATTCAGGAGCATTGCCTTGAAACGTTGTTGCAGGCCGATGGTTTGCTGAAGTAACGCGGTAGGACGCATTCTGGCGGGTACGTAGTACATGGCTATTACCCGCACGGGCGCTCAGGGCGTACCTTGGCTACTCTTGTTGGCCCACGTACCCCTTGAGGAGCATTCACCATGGCGGCAAAAAAAATCTTGATGCTGGTCGGCGATTACGTTGAAGACTACGAAGTGATGGTGCCGTTTCAGGCGCTGTTGATGGTGGGTCATCACGTTCACGCGGTGTGCCCCGGCAAGGTGTCGGGCCAGACCGTTCGCACCGCCATTCACGATTTCGAGGGCGATCAGACCTACAGCGAAAAGCCGGGTCATCTGTTTGCCCTGAACTTTGATTTCGATCAGGTCAAGGCCGATGACTATGACGCACTGCTGGTGCCCGGCGGCCGAGCGCCTGAATACCTGCGCCTGAACGAAAAGGTACTTGAGCTGGTGCGTGATTTCGACAAGGCAGGCAAACCCATTGCGGCGGTCTGTCATGGCGCGCAGTTGCTGGCCGCTGCGGGCATTTTGGCCGGGCGTGAATGCAGCGCTTACCCGGCGTGCGCCCCGGAAGTGCGCCTGGCGGGCGGTACCTACATCGATATCGACGTGACCCAGGCCCATGTGCAAGGCAACCTGGCCACGGCACCGGCCTGGCCTGCGCACCCGGCGTGGCTGGCGGGTTTCCTGGGGCTGCTCGGCACCACCATTACCTTGTAAGCAGAGGGCGTGACCATGTGTGAGCTGTATGTCAAAGCCGACCCGATTCTTTACGAGTCGCGCTCGCGTTCCTTGCGTATTTGCGGCGTGGTCACCACCTTGCGCCTGGAAAACCAGTTTTGGGACATTCTGAGCGACATTGCCCAGGCCGATGGCATGACCACCAATCAGTTGGTGGCCAAGCTGTATGAAGAGGTGATGGATTACCGAGGCGAAGTGGTCAACTTCGCCTCGTTTCTGCGTGTGAGCTGTACCCGCTTTCTCAGCCAGCGCAGGGCACCGGCCTTGAGTGTGGTGTCGCGTTCAGGCTAAGCCAGCGCTGCTTCCCGGTTCAGGCTTCGACCGGCACCGCGTGGGCTGTGTAGCCCAGCGGGTGGGTTTTTGAGTTAAAGAACCGTAGCGTCAGCTTGGTGTCGGCAAACAGGCTGCTGTAGTGGTTTTTCTGGAAGCGGATAAACGCTTCGCTGCGCGGGTAAATGGACAGGCACAGGGTTTTCAGCGGTGCCTGGCGCAGGGCATCAATCAGGTGCCGGTCTTGCTCGCCCAAGCTGTGGCCAAAGATGCACAGCGCGTCTTTATGGGTCATTAACTGCTGATGGCACCAGGACAAGTAATCGCATTGGCGAATCGACTTGCGCTTGTCATCACTGCTGGTTTCGCTGACAAACAACGGCACATCGTCCAGTGCGCTAATGGAGTGATTGATCGCAAAGTTGCTGAGCAAATTGGGTTCATTGGCGATGATCTTGCGCGCCTTGCCTTCCTGGTTTTTGACCAGGTGCAGGCCACCGTGCAGGTACAGCACACGGGTTGCCCGGCTTTTGGCTTGCACGGCGGCGGGTTCGAATGTCCCGTGGGGCGTGCCGAATGCGTCGGTGAATGCTTTCGGGGCGTGCATCACGGCCCACGGCGTCAGCAAATCATAGTTTGAGCAGTACACGGTGGCGTAACGCGCCAATTCTTCGTTCCAGCAGCCCAGGGTGTCAGGCCGCATCAAGCGCCATGGGATATGCACATCTTGCGTGCAATTGATCAGGGCTTCCTTGATGGCGTAGTAGCGCTTGCGCGGTGAAGCAGAGTTGATCGCCAGGGCTTTGTTGACCTTGCTCGCGGTTTTGAGCGCGCTCAGTGTGTGCTCAAAGTTACGGGTGCCCAAGGCTTCGAAGACGCTGAGTTCGGTCTGGCTAAGGGGCTTTTCTGCGACGGTTTTGGCTTTTTCAAACAGCGAGTCGTAATAAAAGTCATGCCATACCGCCATGCTTGCACCGTTACCCAGCAATAGCCCGCTGCACGGCGTGCGGGTGCGAAGGGTGTTCCAGTCTTCTAGTTCGGCATCAAATTCCTGGAATGGGGTCATCGCAAGTATCGTCTCAAGGCGGGGGCGGTGTAGGACTTTATCACGCTCAAGCGTTGAGCTAGATCAACATTACGGTAGGCCGAATGGGTGATGCTGTAGGGCGTGATTACGCCCATGACCCGCCAAGAGGACTCGCCATGACCAGCACTTTCTTTATTCCTGCCGTAAATATTATGGGTAACGGTTGCCTGGATGAGGCCATGACTGCGATTCGCAATTATGGTTTTCGCCATGCATTGATTGTGACGGACGCTGGGCTGGCCAAGGCGGGCGTTGCGACGCTGATCGCCGAGAAGCTGGCGTTGCAGGACATTGAGTCGGTTATTTTCGACGGTGCCAAGCCCAACCCCAGCATTCTCAACGTGGAGTCGGGCCTCAAGGTGCTTAAACAGCATGACTGCGACTTTATTGTGTCGCTGGGCGGCGGGTCGCCCCATGACTGCGCTAAAGGGATTGCGTTGTGTGCCACCAACGGCGGGCATATCCGCGATTACGAAGGGGTTGATCGTTCAACCAAGCCGCAACTGCCGCTGGTGTCGATCAACACCACCGCCGGTACGGCCAGTGAGATGACCCGTTTTTGCATCATCACGGACGAAGAACGCCACGTGAAAATGGCCATTGTCGACCGTAACGTGACCCCGCTGCTGTCGGTCAACGACCCTGAGTTGATGGCGGCCATGCCTAAAGGCCTCACCGCCGCCACGGGGATGGATGCCTTGACCCATGCGATTGAAGCGTATGTGTCGACGGCCGCCACGCCGATCACGGATGCCTGCGCGATCAAGGCCATGGAATTGATCAGCCAGAACCTGCGCCAGGCCGTGCGTGAAGGCAAGGACCTGACCGCGCGTGAAAACATGGCCTATGCGCAGTTCCTCGCGGGCATGGCCTTTAACAATGCGTCGCTGGGGTTTGTGCATGCGATGGCGCATCAGTTGGGCGGTTTCTACGACTTGCCGCACGGGGTGTGCAACGCGGTCTTGCTGCCGCATGTGCAGACGTTTAACGCCAGCGTGTGTGCGTCCCGTTTGACCGATGTGGCCCATGCGCTGGGCGCGGACGTGCGAGGCCTGAGCCCGGAGCAGGGCGCACATGCCGCCATCGCAGCGATTCGTGCTTTGGCCAAGGATGTTGAGATCCCGGCAGGGCTGCGGGACTTGGGGGCTAAACTGGAAGACATCCCGGTGCTGGCAACCAACGCGCTGAAAGACGCCTGTGGGTTTACCAACCCGCGCACGGCAGATCAGGCTCAGATTGAAGAGATCTTCCGTAACGCGTTCTGATGGCAACATGGCCCTCGCCCCAGTTTTCTGCTTTTTGCGCAGATCTGGGGTGAAGGGTTTAAATGACGCCTAAAAAAAACGGCCGGGTTATTCACCCGGCCGTTTTTGTGTCTGGCTTAGCCGTGCTTATTGCACTTCAACGGCCAGGCTGTCGCTGATTTTCTTCTGCCAGATCGCCGGGCCGGTGATGTGCACCGACTCGCCTTTGCTGTCGACAGCCACGGTTACAGGCATGTCTTTAACGTCGAACTCGTAGATTGCTTCCATGCCCAGTTCGGCAAATGCCACCACCCGCGATTTCTTGATGGCCTGAGCCACCAGGTACGCTGCGCCGCCGACGGCCATCAGGTACACAGCTTTGTGTTCCTTGATCGCTTCGATGGCAGTAGGGCCGCGCTCGGACTTGCCGATCATGCCCAGCAGGCCGGTCTGGTCGAGGATCTGACGGGTGAACTTGTCCATCCGCGTGGCGGTCGTCGGGCCTGCCGGGCCAACCACTTCGTCGCCCACCGGATCAACCGGGCCTACGTAGTAGATGAAGCGACCCTTGAGGTCGACCGGCAAGGTTTCACCCCTGTTCAGCATTTCAACCATGCGCTTGTGCGCTGCGTCACGGCCGGTGAGCATTTTGCCGTTCAGCAGCACGGTTTCGCCCGGCTTCCAGCTTTGCACGTCTTCCGGGGTCAGGGTATCGAGGTTGACACGGCGGGCCGAAGGGCCAGCTTCCCAGACGATTTCCGGGTAGGCGTCCAGCGGTGGCGCTTCGAGAGCGGCCGGGCCGGAGCCGTCCAGCACGAAGTGGGCGTGGCGGGTGGCCGCGCAGTTCGGGATCATGCACACCGGCAGCGAAGCTGCGTGGGTCGGGTAGTCCATGATTTTAACGTCGAGCACGGTGGTCAGACCGCCGAGGCCCTGGGCACCGATGCCCAGTTGGTTGACCTTCTCGAACAGCTCGATACGCATCTCTTCGATACGGTTGGACGGGCCGCGCTTGATCAGCTCGTGAATGTCGATGGATTCCATCAACACTTCTTTGGCCATCACTGCCGCTTTTTCAGCCGTGCCGCCGATGCCGATGCCGAGCATGCCCGGTGGGCACCAGCCCGCGCCCATGGTCGGAACGGTCTTGAGCACCCAGTCAACGATCGAGTCGGACGGGTTGAGCATGGCCATTTTCGACTTGTTCTCGGAGCCGCCGCCCTTGGCCGCTACGTCCACTTCGACGGTGTTACCCGGCACGATGGAGTAGTGAATCACCGCCGGGGTGTTGTCCTTGGTGTTGCGACGAGCACCGGCCGGGTCGGCCAGGATGGAGGCGCGCAGAACATTTTCCGGCAGGTTGTAAGCGCGACGCACGCCTTCGTTGATCATGTCGTCCAGGCCCATGGTGGCCCCATCCCAGCGCACGTCCATGCCGACGCGCACGAACACGGTCACGATGCCGGTGTCCTGGCAGATCGGGCGGTGGCCGGTGGCACACATGCGCGAGTTGATCAGGATTTGTGCCATGGAGTCACGGGCCGCTGGCGATTCTTCGCGCAGGTATGCTTCGTGCATGGCCTGAATGAAGTCAACGGGATGGTAGTAAGAAATGAATTGCAGGGCGTCAGCAACGCTCTGAATCAGGTCGTCTTGCTTGATCACGGTCATGGGTCGCGCTCCTCTATAAGACGGGAACATTCAATCAAAAAGGTGTTTGCGACCTTGGTACAACGGTCTGTCGGAAACATCTTTGCGGGGCATACCGGGCACGCATGACCGGTATAAAAACGGCGCAGCAGTATAACCCGGCACACGCCGTGATACACCTGTGGTGCAAAACTTGTAGTCGCTGGCGAAGGCTGCGATAAGCTTTGTTTGACCTTTGTCTAATACGTCTAAAGGGCTTTGTAGAGCGGCGGCGCGCCTTCGCAGCCTGCGGCAGCGACTGCAGGGTCAAATGAGTGGTCAGGAGTACAGCAGTGCCCCAGTTACATGTTGCCGGCCAGTGTTGGTTGGTTGCCCAGAATGCCAATGTGCTCGATAGCCTGAATCAGGCCGGGGTGGCGGTGCCTTACAGTTGCCGGGCCGGCAGTTGCCATGCCTGCCTGGTGCGGATTACCGGCGGCGAGCCCACCGATGCCCAACCGCAGGCATTGACCCGCGAGCAGCGCGCGCAGGGTTGGCGGTTGGCTTGCCAATGCCAAGTGGTGGAGGACCTGTGGGTCGAGGTGTTTGACCCGCTGCGTGACGGTTTACCAGCCGAAGTGGTGGGGCTGGACTGGCTCTGTTCAACCGTGCTGCGTGTTCAGTTGTTGACACAGCGCCCCCTGCGTTACCGCGCGGGCCAGCATGTGGTGCTGTGGGCAGCCAGTGGTGTGGCGCGGCCTTATTCGTTGGCCAGCCTGCCTGATGAAGACCGCTATCTGGTGTTTCACCTCGATTGCACGCATCCCGGCGCGTTTATTGATGCTGCACGGGCGTTCAAGGTGGGAGACGTCGTGCGCTTGGGCGAGTTGCGCGGGGGGGCGTTGCGCTACGACCCGGACTGGCAGCAACAGCCGCTTTGGCTACTGGCCTCTGGCACAGGGCTGGGGCCGTTGTACGGCGTGTTGCGCGAAGCGTTGCGCCAGGATCATCAGGGGCCGATTCGGTTGGTGCATGTGGCGCGCACGGTCACGGAACATTACCTGAGGGAAGCACTGCAAGCGTTGGCTGGCGAGCACCCGAATCTCGAGCTTGAGTGGGTGCTGCGCGATGAGTTGGCGGATTTTCTCGCCCAACTGCGAGTGGTATCACGCCAGACCCACGCGTTGGTCTGCGGCCACGCCGACAGCGTTGAGGCCTTCGCCAAACGCTTGTTTCTGGCGGGGTTACCGCGCAGTCAACTGCTGGCGGATACCTTTGTCGCCCATGCTTAAAGGCTGTGCCAGCGTTTGGCAGCCACCGCGTGCCGGCACGGCCGCCGTTTATTTGAAGCGCCGCTCCACGCCTTTCTCCACCAGGATCTTGGCCGAGATCTCTTCCACCGAAAAATGAGTGGAGTTGATATGCGGGATATTTTCGCGCTGAAACAGGCGTTCGACTTCACGCACTTCAAATTCGCACTGAGCGAAGCTTGAGTAGCGGCTGTTGGGTTTGCGCTCGTTACGAATGGCCGTGAGGCGGTCGGGGTCGATGGTCAGGCCGAAGAGCTTGTGCTGATGCGCGCGCAAGGCAGCGGGCAGCTTCAGGCTTTCCATGTCGTCATCGGTCAGCGGGTAGTTGGCGGCCCGAATACCGAATTGCATGGCCATGTACAGACAGGTCGGGGTCTTGCCACAGCGGGACACGCCCACCAGAATCAGGTCGGCTTTGTCGTATTTGTGGGTGCGGGCACCGTCATCGTTGTCGAGGGCGAAGTTCACCGCTTCGATACGCTCCATATAGTTGGAGTTGTGGCCGATGGAGTGGGATTTTCCTACAGAGTAGGATGAATGCTCTGCCAGTTCCTGTTCCAGAGGCGCGAGGAAACTGGAAAAAATGTCGATCATGAAGCCGTTGGAGGTCGCGAGAATCTCGCGAATGTCCTGATTGACGATGGTGTCGAAGATAATCGGGCGCAGGCCGTCTTTCTCGGCGGCGCTGTTGATTTGTTGTACCATCGCCCGCGCTTTTTCCACGCTGTCTATATAGGGGCGTGTGAATTTGCTGAAGGTTACATTTTCAAATTGTGCCAACAAACTCTGGCCGAGGGTTTCGGCTGTAATGCCGGTGCCGTCGGAAATAAAGAAAGCCGATCGTTTCATTTGCGCCTTGGGCCTTAAGCTGGTGACGTTTCTTGGATATGATAGGCGCGATTTTGTCGCCCGCAATGGCAGGCAGTGTCACTTATTTTCCAGGTCCAGGCCACAATCGCTGAGAGGCTCCATAGATGGAGCGTCCGGTACCCTGAGCTTTTCCCAACACAGTTAGTGGAGAGATCACCTTGGTAGAGTACGTAGTTTCCCTCGATAAGCTCGGCGTCCATGATGTGGAGCATGTGGGGGGCAAGAACGCATCCCTCGGCGAGATGATCAGCAACCTTGCAGGCGCTGGTGTGTCCGTTCCCGGTGGTTTTGCCACGACTTCCCAGGCTTACCGTGATTTTCTTGAGCTGAGCGGCTTGAACGATCAGATCCATGCAGCGCTGGATGCGCTGGATGTCGATGACGTCAATGCCCTGGCCAAGACCGGCGCCCAGATCCGCCAATGGATCATGGAAGCCGAGTTCCCTGAGAAACTGAACGCTGAAATCCGCACTGCTTTTGCAACCCTGTCGCAAGGCAACCCGGACATGGCTGTTGCCGTACGTTCTTCGGCCACCGCTGAAGACTTGCCAGATGCCTCTTTTGCCGGTCAGCAAGAAACCTTCCTCAACATCCGTGGTGTTGAGAACGTGATTCGTGCGGCCAAGGAAGTGTTTGCCTCGCTGTTCAACGACCGTGCGATTTCTTACCGTGTGCACCAGGGCTTTGACCACAAGCTGGTCGCCCTGTCGGCAGGTGTTCAGCGCATGGTGCGTTCTGAAACTGGCACTGCGGGCGTGATGTTCACTCTGGACACCGAGTCGGGCTTCCGTGACGTGGTGTTTATCACCGGTGCTTACGGCCTGGGCGAAACTGTTGTGCAAGGCGCGGTCAACCCGGACGAGTTCTATGTCCATAAACAAACCCTGGAAGCGGGTCGCCCGGCGATTCTGCGTCGCAACCTGGGCAGCAAAGCGATCAAAATGATCTACGGCGACGAAGCCAAGGCCGGTAAATCGGTCAAGGTCATCGATGTCGAGAAAGCCGATCGCGAACGTTTCTGCCTGACCGACGCGGAAGTCAGCGAGCTGGCCAAGCAAGCGATGATCATCGAGAAGCACTACAAGTGCCCGATGGACATCGAGTGGGCCAAGGACGGTGACGACGGCAAGCTGTACATCGTTCAGGCTCGCCCTGAAACCGTGAAAAGCCGTTCCCAGGCCAATGTCATGGAGCGCTACCTGCTCAAGGAAACCGGCACCGTGCTGGTTGAAGGCCGTGCGATTGGCCAGCGCATTGGCGCGGGCAAGGTGCGCATCATTAAAGACGTGTCCGAAATGGACAAAGTCCAGCCGGGCGACGTGCTGGTGTCCGACATGACCGACCCGGACTGGGAACCGGTGATGAAGCGCGCCAGCGCCATCGTCACTAACCGGGGTGGCCGTACTTGCCACGCCGCGATTATTGCGCGTGAGCTGGGCATTCCGGCTGTCGTCGGTTGCGGCAATGCCACCCAGCTGTTGAAAGACGGCCAGGGCGTGACGGTGTCCTGCGCGGAAGGCGACACCGGCTTTATCTTCGAAGGCGAACTGGGCTTCGATATCAAGAAAAACTCCGTAGACGCCATGCCGGACCTGCCGTTCAAAATCATGATGAACGTGGGTAACCCGGACCGTGCCTTTGACTTCGCGCAGTTGCCGAACGCCGGTGTGGGCCTGGCCCGTCTGGAGTTCATCATCAACCGCATGATCGGCGTGCACCCCAAGGCACTGCTGAACTACGACGGTTTGCCGCAAGAAATCAAAGACAGCGTCGACAAGCGCATCGCGGGTTACAGCAACCCGGTGGATTTCTACGTCGACAAACTGGTTGAAGGCATCAGCACGTTGGCCGGCGCGTTTACGCCGAAGAAAGTGATTGTGCGTCTGTCGGACTTCAAGTCCAACGAATACGCCAACCTGATCGGCGGCAAGCTGTACGAGCCGGAAGAAGAAAACCCGATGCTGGGCTTCCGGGGTGCTTCGCGTTACATCAGCGAAAACTTCCGCGACTGCTTTGAGCTTGAATGCCGCGCCCTCAAGCGCGTGCGCAACGACATGGGCTTTACCAATGTCGAAATCATGGTGCCGTTCGTGCGTACCTTGGGCGAAGCGAGCCAGGTGATTGACCTGCTGGCAGAAAACGGCCTCAAGCGTGGCGAAAACGGCCTGCGTATCATCATGATGTGCGAGTTGCCGTCCAACGCGATTCTGGCTGAAGAGTTCCTGGAGTATTTCGATGGTTTCTCCATCGGTTCCAACGACCTGACTCAGTTGACCCTGGGCCTGGACCGTGACTCTGGTGTGATCGCGCACTTGTTCGACGAGCGTAACCCAGCGGTTAAAAAGCTGCTGTCCAACGCCATTCAGGCGTGTAACAAAGCGGGCAAATACATTGGTATTTGCGGTCAGGGCCCGTCCGACCACCCGGATCTGGCGCTGTGGCTGATGGAGCAGGGCATTGAAAGCGTTTCGTTGAACCCGGACACCGTGCTGGAAACCTGGTTCTTCCTGGCGGAAGGTCAGGCGCAGGCTTGAGTCGTTGAGAGAAGGGCGGGGCGCTAAAGGTGCCCCGCTCTTTATAAGCAGTGGTAGGGCGAGTTCCAGCATGGAGTCGCCCTTTTTTGTGCAAGAGCATTATGCAAAGCAGCAGTCATCTATTTCCCGTTGCCCTGATCAGCGCTGAGCGTCGGGGCGATTTGAGCGAAGATGTTTATCGCTTGAAACCCGCCAATAGCCCGGATATTTCCGTGGAGGTGGTGGTGACCCGACTGGGTCAGGCTGATGCCGACCCGGTGCGGGGTGTGCCGGTGATTCTGTTGCATGGCAGCTTTTCCAATCGCCGTTTCTGGTACTCGCCCAAAGGCGTTGGCCTGGGGGCCTATTTGGCCCGGGCCGGTTTTGACGTGTGGTTGCCTGAAATGCGTGGTCATGGCCTTTCATCACGCAATCAGGCCTGGCGCAAGAATCGTGTGGCGGACTATGCCCGTTATGATTTGCCGGCTATCAGCGCATTTGTGCGCGAGCAGAGTGGGCAAACCCCACACTGGATCGGCCATTCCCAGGGCGGTATCAGTTTGGCTGCCGCGTTGGGTGGCCGGTACCTGGAGAGCGCCGATGTGGCTTCGGCAGCGTTTTTTGGTTGTCAGGTCAATCGTCGCTATTGGTCGCTGAAAATGCCCCCGGTGCAGTGGGGCGCTTACCTGTTGTTGAAGCGCTTTGCCCAGTTGTCCGGTACTCGACTCAAGCGCGGGCCAGAAGATGAACCCGTCAGCATCGCCTTGGAGGCCTTGCGCTGGAACGGTTTTCTGGGGCGTTTCAGGGATGCAGAGCGCGACTGGTGGGCCGGCTTGACTGAGGTTCAGTTGCCGGTGCTGGTCGTGGCCGCCGCCGGCGACCGGATGACGCCGGAATGGGCGTGCCGCAAGCTGTTCGATCAATTGGCTTCGGCGCAGCGTCAATTTAGGCTACTGGGGCGTAGCCAGGGCTTCACGTCGGATTTCAGTCACGTTGAAATGCTGGTGAGCCAGGCGGCGCAACACGAGGTGTGGCCGTTGGTGGGTAATTGGCTGCGTGAACCCCACGTGTGTGTGGCGCACGTCGAGCTCGCGCAGGTGAGTGCTAGCTAAAATCAGGTTTCGGATGAGTGGAGCGCAGGCTGTTATGTGACGGCTTAGGCTTTTTTGGTCATTTTGCATTTCTTTTAGGTTGGTTTGGTTTTATAAAAAGAGTCGTACTGCCGTTCGACCTTTGCGAAGGCGAGATTTAAAGCCAGCTTGCGTCAGAGCGTCTATAACAGAAGGCACCGCCGTTCCTCTGCCCGTAACGCCCACCTTGAACTGGAGACTTTCATGAACCATTACATCACCCCTGATCTGTGCGATGCCTACCCGGATTTGGTGCAAGTGCTTGAGCCCATGTTCAGCAACTTTGGTGGGCGTGACTCCTTTGGTGGCGAGATCGTGACCATCAAGTGTTTCGAAGACAATTCGCGGGTCAAGGAGCAGGCCGAGCTGGATGGCAAGGGTAAAGTGCTGGTGGTGGATGGTGGCGGCTCGTTGCGCTGCGCCTTGCTCGGCGACATGATTGCCGAACGAGCGGCGCAAAACGGCTGGGAAGGGCTAGTGATTTACGGGTGTATCCGTGACGTTGATGTGATCGCGCAAACGCACCTGGGGGTGCAGGCGCTGGCCAGTCACCCGATGAAAACGAATCGTCGCGGTGTGGGTGATCTCAATGTGGATGTGACCTTTGCGGGCGTTACGTTCCGCCCCGGTGCTTTCATCTATGCCGACAATAATGGCGTTATTATTTCTCCTTCGGCTCTGAAGATGCCGGACTAAAGGCTTTTCACTAAGGAACCCGGATGTTAGAGGACGACAACGCACAATGGGGGCTGGTTCATGCCCTGGTACTGGATGGCAAGGGCGGTGCGCGGCAGATTGCCCGTGCCGACCTGGACGGCCTTCAGTTGCAGGACCACGAAAGCATTTGGTTGCATTGGGATCGCAGTCACCCGCAAACCCAGGACTGGTTGCGTCATTCGAGTGGTTTGAGCGACTTCAATTGTGATTTGCTCCTTGAGGAAAACACACGGCCTCGCTTGCTGCCGTTGCCCGATAACGAGTTGCTGCTGTTCTTGCGCGGGGTCAATCTGAACCCTGGGGCAGAGCCGGAAGACATGGTGTCGCTGCGTATTTTCGGGAGCGCCCAGCGCATGATTTCGTTGCGTATGCGCCCGTTACGCGCCACAGACGAACTGCTCAGTGAGTTTGAGCATGGCGAGGGGCCGGAAAACCCTTCACAGCTTATGCTTTACCTTGCCCAGCACCTGACGCTCAAGGTGCAGGATTTGATTAGTGAGCTGTCTGAAACTGTCGATGACGAAGAAGATAAAATAGATGCCGACGAACGGTATACGCCCGACCACGTCTCGCTCTTGCAGATTCGTCGCCGTGCCGCGGGTTTGCGCCGTTTTCTGGCCCCGCAGCGGGACATTTTCGGGCAGCTTACGCGCACAAAACTGCCATGGTTTACGAAGGACGACTCCGATTACTGGAATGAATTGAACAACAGCCTGACGCGCTACCTCGAAGAGCTGGAGTTGACGAGGGAGCGCGTAGGGCTTGTTCTGGAGGCCGAAGACAGGCGTTTGAACGTGCGCATGAGCCGGATCATGTACCGGTTTGGGGTGCTGACTGGCATCTTTTTGCCTATCACGTTTATGACCGGTTTGCTGGGCATCAACGTTGGGGGGGTGCCGTTTTCCGGTGACTCTTATGGCTTTGCAATCATGTGCGGGCTGATGACGGTGATCGGTGTGGGGCAGTGGTGGTTCTATCGCCGTCTGCAGTGGCTGTGAAAAGGCCCATGTGACTTCGTTGCAGTCGTTCGCGTCTTTTACAGACTTACCGAGAGGTGCTTATGCACGATCCGTTTGAACAATCCCTGCGTGAAATGCTCAAGGCACCTGCCTCCAACCGAGACGATAAAGCCTGCCTGGGGCGGGTATTGAAAACCGCCAACCGTCAGGTCGGCGCGGGTGATCTTTTCAGTTTGCTGGGGCGTTGGCTGCAAGCGTTGATGATTGCTTTGAATAACGGTTCAGCTCATATTGCGCCCGTTTCGCGGCGCAAACCTGCTGCTCGCCCTGTTGATAAGGCTGATTGAACATGGAACTTGATCTCTGGACCCAGAGCCTGGTCACGGCAATGACTGCTCTGTGGACTAAAATTGCCAACTTTATCCCCAACCTTTTCGGGGCGTTGGTGGTGGTGTTGCTCGGCTTTGTGGTCGCCAAACTGCTGGACACCCTGTTATCGAAATTGCTCGCCAAGCTGGGGCTTGACCGTTTGATGGGCGGCACAGGCCTGACCAAAATTTTAGGGCGTGCGGGCATCAGGGTGCCGATCTCGACCTTGATCGGTAAAATTGTTTACTGGTTTATTCTGCTTATTTTTCTCGTGTCCGCGGCCCAGTCCCTTGGGCTTGAGCGTGTCTCCGCTACGCTGGATATCTTTACGCTGTACTTGCCCAAAGTGTTTGGTGCGCTCTTGGTTCTGCTGGTTGGCGTGCTCGTTGCGCAACTGCTCAACGGCCTTGTGCGCGGGGCTGCCGAAAGTGTGGGCTTCGAATATGCAGGCGGCCTTGGGCGTGTGGCCCAAGGGTTGGTCATCATTATCAGTATTTCGGTCGCGATCAGTCAGTTGGAGGTCAAAACTGACCTGCTGAACCATGTCATCGTGATTGTGTTAATTACCGTTGGTCTGGCGGTTGCTTTGGCCATGGGGCTTGGAAGCCGCGAAATCGCGGGTCAAATCCTGGCCGGGATTTATGTGCGTGAGTTGTATCAAGTTGGGCAAGAAGTGCGGGTTGGAGGGGTTGAAGGTCAGATTGAAGAAATCGGCACGGTTAAAACCACGTTGCTGACGGATGAGGGTGAGCTAGTCTCGATCTCGAATCGGGTGTTGCTGGACCAGCATGTGACTAGCCGCTGAGGCGCTAAACCCTGCTAACGTATGCCGCCGCAAAAAGACGCCTGCTATTGGCGCTGCGGCGGACACTGACCTGACTGTCGGCACGAGTCGTTTTGAATAAAGCCCAATCGCTATCCATGCGCTATGACCCCCGCGATCTCTCTGATGAGGAGTTGGTTGCGCGCGCGCATGATGAGTTGTTTCACGTTACGCGCGCCTATGAAGAACTGATGCGGCGGTATCAACGCACTTTGTTCAACGTTTGTTCAAGGTATTTAGGGAACGATAGAGATGCGGATGATGTCTGTCAGGAAGTGATGCTGAAGGTCCTGTACGGTTTGAAAAATTTCGAGGGCAAATCGAAATTCAAGACATGGCTATATAGCATCACTTACAACGAGTGCATCACACAGTATCGGAAAGAACGGCGAAAGCGTCGCTTGATGGACGCACTGAGCCTTGACCCCCTCGAGGAAGCGTCTGAGGAAAAGACGCCGAAACCTGAGGAAAAGGGCGGGCTTGATCGTTGGTTGGTGCATGTGAATCCGATTGATCGGGAGATTCTGGTGCTGCGTTTTGTCGCAGAACTGGAATTTCAGGAAATCGCAGACATAATGCATATGGGTTTGAGCGCGACAAAAATGCGTTACAAGCGTGCTCTTGATAAATTGCGTGAGAAATTTGCAGGCATTGCTGAAACTTAGTTCAGCGCAAATGGCTCTACGTGTAGGCAAGTTCTGATAGACTTGCCGACGAGTTGTCCTTCGGTATGTAGGACTGCTTTACAATCACCAGATGGGGATTTAACGGATGAAACTGAAAAACACCTTGGGCATTGCCATTGGTTCCTTTGTAGCCGCAACTTCGTTCGGTGCCCTGGCACAAGGCCAAGGCGCGGTCGAGGGTGAACTGTTCTACAAAAAACAGTACAACGACAGCGTCAAGCACGTACAAGACGGTTACAACCCAGGCGCATCGATCGGTTACTTCCTGACCGACGACGTTTCGTTGAACCTGACCTACGACACCACTGATCACACTCGTTCGACTGAAGGCACTGGCCATCAGAAAATCAAGGGTGACAACTTCGGTCTGAACGCTCAGTACCACTTCGGCACCGTGGGTGACGCTCTGCGTCCATACGTTTCCGGCGGTGTTGCTCACAAGAGCATGACCAACGTTGAGGCTGACGGCCACAGCGGTCGCGACAAGTCGACGTTCCTGACTGCAGGCGCTGGTGTTAAGTGGTACATCACTGACAACCTGTTCGCACGTGCTGGCGTTGAAGCTGACTACAAGCTGGATAACGGCAAGTGGGACTACGCGCCTACCGTTGGCCTGGGTGTTAACTTCGGCGGCAACGGCGGTAAAGTAGCGCCGGCTCCAGTTCCAGCTCCAGCACCAATCGCTGAGCCAGAGCCAGAAGCACCGATCGCTGAAGTTGTTCGCGTTGAACTGGACGTGAAATTCGACTTCGACAAGTCGGTTGTTAAATCGCAGTACATGCCTGACATCAACAACGTTGCTGATTTCATGAAGCAGTACCCAGCGACCAACACCGTTGTTGCTGGTTACACTGACAGCGTAGGTACAGATGCCTACAACCAAAAGCTGTCGCAGCGTCGTGCTGACGCTGTTCGTGCTGCCCTGGTTAACCAAGGCATTGCTGCTAACCGTGTAGACGCGGTTGGCCACGGCAAGAACAACCCAGTTGCTTCCAACGCAACTGAAGAAGGCCGTGCTCTGAACCGTCGCGTAGAAGCTACCGTTCAAGCAGAAGCTAAGTAACTTTTAGCCTGGCTGTATGAAAAACCCGGCCTTGGCCGGGTTTTTCTTTGCCCGGGATTTGTGCTGTGCGGTGCTCTGCATCAACGCGGCCGCTGGCATTGTGTTGCGAGTGGTCCTCGCGTGCACCGTGGATGCACGGTTATAATTGCGTCCCTTCAAGCCTTCTTCGAGTCCATACAGCCCATGTATAACCTGGCCCGCCAGTTGCTTTTCAAACTCTCTCCTGAAACCTCTCACGATCTGTCTCTGGATCTGATCGGGGCGGGTGGCCGTCTGGGGCTCAATGGTTTGTTGTGCAAGGCACCGGCAAAGGTGCCAGTAACGGTCATGGGGCTCGAATTTGCAAACCCGGTCGGGCTGGCTGCCGGCCTGGATAAAAACGGTGCGGCCATTGATGGTTTTGCACAGTTGGGTTTCGGTTTTGTCGAGATTGGCACGGTCACGCCGCGTCCCCAACCTGGTAACCCCAAGCCGCGTATTTTTCGTCTGCCTGAAGCCCAGGCCATTATTAACCGCATGGGTTTTAACAACCTTGGGGTTGATCACCTGCTTGGCCGGGTTCAGGCTGCCAAGTACAGCGGTATTCTGGGGATCAATATCGGCAAGAATTTCGACACTCCGGTTGAGCGTGCGGTCGATGATTACCTGATCTGCCTGGACAAGGTTTACGCCCATGCCAGCTATGTAACAGTGAACGTCAGCTCGCCGAACACACCCGGGCTGCGCAGTCTGCAATTTGGTGATTCACTCAAACAATTGCTCGAAGCCCTACAGTTACGTCAGAACGAGCTTACGCAACGCCACGGAAAGCGTGTGCCGCTGGCAATCAAGATTGCGCCGGACATGACGGATGAAGAAACCCTTCAGGTGGCTCAGGCGCTGCTTGAGACCGGAATGGATGCGGTGATTGCGACCAATACCACGTTAAGCCGGGTGGGCGTTGAAGGCATGGAGCATGGCGACGAGGCCGGTGGCCTGTCAGGTGCGCCAGTACGCGAAAAGAGCACGCATACCGTGAAGGTGCTGGCGAGCGAGTTGGCGGGGCGCCTGCCGATCATCGCCGCAGGGGGCATTACTGAAGGCCGGCACGCCGCTGAGAAAGTCGCCGCGGGTGCCAGCCTGGTTCAGATTTACTCGGGCTTTATTTACAAAGGTCCTGCCTTGATTCGTGAGTCGGTGGATGCCATTTCAGCATTGGCGCGCCAGTAAGCGGGCATAAAAAAGGGCTCCCTCAAGGAGCCCTGGGCCGAAGCCCGCCGCCCGGATGGGACGGCATGGTTAAATCGTACTGCTTCAAGGTGATGTCGGATGTGCCTGAAATTAGCCGACGGCGTGAAGTTCGTTAAGTCTGTGGATGCCCGCAGTGCCTGTCATACCGTCCCAGTTGTCGCCGCGTCCTTCGCGCCAGCCGTTAATCCAGGCTTGGCGCACCGACGGTAGAGTAAAAGGGCAAAGCTCACGGGATTTACCATTAACACCATATTGATATCCACGTAAAAATGCTTTTTCCAACGGATCACGCTTAAGTCTTCTCATAGGGTAGTGCCCTCACTGGTTGACTGTTATGTGTCGCGTCGACCTGGCGATTCAAGGTCGGGGTCGGGGCAGAATGCTTCTGCCGCTGGGCGCTCGTTGCCGGCGTGACGAGCATTTTCGTTGAGACCTGAGCGGTCACAACCTGTGTTCAGTTCTAACCAATGCGCCAAGGCATGTGAATGATCGTTTTGTCATAAGCACGTAACGATAATGGTGTTAAGGCCATAAGAAAGGGTGTATCCGGCCGGTAGAAGTCGAGCAAAGCCTGATACGGCCAGTGCTTACAAAAATGATGCGTTTCATTCTCTGTTGCGAATAGTCGACTGCTTTACTCGGGCACTATTCGACGAAGGGTTTGAATATGACAATTTGTTTCTCCATAAATGACCTGCCCCTGTGCCTACACTCTCCATGCGGCGTGCATGAGTAGTCGTCGGGGTGGAACGGCACAGTTTCGTGCCACGCGAGCGCTCTGCAAGAAAAGCGCTTGATTGAAAACGGAGCAGGCAATGCGTTGCCTGTTCACAGATAGCTAAATGCTCAGGAATCCCATGTCGGATCGTTACGAACTCTTCCTTACTTGCCCAAAAGGCCTTGAAGGTCTGCTCCTTGAGGAGGCTATCGGCCTTGGCCTTGAGGAAGCCCGCGAGCACACCTCGGCCATCCGAGGCATGGCAACCATGGAGACGGCCTACCGCCTGTGCCTGTGGTCGCGCTTGGCCAACCGGGTGCTATTGGTCCTCAAGCGTTTCCCGATGAAGGATGCGCAAGACCTGTACCACGGTGTGCTGGACGTTGAATGGCAGGACCATATGGTCCCGGATGGCACCCTGGCCGTTGAATTCAGCGGTCACGGCTCGGGTATCGACAACACTCACTTTGGTGCGTTGAAGGTCAAGGACGCCATCGTCGACAAGTTGCGCACGCCGAGCGGCGAGCGTCCTTCCATCGACAAGCTCAGCCCCGACCTGCGCATCCACTTGCGCCTTGACCGTGGCGAAGCCATTTTGTCGCTGGACTTGTCGGGCAGTAGCTTGCACCAGCGCGGCTACCGTCTGCAGCAGGGCGCGGCACCGCTGAAGGAAAACCTGGCGGCCGCCATTCTGATTCGCGCGGGCTGGCCGCGTATGGCTGCCGAAGGCGCTGCCTTGGCTGACCCGATGTGCGGTGTGGGGACATTCCTGGTCGAGGGTGCGATGATCGCCGCCGACATGGCCCCGAACCTTAATCGTATCCACTGGGGGTTCGATGCCTGGCTCGGCCATATTCCAGCGGTCTGGAAAAAGCTCTATGACGAAGCCACCGAGCGCGCTGAAATTGGCATGGCCAAGCCACCGCTGTGGATTCGCGGCTATGAAGCCGACCCGCGGCTGATTCAGCCTGCGCGCAACAACATTGAGCGTGCCGGGCTGAGCCACTGGATCAAAATCTACCAGGGTGAAGTGGCGACCTTTGAGCCGCGCCCAGATCAGAACCAAAAAGGCCTGGTCATCTGCAACCCGCCCTACGGCGAGCGGTTGGGTGACGAAGCGAGCCTGCTGTACCTCTATCAGAACCTGGGTGAGCGTTTGCGCCAGGCCTGTCTGAACTGGGAAGCGGCGGTCTTTACCGGTGCCCCCGACCTGGGCAAGCGCATGGGGATTCGCAGCCACAAGCAGTACTCGTTCTGGAACGGCGCGTTGCCCTGCAAGCTGTTGCTGATCAAAGTACTCCCGGATCAGTTCGTCACCGGCGAGCGCCGCACGCCTGAGCAACGTCAGGCCGAGCGCGAGCTGGCCGAATCGGATCTGCCTTCCAACATCGAAGCGCCCACCCAGTACGAGAAGTTCAACAAGAACGGCAACCCGATCAAGCCGGCCCCGGTGGTGATCGAGCAACCGCGCTTGAGTGAAGGCGGGCAGATGTTTGCCAACCGGCTACAGAAGAACCTCAAGGCATTGGGCAAGTGGGTCAAGCGAGAGGGCATTGATTGCTATCGTGTCTACGATGCCGACATGCCTGAGTACTCGATGGCAATCGACCTGTATCACGACTGGGTTCACGTTCAGGAGTATGCAGCGCCGAAATCCATTGACCCGGAAAAAGCCTCAGCCCGTATGTTCGATGCACTGGCGGCCATTCCGCAGGCGCTGAACATCGACAAGAGCCGCGTGATCGTCAAGCGTCGTGAGCGCCAGAGCGGCACCAAGCAGTACGAGCGCCAAAGTGCCCAAGGCAAGTTCACCGAGGTTAATGAGGGCGGCGTTAAGCTGCTGGTTAATCTCACGGATTATCTGGACACCGGGCTGTTCCTCGATCACCGCCCGATGCGCATGCGCATTCAGAAAGAGGCGGCTGGCAAACGCTTCCTCAACCTGTATTGCTACACCGCAACCGCCAGTGTGCACGCGGCTAAAGGCGGCGCTCGCAGTACAACCAGCGTTGACCTGTCGAAAACCTACCTGGACTGGGCGCGTCGCAACCTGTCGCTTAACGGCTTTTCGGACAAGAACCGCCTGGAACAGGGCGACGTGATGGTCTGGCTGGATGCCTGTCGTGAAGAGTACGACCTGATCTTTATCGACCCGCCGACGTTCTCCAACTCCAAGCGCATGGAAGGCATCTTCGATGTGCAGCGCGACCATGTGCAATTGCTCGACCTGGCCATGGCGCGCCTGGCACCGGGTGGCGTGCTCTACTTCTCCAACAACTTCCGCAAATTCATCCTGGACGAACACCTGGAAGCGCGTTACGCGGTGGAAGAGATCACGGTCAGTACCCTCGATCCGGATTTTGCGCGTAACAGCAAAATCCACCGTGCGTGGAAAATCACCGCCCGGTAAAACCGATAGTGCAACTGTAGGAGCAATCGAGCCTCGACTGGCAGCCCCTGCAGAGGACCACAAAAAAACGCCCCTGATCTTACGGTCGGGGGCGTTTTTTTAGGGGCTGGAAAAAGCCTTACTGTGCGATAGACACCGCGGTGTTATTCAACGGCGGCTGGCGATACAGGTCGAGCAATACTTGGTCGAGGATCGAGGACGCACCCCACGGACGTGGGTCGTTGAGGATCGCGACCACGGCCCAGGTGTTGCCGTTGACGTCGCGGCTAAAGCCGGCAATCGCCCGCACGGTGTTCAGGGTGCCGGTTTTGACGTGGGCCTGGCCGTTCATGGCGGTGGTTTTCAGGCGCTTGCGCATGGTGCCGTCCTTGCCGGCAATCGGCATGGAGCTGATGAACTCGGCGGCATAGGGGCTTTTCCAGGCGGCCTGGAGCATCTGTGCCATTTCCCGTGCGCTCACGCGCTCGGCGCGGGACAGGCCGGAACCGTTCTCCATCACCAGGTGCGGGGCAGTGATGCCTTTTTTGGCCAGCCATTGGCGCACCACGCGCTGAGCGGCCTTGGCGTCGTCACCGTCGGCATCGTTGCGAAACTGCGCCCCCAGGCTCAGGAACAGCTGTTGGGCCATGGTGTTGTTACTGTATTTGTTGATATCGCGAATGATCTCGGCCAGGTCGGGGGAGAACGCGCGAGCCAGCAATTTGGCATTTTTGGGGACGTTGGCCTGACGGTTCTGGCCCTGGATGCTACCGCCCAGTTCTTGCCAGATGGCGCGCACGGCACCGGCGGTATAGGTCGGGTGGTCCAGCAGCGACAGGTAAGTCTGAGAGTTACAGCCGTCGGCCAATTGACCGCTCACCGTGACCAGCACAGAGCCATCGGCCTGCGGGACCGGGTTGTAGCGCACATCGCCGGTGCATTGTTTGGTGTTGACGGCCTTGACCTGGTTGTCGATCCGGATGCTGGCAATGGGCGGTTCAACCGAGATCAGGACTTTACCGCCGTCGTTGCGCGCCACGAAGCGCAAGGCCTTGAGGTTGACCAGCAATGCGTCGGGTTTGACCAGGAACGGTTTGTTCTTGTCGTTGCCGTCGTCATTGAATTCAGGGAGTACGGGTTGCTCGAAGAAACCGCGGTCCAGCACCAGATCGCCGGTGATCTGCTGCACGCCGTTGGCCCTTAAATCACGCATGAGCAGCCACAGCTTTTCCATGTTGAGCTTGGGATCACCGCCGCCCTTGAGGTACAGGTTGCCCTGCAGGATGCCATTGTTGAGGGTGCCGTCGGTGTAGAACTCGGTTTTCCACTGGTGAGTGGGGCCGAGCATTTCGAGGGCCGCGTAGGTCGTTACCAGCTTCATGGTCGAGGCCGGGTTCATGGAGACATCGGCATTGAACACGGTTGGCGTGCCTGGGCCGGTGAGGGGGATCATCACCAGGGACAAGGCATCGTCTTGTAGCTTGTTGGTTTTGAGGGCTTGCTGAACCTTGGGGGAAAGCGCGGTATTGACGGCGGCGTTGGCGCCAAAGGCGAGCGGCAAAAACAGGCTGGCCAGTAACAATGGTCGTAAAGATTTGATCATCTGAAGTAAAACCCTGCGGGCGAGGGGAAAATAAGAAGGCGTGGAAGAAAAGCCCTCGATGGTCACAAAATAGTCGTCATTATGCCCCAAGGCCAGTGGGCTTGTGCATGGGCGTGCCAGAGGGATTGTGCGTTTAAATGCAAAAAACGCTTAACCGTTCACAGGGAACCGGGCAATGAGCGCTATAAACGGCAAAAGGGGCCGCTGAAGGGGAGGGAGGATGACGGGAGGCCGCCAAGGGCGTTGGCTCAGGCCTTAAACAAAAAGGGCCATCACGATGGATGGCCCTTTGAACATCAAGCTACCGGATTGATCGGCTTTTCCGGGTACCAAACGTCCAGCAGCGGGCTGACTTCAACGCTGGTCAGCTCAGTGCGTGCCTTCAGCCAGGCTTCAACGCCAGCGCGTTGTTCAGCGCTGACCGAGCCGCGCTTCTGCAGGCAAACCAGACCGTAGTCGTCGCCGCCAACATAGCCCAGGCCATTGGCTTCCATCGCTTCTTTCAGGAAAGCGTCGAGGAATGCATCGATTGCCTCGTCAGCCAAGTCTTCCTTGAAGTCAAGGTTCAGTTCGAAGCCCAATTCCTGGAACTCGTCTACACAGAGTTTTTTGCGCAGACGCTGGGAGCGGTTAGTGGCCATGAAACAATCCTCAAAAGTAATATCGCGGCGCATCTTACCAGTTAAGCCGTGCGCCTGCCTGATTGAGTGAGGCTGCTCCGACGAGTGAGTCAAACCGTTGAAGGCCTTGAGGTCGGGGGGGGGGGGGGGGGCGTCATCCTGCGGCACTCTGAGGAACGGCGCGAAATTGTGAGGTGGCGGCTGGCCCATGAACATCACCCAAAGCCCAGTTACGTTACTGCTGCGATGCAGGGCGCGCCGCTACCTCGTGAGATGAACCGGAGTTAAAAATGATTCGATATCCGCATTCGCCGTTACAAAACCCCGCGTTGCATCTGTCCAATCTGCAGGTCATCACCGGGGCGCGGGTAAGGCGCATTCTGATCAATCAAGGCCGCGCAACGGGCGTGGAATACAGCCTCGGGCGGGGGCCATCAACTCGCCCCGGTTGATTGGGGGGTATCCGCCGCTGCGTTAAACGGTCGTTATGAAAAGACCTGACGAGTGATCGTCAGGTCTTTTTTGTGTGCGCGAAATACTCTTTAAAGCGAGTTTTCCTGCTTTGCGATTTCTCAAAAGTCCACAAAGTGCGGTAGACCCGTGTTGATTAACACGTTGCTAAAACACGCGTATTTGTAACTGTTTATGAGGCGTTCTGAACGTCACCTATAATCGAGGGGCGATAATAAATGATGATTTCGATTTAAATTATTTAAGTCCGCCCTAAAGCTCAACTCCGTGGCGGAGTTATACCTGTAAAATCAAGGCTCTTTAAAGCCAGGCTTTCCGTTAGCGGCGCGCCATTGTTTTATTTTGGCTAAAATAGCCTCTGAGGTAGCCTCTTGGTCAGAAGCTGCATAATAAATTAAGTCTGATCCTTCTGGGTGTTCTGTTAAGCGCTCAAACTCCAAGACCATCTTTATGTCGTCGTCTTCAGTGCGTAAACTGCTATCACACAGCGAAATCAAAAAGTCTAAAAATTCTTTTTCTGTGTAGTCAGTGATTTTATTTTTCATAAACTAATTGCCCCGCTCTGTGTATTTTTTTGTGATGCCTTGGAGTTGTAATTGTCATATTATCTACATCATAAACGCCACCGCCCTGTGAAATATAAATTTTGTGATGAAGCTCAAATTTCATAGCAGTGCCTGCACGTTCTACAACATTTACGAATGGTGACTTGCCATTAGCCATTGCTGATAAATTCTGCCTTATGAACTGCTTGGACAATTCAGGATCATTCGCCACCGCCTTCCAAAACGCCTCTCTAAACGCTCTGAAATTTCTGAACTCCCGCCCCTGAAGCAGATCTGCAATCTGTGACGGAACAGGTGCGCCTTCACCGTGTGAGGCTGCCCCTAACGCTGACTCTTTCAACTCCGCAATAAAAAGCGAAGCTGCAAGGCTTCGCTTTTGTGTGCTTGCGCAAGGTCAGTCCTGGCCGCCCAGATGATTGTGGCCTTATCGCCGGTCATGTATTCACGCACTTGTTGTGGCAGCGACTGATCGCTGGGCAGCAGCACGGTAGCATTGCGCAGGTGATGGCGGCGGATCAGGTATTTTATATAATCGAGGGGCGATAATAAATGATGATTTTGATTGAAGTTATTTAACTCCGCCTAAAACTCAACGCGGTGGCGGAGTTATACCTATAAAATCAAGGCTCTTTAAAGCCTGGCTTTCCGTTAGCGGCGCGCCATTGTTTTACTTCTCTCACGATTCCCTCGGGGCTGTCATCCCTGCGTTCATCAGGGTAATAAATCAAATCTGAGCCACTGGGATGCTCGGTAAGCCTCTTGAACTCAAGCACAGCACAAATATGATCCTCCTCACTCGGATATAAATGCTTATCGCAATTACAAATACTACGTACCCACTCAAGAAAATCTGCTTCGGTATAATCAGAAATGCTCTGCTTCACATTAATTTCCTCCGCGATGAATTTCAATATGCAAATTCGGCGTAACCACTACTAAGTTATCAATATCATATACACCACCGCCATCTGCAATTCGAATGCTGTGATGAATTTCAAATTTCACTCGCCCACCTGTGTGATCTCGATCTCGAACATAAGCCGTGCGACCATTTCTAACCCCCTCGACACTCCCTGAGTTGAGCTGTAACGCCGCAAAAAAAACGAAGCTCCAAGGCTTCGCTTTTGTGTGCTCGCGCAAGGTCAGTCTTGGCTGCCCCAGATGATTGTGGTCTTATCGCCGGTCATGTTTTCGCGCACTTGCTGTGGCAGCGACTGATCGCTGGGCAGCAGCACGGTGGCTTCCCACACCTTTGGCGGGTGGAAGCGTTCACTGTTTGGCGACCTGCATGTGTATGGCCCGGATGGCGTGCGCTTTTACACCCGCTGTAAACCATCATGCAGCGCTGGTCATCGGCAAATGTACGTAAAGGCGCTGAGTTCTCCATGCCCACCCTGACGTAACACCCCCCCGCACAGGATGGGCCGTCGCGTGCTTCACCGGCGGCTTCATTCGTGGTGGTGTTGAATCAAGGTGCGTCAGATAGCGTCCGTAAGGTTGAGCGCGATGCACTGGCATTGCGGACGCTAACTTAAAACCCTCAAGCCTAAGCTAATTCCAAAATAGTATTTATTTTGTATTTTTAAGATCGTTTAGCTTTATAGCCATGGAGAACGCCACGCATGTTGATGTGGGCGCTTTTTTTTGCATCGGGCTAGCTGTGTTCAGGTCATGGTCTGAGGCTTAACTTTATTAGAGCCTGTAGGCGAGGCGCATTCCCGCAGTAACGGGCGGTGCGCCGGGAGTACCTGTGTCAGTCATTCAACCTCTTTTGGCCGCAGATTCGATTGAGTCGCCAGCAGGGCCTCTTCAGCCCGTCACTGGCCGCCCCCATGACGGCGATGTGGTGCTTGAGCTGCGCCATGTCACCAAGACCTACCCGCGCAAAATAGGGCCGCCGGCGTCGCCCGCTGTCAGTGATGTCAGCTTGAAAGTACGTCGGGGTGAGGTTTTGTGCCTGATGGGCACTTCAGGCAGCGGTAAATCAACGCTGCTGCGCCATATCAACCGGTTGATCGAGCCCACCAGCGGCGAGGTGCTGATTGACGGGCAAGCCATCAGCGGCTTGAGCCACTCTGCTTTGCGTGCGCTGAGGTCGCGGCGCATCGGCATGGTGTTTCAGCATTTTGGCCTGCTGGCGCATCGCACGATCCTGGACAATGTCGCGCTGCCCCTGGAACTGCGCGGCGAGCCCGAGGCCATTCGCCATGCGGCGGCCGCTGAGCAGTTGCGCGCGGTCGGCCTGGATGGCTGGGGGGATCACTATCCCCACGAACTGTCCGGCGGCATGCAGCAGCGGGTGGGATTTGCCCGCGCGCTGGTGACCCAGCCCGACATTCTGCTGATGGACGAGCCGTTCAGTGCGCTGGACCCGACCATTCGCCGCGACCTGCAAAGCCACTTTCTGAACCTGGCCCGCGAACGGGGTATCAGCACATTGCTGGTTACCCATGACCCGGCCGAGGCCCTGCGCTTGGCGGACCGCATCGCGGTGCTGCGCCTGGGGCGTCTGGTGCAAGTGGGCACGCCAGAAGAGCTGCTTGAGCAACCGGCCGATGCTGAAGTGGCGGATTTCTTTCGTGATTGCAAACCCACGGCGGCACCGCTGCACAGTGCCGTTACGGTGGGGACTGCAACACCACAACTCGCCCCGCGTGAAGTGCCTGATTATCGTGGTTTACCCCTTTGGCAAGCCCTGTTGCTGGGGCCGGCGGCCTTGGCCGCACGGGGGCGGGGCGGTGCGTTCTGGCTGACGTTTGCCGCTGAGCTCGGCGCGTTGGCGTTGCTGGGCCAAGGGCTGGCCGGTGCATCATTACTGGCGGTATTCGCGGCCGTGCTGCTGTTTGCGGCCAGCCGCTTCAGCGCACACGTGCTGACGCGCCAACCCGTGCGGCACGAGCATTCGGGCTGGGGCTTGCCGCTGGCGCTGCTGCTGGTGAGTCAGGCGTTGGTGATCTGGCGTGTCATCACCCCTGACACCAGCAGCGCGTTGCTGCAATTTCCGGATAACCGCCAGGTTCTGCTGCTCGTGGCGGACAGCATCGACCAGTTTATCGGCTGGTCTCAGATGACCTTTGAAAGCGCGTTTGTGGGCGTGATCGTTGCTGTGCGCACCGTCATCGAAGGGATCGAGAACCTGCTCGGCTGGCTGCCCTGGCCGGTGTCGGCGCTGGCGCTGGTGTTTCTCGCCTGGCGTTCAGCGGGCCCGTGGCTGGCGGTGGCCAGCGCGGCAGCCCTGTTGTACATCGGCGTATTCGGTTTTTGGGAGCGCACCATCGCCACCCTGGCACTGGTGGGTTCTTCGGTGCTGATAGCCCTCGTTATCGGCGTGCCCACTGGCATTTTGCTGGCAAAACGGCCACTGGCGCGTCGCATTATCACGCCGTTGCTGGATGTGATGCAGACCCTGCCGACCTTTGTTTACTTGATCCCGGCTGTGGCGTTTTTCTCGGTCGGTAAAACCCCGGCTGTCATCGCGACGGTGATTTTTGCCCTGGCTCCGATGATCCGCCTGACCTGCCTGGGCATCCAGGAAGTGCCCAAGGATGCGGTCGAGGCGGCCGTCGCACACGGTGCCAGCCCTTGGCAAACCCTGATCAAGGTGCAGTTGCCTCTGGCCCGTCGCTCACTGCTGCTGGGCATCAACCAAACCCTGGTTATGAGCCTGTCGATGGTGGTGGTGGCGGCCCTGATCGGCGCAGGCGGCCTGGGCTATGACGTGATGACGGCGCTGCGCAACATCAAGGGCGGCGAAGGCATTCTTGCGGGGGTGGCCATTGTGCTGTGCGCGCTCATACCCGATCGAATCATTCAATCGAGCTTGCGCAAGCAAGATCACTTGTACAACAAACAGTGAGATTTACCGTGAAAACATCATTTGCTCTGCCCTTGGGCGCGGCCGCACTGCTGGCCTCCCTGATTCTCCCGGCAACCGTGCTGGCCAAGGACAAAATCGTCATTGGTGAGCAAAACTGGACGGGTGCCATTGCGATTCAACACATTTTGGGCGAGGTGATCAAAACCCGTCTCGACGGCGACGTGTCGTACCTCGCCGGGGATGTCCCAGTGCTGCTCAGCGCGGCCGCCAAGGGCGATGGCACGGTCGATGTGCTGACCGATATCTGGATGCCCAACCAGTCGGCCGCCTGGGCCAAGTACGTGACGGGCGGCACTAAATCGCTGGTGCCGAACGCTCAGCCGTATGTGGGCGAGCAGGGCTTCTATATTCCGGGCTACTTGCAGGACAAGTACGGGGTCAAGTCCGTCTATGACCTGAAAAAACCTGAAATCGCCAAACTCTTCGAACCGCTGGGCGGCGGCAAGGCGCAGTTGCTGGTCGGGCCTGCGGGCTGGGAATCGACCTACATCGGTGAGATCAAGTCCAAGGACTATGGCTTCGCCGACAAGTTTGAGTCTGTGTCCACCGAGGCATCAGTGACCTACGCCAAGCTGGCCGCCGCTTACAAGGGGCAGCGCGGCGTGGTGTTCTACGCCTACACGCCGGACTGGATTTTCTCGGCTTATGACCTGCGCCGCTTGGAAGAACCCGCATTTGACGGTTATGCCCAGGACAACAAAAAAGGCGATCCGCTGTACAAGGCTGACGGTTGCTGGAAGTTTGTCAGCCCCACGGTAGACCCGGATTGGTTGAACAAGAGCCAGATCACCTGCCACTACCCGGATGCCAAGGTGTACGTGCTGGCCTCTGCCTCCTTGCAGAAACGCGCGCCGAAAATCGCTGAGTTCCTGCATAACTTCAGCATTGCTCCGGCACAACTCAATGACTTGATCCTGAAGATCGAGAAGGAAAAACAACCCGCTGATGTCGCGGCCAAAGCGTGGGTTGAGGCGAACGGTGCCACGGTTGATGAGTGGCTGGCAGGCCCCGCTGTAAAAGTGAGTGCCGCACAATGAGTGGCCATACTTTGCGTCTACTCGACGGCGGCATGGGGCGCGAGCTGAAGCGCATCGGAGCACCGTTTCGTCAACCCGAATGGTCGGCGCTCGCGCTGATCGAAGCGCCGGAATTTGTGCGTCAGGCGCATCAGGCCTTTATCGATGCCGGGGCCGGGATCGTCACCACCAATAGCTACGCGGTGGTGCCGTTTCATATCGGTGAAGAGCGTTTTGCCGAGCAGGGGCGCGTGCTGGCCGAGCGGGCTGGACGTCTGGCTCGTGAGGCGGCGTCTTCGGTGGTCGAGCCGGTCACGGTGGCCGGTTCGTTGCCGCCGGCCCTGGGCTCTTATCGGCCGGATTTGTTTGACTATCAACGCTCGGTGGCGATCCATCGCGAGTTGATCGCCGGCTTACAGCCCCATGTTGATGTGTGGCTGGCGGAAACCCAAAGCTCCATCGCTGAAGTGCAGGCGGTGGCCGAAGCGCTCGACCAACAGGATAAGCCGCTGTGGGTGTCGTACACGTTGCTGGATGAAGTGGACGAGCCACCACGGTTGCGCTCCACGGAATCAGTGGCTGAGGCCGTGGAGGCCGCCGTCGGCTTGGGAGCCTCGGCCGTGCTGTTCAATTGCAGCCAGCCGGAAGTGATGGCGGCGGCCCTGGTCGAAGCACGCGAGGTGATTCAGCGCCTTGGCCGGGCCGTTGAGCTTGGGGTGTATGCGAATGCTTTTCCTCCGATGAGTGCCGAGGCCGAGGCCAACAGTACCTTGCTGGAGATCCGTAGCGATCTGGGGCCAGAGTCCTATTTGCACTGGTCACGGTCGTGGGTGGCCGCCGGGGCCAGTATTGTGGGCGGATGCTGTGGCATCGGGCCTGAACATATCGCGCAGTTGCACACGCACCTGCTGCCAGGCAATAAAGGTGTCAGCGCATGACGGATATCGAACAAGCAGTGAGCGAACAGGCAACGTTTGGCGCGGGGTGTTTCTGGGGCGCGGAAGCGTCATTTCGGGCATTGCCGGGCGTACTGGACACGCGGGTGGGCTTTGCTCACCCCGCCAATGACGACTCGGTGCTGATTGAAGTGGTGCAGGTGGATTTCGATGCGCGGGTGATCCCGTACAGCCGTTTGATCGAACACTTCTGGACGCTGCACGATCCAACCTCCGTCGACCGTCAAGGCGCGGATGTTGGCGTCAAATACCGTTCGGCTTTGCTCTATCGCACTGAAGAGCAGGCGCAAGCGGCAGAAGCCGCCAAACAGAAACTGCAGGCTTCAGGGCAACTGAGCCGGCCAGTCGTGACCGTGGTGGTGCCGTTGGGTGAGTTTCAACTGGCGGATGAAGAACACCAGCAATACGTTGAAAAACACGGCGTCAGCTGTTCCATTTAAGTGTTCCTCGCGGCCCCTGCAGTGTGATGCTGCGGGGCCACGCCGGGCCTAAGGTTTGATGGCGGCTTGCCACAAAATCTCGGCAATAGTCTGACGTTTGGCGATCAATCGAGCAGCGACAAAGAGCAGGTCGGACAACCGGTTGATGTAGGCCAAGCCCACGCCTGACATGGGCTCCACTGCATTCAGGTGTTGGCAACGACGCTCGGCACTCCGGGCCAGGCTGCGGCACACATGGGCTTGTGCGATCAGGCTCGATCCACCGGGCAGGATAAAGTTTTCCAACGGGCCCAACTCTTCGTTCCAGTGGTCAATCGCGGCTTCCAGTCGCTCGATTTCAAGCGTGTTCAGCGCTTGATAAGCCGGCATCGCCAACTCACCGCCCAAGTCAAACAAGCGGTGCTGACAGGGCTCAAGCACCTCAATCAATTCACCGAGCCCCGGGCAGGTGACGCGTTGTTCGTTCAGCCCGGCCAATAACAGGCCCAATTGACTGTTGAGCGTATCCACTTCACCGATGGCTTCGATTCTTGGATGGTCCTTGGGTACGCGGCGGCCATCGCCCAGGCCGGTTTCGCCTTTATCGCCGGTGCGGGTATAAATTTTCGATAAGCGAAAGCCCATGTTTACAGTTCCATCGTGGTTGATTCGTGTGAAGCCGGCAGGTTGCCACCCAATGGCAGACGCAGGGTGAAGCATGTTCCCTGGCCCTGGGTTGAATGCACTTCCATCTGGCCCTTGTGATTGTTGGTGATGATGAAGTAAGACACCGACAGGCCCAGGCCCGTGCCCTGGCCGACTTCCTTGGTGGTGAAAAACGGCTCGAAGATACGTTTGCGCACGTTTTCCGGCATGCCGATGCCGTTGTCCTCGACCTGGATTTCAGCCCACGGCGGGTTCAGCTTTGTGCGCAGTATGATCCGGCCCGGCTCGCGCGTGTCGGTGCGTAAGTGAATCGCTTGGGCGGCGTTCTTCAGCAGGTTCAGCAACACTTGCTCCAGTTCGTTGGGAATACCCGGCACGGGGCCGAGTTGAGGGTCAAACTGACGAATCAGGGCATGGCCCTTGAAGTCAAAGCCAATGGTCAAATCAAAGTCATTGCTGGCGATGTCGATGGCCTGATCGATCAGGGCCGACAAGTCGCAGGGGCTCATTTGCCGGTTGCTGCGGCGGCTGAAGCTGAGCATGTGAGTGACGATTTTGGCGGCGCGGGCTCCTGCCTGCTGAATACCGTCGAGCAGTTGCGGCACCTCGCGGGCTTGCAAGTATTGGCTGATGGCCTCCAAATCAATGCCGGTCTGAGCGGCCAGCTCGAGGTTCTTGGGCAGTTCGCTCGACAAACGTCGGCGGATGTTCTGCACGTTGTGCAGGATGGCACCGAGCGGGTTGTTGATTTCGTGCGCCATTCCGGCGGCCAGGCCGCCCACGGAGAGCATTTTTTCCGATTGCACCATCATGTCTTCCAGCGACAGGCGTTCGGTGATGTCGTCGATCCGGATCACGACTCCGCGCCCCCCTGCACCCCTTAACGGGTAGAACGTCAGCGCATAGTGGCGGGCCTCATCGCCTTGGCCCCAGGTGATACGTTCGATGTTGGCGACATGATGGTTTTCGATGGCGTCCTTGAGTTGCGGCAAGAAGGGTTTCAACGGTTCGAACGCGAGGTAGATCGGCTGGCTCAAGGCGTCTTCAAGCGCTGTTCCGGACAGGGTGCTGGCTTCTTTATTCCATTGCGTGACGTAGAGCTGTTCGTCCAGGGCGATCAAGGCTGAAGGCATGGAGTCGATGATGCTGTTGAGGTATTTCTGGAATCCGGTCAGTTTCTTTTCGATTTTGCCGCGCACTTGCACTTCCAGTTCCAGCTTACGGTTGGTGTGCCGGGTTTCTTCGGCCAGTGCCTGGGCCTGATCATAAGCGGCCTGAGCTTCATCGCGGGCCCGCTTGAGCTCCTGTTCGCGGGCTTCAATGCGCGACAGCATGGTGTTGAACGCTTGCGCCAGGCTGCCGATTTCATCGCGGTTGCCGGGCTCGGCTCGCAAGGCGTAGTTCTCTTCTCGGGTGACCTGGCGAGACAGTTCTTCAAGCCGGTGGATGGGTCGGGTGATCAGGCGTTTGATCTGTCGGGCCACGACGAACCACAGCAAGGCACTGAACACCAGAATCCCCAGGCTGGCGGTCAAGGTGCCGGTATAGAACGCCATCGGCAACTCACTGCTGGCGATCAGCAGTAAATGGCCGGGAGGGCCGTCACCGTTGGGCAGGCGCGTCAGTTGGTTACTGCGCAACTCCGTCAGCCGCCAGACCTCAACGTCGCTGACGTGCTCGGGCAGGGGCAGGTTTTCGCCGTGCTGCAACTGCGCTATCAGGTCACCCGCGCTGTCATAAATGGCGGCGGCCCGCAGCGGACCATAGCTGCCTATTTCATGGAGCAGGGCTTTGGCGTTTTGTGGGGAGTCCAGCGCCTGAACCATCAGTTCCGGGCGTGAGGCCAGTTGTCCCAGTGTTTGCAGGGCCTGCGGAGCCGTGCTCTCGTGGGAAATCCAGTAGGCCACACTGATAAAGGTCAGGTTGGCCACCAGCAGAACCGTTGCCAGCAGCACGAGCAGGGCGGCCAGTAATTTCTGGCCGACGGGGAGGTTTTCAAGCCGTTGGCGTAAGGGCATGAGCGGGCACGTTAAAAAGGGCAGGACCTCAGGGTAGCGCGGGCCTCAGTAACAGGGCAATCCGCGCTGTTTCAAGTGCTGCGCAAGACGTTGATGCAGCGCTTGAAGGTGCGGGACCTCACAATGCCGGTCGCGGGCGGCATCACACGCATAACCCAGCAGAAAACTGATTTCGGTGCGCCGGCCTTGCGCCACGTCCTGATGCATTGACGAGTAGTTACTGCCGGTGGCCTGGATGACGCGGTGCACTTCGCGGGTCAGATCAAGCGCCGCCTCGGGCTGATCGCAGCATTCCAGCAAGGTCATGAGTTCCCAACACAGTGTATCGACTTCGGCGGCGTTAGCCTGCAAGCCGCCATTACGGCAGTCGTAGAGCACGGTCAGCGGGTTGATCGCGCAATTGAGGGCCAGCTTGCGCCACAGCCGGCTCAGGATATTCGGGCTCCACTCGTGGGCAATAAGGCTGTGTTCAAGCGCATCCAGCCATGGCGGTGCGGTGCCTTGCTGAGGGTCGCCCAGCCAGGTGTGGCCTTGGCCTGCAAACACGACTCGCCAATCGCTGTCACGAAAAGCTCCTTCGGTGCTGGAAGCAAAAATACACCGTGCATTCGGTACCAGAGCAGCCACCGCTTGTTGGCTGCCGAGGCCATTTTGCAGCAGGATCAGCTCGGCATTGGGGGCCAGCCGCCCGGCAATTTGGGCGACGGCGCGTTCGGCATCATAGGCTTTACAGGTGACCAGCAAACGCTGAATGGGCTCGTCGGTCTCGGGCAGTTGAGCGGCGATAAACAGCGTTTGCGTGTGCTCGCCCTCAACCAGGGTCAAACCTTGCGCGGCCTCGTAAGCCCGCAAGCGTTCGGCGTTGCGCAAGATCAACTGGACGGGTTGGCCTGCCCGCGCCAACCGCGAGGCCCACAATGTGCCGATGCACCCGGCACCGATAATGTGCCAGGACCCCGTTGGGGTAAGGGGGGTGTCGCAGTTGGAGTGAAGGGGCATGTGTGCTCGCCAGTGAATGAAGTTGAAGAACCGCTATAATGCCCGCGCATTTTAACTGTCAGGCCAGGCACGCTCCATCTGTGTTGAGCGTGCCCTTTATTTTTGGAGAAAACGACATGCCGTCTTTCGACGTGGTATCTGAACTGGACAAGCACGAGCTCACCAATGCTGTCGAGAACGCGGTGAAGGAGCTGGATCGCCGTTATGACCTCAAGGGCAAAGGGTCTTTCGAGTTCAAGGAAAAGGACCTCACTGTCAACATGACCGCTGAAGCCGACTTCCAACTGGAAGCGATGATCGAAATTCTGAAGCTGGCCCTGGTCAAGCGCAAAATCGACGTGCAATGCCTTGAAGTCAAGGACGCGTACGCCTCGGGCAAGCTGATGAAGCAAGACGCCGTACTCAAGGAAGGCATCGACAAAGAGCTGGCGAAGAAAATCGTCGCTCACGTCAAGGAAGCCAAACTCAAGGTACAGGCCGCCATTCAAGGTGAGCAAGTGCGCATCACCGGCAAGAAGCGTGATGACCTGCAAGAAGCGATTGCTGCACTGCGTGCCAAGAGCTTCGACCTGCCGTTGCAGTTCAACAACTTCCGCGATTGATCATCGGCCAGGGGAACCTCTGGGGTGCATCAGCGTCCGAATTTCCCGGGTATTGCGCGACGATTGTGCTGCTAGGCTTAAATCGTTGCGCTGAATTAATGACGTCGCCGGGTATGGGGCAAGGAGAAATACGTGGATTTAAATGCTGAAGTTGATCAGTTGATCGCGGCCTCACAGGCCTGGATTCCAATGATTATGGAGTACGGCAGCCGCGTGCTGCTGGCCTTGGTGACGCTGGCGGTAGGCTGGTGGTTGATCAATCGGCTGACGGTCAAGATCGGGCAGTTGCTGGCGCTAAGAAAAGCCGACCTGGCGCTGCAAGGTTTTATCAGCAGCCTGGCCAATATCATTCTGAAGGTGTTGCTGGTTGTCAGCGTGGCTTCAATGATTGGCATCCAGACCACCTCATTCGTAGCGGCGATTGGTGCGGCGGGTCTGGCCATTGGCCTGGCGTTGCAAGGCAGCCTGGCCAACTTTGCGGGCGGGGTGCTGATTCTGTTGTTCCGTCCATTCAAGATCGGTGACTGGATCGAGGCGCAGAGCGTGAGTGGTACGGTCGACAGTATTCAGATCTTCCACACCGTGCTGCGTACCAGCGACAACAAAACCGTCATCATGCCAAATGGCGGTCTGTCCAATGGCATCATTACCAACTACAACCGTCAGCCGACGCGTAAGGTCGTGTTTGATGTCGGGGTGGATTACGAGGCGGATCTGCAAAAGGTGCGTGAGGTGTTGCTGGCGCTGGCCGATGATCCGCGCGTGCTGAAAGAGCCCGCGCCGGTGGTGGTGGTGACCGCGCTGGGTGACAGTGCGATTACGGTGTCGCTGCGTGTGTGGGTCAACACGCCGGATTACTGGGACCTCATGTTCAAGTTTAACGAGCACGCCCGTGATCGTTTAAAAGCTGAGGGTGTTGATATCCCGTTTCCTCAGCGCGTCATTCGTGTAGTTCAGGAAGTGGCTGCGCAATAAGAGCACGGTCAATGTCATGAATACAGGCGGACTAGAGCATCGCGTATGAACAAACCATTAAAGGGGCCTATGCCCCTTTAATGGTTTTTGTAGACCGCACAATGAATCACACAGGCTTGAAAGCGTCGCAAGTTAGTAGTGAGAACGACTTGCGTTTTAACTTGTTAGTTAGCTTGCTATATAGTTGTGCTTTTATGTCAGCCAATAAAAAGCCACGCCCTTTAAACAAGGGCGTGGCTTTTGTAGAACACTGCTATGAACGCCCTAGGGCAGCCATTACAAGATGTTCAGAGGGTACTCAGCAATCAGACGGAAGTCGTTTACGTCATTATCAACGTTGCTGGTGGCGCGATAGATAGCGCTACGCAGACGGAAAGACAGGTCTTTGGCCGGGCCTTCTTGCAGCACGTACTTGGTTTCGAAGTCGAACTCGTGCTCTCTGCCTTCACCTGTGTTGGTAGAGATGTTGTCGCCTCGCACGTAACGCGCCATGAAGCTCAGGCCTGGAACGCCGTAGCTGGCCATGTTCAGGTCGTAGCGAGCCTGCCAGGAACGTTCGTCTTTGTAGTTAAAGTCGGAGTATTGCACGGAGTTGGCGAGGAAAACGGTGCCGCCGCCGTCTACACCGCCGTACTTGTAACCGCTGTCACCGGTGGAGCGCTGGTGAGCAAGGGTAAACTTGTGCGCGCCCAGGCTATAGGCTGCTGCCAAGCTCCAGATTTTGTTGTCGGCTTCGCCGGCAAGTTCCTTGCCGTCAGACGTCGTTCTGTAGCCGTTGAAGTCGAAGTTCAGGGCTTGGGTGTCTGCAATTGGCAGGGTGTAGTTCAGGTTGATGTACTGCTTCTTGTAGTAATCTTCAATATCAGAAGCTGCCACGCCGCCTACAAAATTATCAGTGAACTGATAGGTCGCGCCCGCGATGTTTGCAACTGGCAAGTGCCAGCTATCGTGGTACATACCCGTTTGTTTGCTGATGGCGGTGAAACGACCGGCGCTCAGCTCAAGGCCTTCGATTTCCTTGATGGTGAGCAAGGTACCGGTGGCGACTTCTGGCAGCAGGCGGCTGTCATCCGTGGAGAAAACCGGGCTGGCCACGAACTGGTTACCGTACTTCAGCACGGTGTCAGAGATACGGACTTTAACCGCACCGCCGAGCTTGCCCTGAGTGTCTTCAGGAGAACCGTCGCCCTTGCTGGCGAACAGGCCGTTGCCTTGGCGACCGGCACCGCCGTCCAGACGCAGGGTACCCATTGCGAATGCATCAACACCCACACCCACGGTGCCAGTGGTGAAGCCGGACTGATAGTTCAGCAGTTCGCTTAGACCCCAATCTTCGCGATAGCCACTTTTGCCGCCATTGGTAGGGTTGCTTGCACCGTTACGGAAGTCACGGTTCATGTACAGCATGCGAGTTTTGGAAGTCAGCGTGCTGTCTTCAATGAAACCCTTGGCATCGTCTTGGGAAGAGGCCATTGCGAACTGCGTAGTACCGGCTGAAACAGCCAGGGCGATCATGCTCCACTTCATCACGCGCATCGTGATTTGCTCCTTTGGTTTTAGGAAGAGTACTGCCGTCCCACCTACAATTATTATCTGGAACGGCTCTTTCTTTTTGTGTCGGCGCAAACTTATATCACGCCGGCCATGTTGGCGATACTTGGCTTTATAAGCTTTTTTGCACCCTTTGCGCTGTATCGCAAATGACACTCTACAGGTCGCAAACACCAAGCTTTACCGAGTCATCGATTCGGCCCGGTGCTGTTTGCAGGTTCTGGCAAGCCAATAAACCTTCCGTGTTTAAGTGTTTACAACGCTCATTATCTGCAATCCAGCTCATGTTATTTTTAGTCGGGCTTGTGCATCCTGACGCAAGCCATGCGATTACCAGAGATTCCATGCAACAAGCATGCTCAACTCGGAGGGGATGTAAAAAAATAATTCTTGAGAGGTCGCTCCCGCCTGTTAGGCCCTGCGGCTGCTTGGATTGATTCGAAGTAACGACAGGCGTGTAACGTGCTTTTCAGGTCGTATGGGCAGGGTGACTGGCGTATTCATGTCAAGGATGTTACCGGTTAACACTCTGTTGGGGCCGACGGTGACGTTTGACTGCACTAAAAGCCTTCCTGATGTGCCGTTTTGGTGCACAACTGTTTGAGCGGTGTTGGTATGGGTGTGATGCATGCCTTAATCAAGGGTATCCTGCGCTTCTGTCGCCGGGTGGCAGGTGTCTTCAGGGATCTCACCGGGCTGAAAAATGACGTGTCGAGCAGGAGAGTGTTCAGTGTTCGTTTTGGATTCACGCCTTGAGCAGGATACGTGGCTACTCGGGGACTTCCCGCTATGCCGGCTGCTGCTTTCCAAAGATGCCAACTACCCTTGGTTCATTCTGGTACCGCGACGCGAGGGTATCAGTGAGTTATTTCAGTTGAGTGACCACGAGCAGCAGGTCATGTGGCAAGAAACGACTGCTTTGGCGAAAGCGCTGAAGGGCGCGTTCAGTGCAGATAAAATGAACGTCGCTACGCTGGGTAACGTGGTCAGTCAGTTGCATATGCATGTCATCGTCCGCTACAAGGTGGACGCAGCCTGGCCAGCGCCCGTCTGGGGCAATCGGCCTGCAGAGCCTTACCCAGAGGGTGAGGTTAGCGCTATAAAGAGCACCTTGAAGCAGGTTCTGGGAGCAGATTTCATTTTCGTGGAGGATGAGTCGTGACACTGGAAGCGCGGGTGATGGACCTTGAAAGCCGTTTGGCTTTTCAGGATGACACCATTCAGGCATTGAATGATGTGTTGGTGAAACAGCAGGATGTGGTGGACCGCTTACAGATGCAGATGGCAGCCCTGCTCAAGCGCCAGGAAGAAATGGGTGGGCAATTTGAGTCGTTTGAGGATGAAGCGCCTCCCCCTCATTATTGAGGCTTGTTATTAGCGTCCAAAAAAAACCGCGATCAGCCTGGCTGCTCGCGGTTTTTTTGTACGTGTGAATCAGCGGCGGGGCAATGCTGCGATGACGTCTTCAGCTTGCAGGCCTTTGTCGCGATTCATGACAGAGAATTCGACGCGTTGACCTTCCACGAGTACACGGTGGCCTTCGCCACGGATAGCCCGAAAATGAACAAAAATATCATCGCCAGAGTCGCGGGAGATGAAGCCGAATCCTTTTGACGTGTTAAACCACTTTACAGTCCCAGTGTCGCGATTGGTCATGTCGTAGTTCTGTGGAGCCGCCGAAGGTGACGATTTGTAGAAGCTGACGGCCAGGTGAAGCACCACGGCAACCACAGCGGGCACGAGGCTGAGCAGGACAGCAGGCTGATCGCCGATAGGCAGCAGCAGGCCGAACAGTGTCAGAGTTTGCAGAACAACAGAAAGCACCAGCAGGGCGCTCACCAGGTTTTGCAGTTGGTGACGTACACCTTTATTCCAGAACGGAATGACGGGTGCAATTGTCAGGTTGAGAAGGCCAAGAAAAGCCAGGTAAAGGGCATCTGCGTGTTGGAGGTAAGGTGTGGCATCGGTTTGCAGAGTGGGAATGAAGGACAGCAGCAAGGCCGCTGCACCCGTTAGCAGGTGGACGATTTTCAACATTTCAATTAGCTCACATTAAGACGGATCGCAAGGAAGAGCTGATTGCGCATGGTTCGCATCAAAAAAAATGGAAGCGCCAGACACATGCGGGCATCAGCCTATGCGCCGTTGCCAGAGACTGGGCGAGGCGACACGCCATCAATTTAACAGCAAAACCGGGGCCTTCTCAAATTAAGCGTATGGAAGTGGTGCTGAATGTACTTTCCTAAACCGGTGCCGGGTAATAGCTAATTATCTCGCAAGCCTTGACCTAGGCATGTGTAGGCACTTCCAATGGACTGAAGGCTGTCAGTCCATTGATTAGTTGCCGCACGTTGATAGCGCAGAGGAGTGACCACTCGTCGCTTTTTTTTAGGCTCGGCACGGCGTTTCAGTGAGGCTTTTTTTCAAGTTGAAACTTGTTGTTTATGTAGGGTGTTAGTGCTTGGTTGTGTAGCAGTTATTGAGTGAGTTATTTCTATGCTGTGGATTTAACTGTGTACTTTTTACAGGCCACCTACCGTAGGGGTATTCGATATTTAGTTTGTTGGATTACTGTTGGTTTAGTGCGCCGGGAATAGGTGAAGGTGGGGGGGGCGTGGTCGTTTAAATCGTGAGGTGGGAAGGTTTCAAGTTGCTGAATGACTCAGTGTTTGCGGGGTTTTATCAGGTGTTTTGCTGGGCTGCAGGGCCTGAATCGTATGGGTTTGGCTCATATTCGTCATCTTTAGCGAGAGCGCTCCTACAGATTTGAGGGTTGAGTCCGCTGGATAGGAGTTTTTACATATTGTTTTATGAGGTGTGTCTTGGGTAAGTTTCAATAAATTTAAAAAAAGTTGCAATGGAGTGCTTAAATTATGGGGCGATTAATTAGGCAAGGTCATTCCGGGGGTAAGTTGCTGCAGCGTGTCAGAATAGACCCGGTTGTTCTTGATTTTGGTATGACTTTGGCGCAGCCGCTATCCAGGTCGGTCAGGCTAAATGGCTTTGCAACCTGCTTGCGACTGGAGGAGGTGTATTGGGATGTGTTGTCTGATATCTCGCGTATTAATGATTGTTCGGTTAATGCCTTGCTGTCTTATATCGACAGGGAAGTTCATTTGCGTCATGGCGGGGTAAAAAATTTCAGCGGCCTCATACGGGTGGTCTGTGTCATGCACCTCTTGAAGGCTGGATCCGCACCGCGGCACGTGTTGCAAACGCAGGCCTTTATCGGGTGAGCACGTAGCATGGATTTAGAGGTGGGCGTTTGGTAGCTTGTAATCTTTTGAGTTTCATGGTGCCTTTAGGGGGTTAATGGCCGCTCATGCGGCTGCAATGGCTCGATTTACCAGATATAATCTCGCGCTTTGCGGCGTGGCCCTCCTTATGGGGTGCTGCTAATGAATGTCGAGACGCGCCAATGCCCATGTACGATTACCAATGTGCTTCCTGTGGTCATCAGTTGGAAGCCATTCAAAAGATCAGTGACTCGCCACTCGTTGATTGTCCTGCTTGCCAGGCACCTGAATTGAAGAAGCAGCTGTCCATGCCAGGCTTTCGCCTCAGCGGTACGGGCTGGTATGAGACAGATTTCAAGACCGGCTCGAAGAAAAATCTGGCAGGCGGCGACAAATCCGACTGAGTGTGGCGATACAGTCTGAACACAAGCGGGCTCTTGCAGTGTTACCAGCACCGACGGTGCGCAGGAACTCCACCGAATTTCGAATTACGAGAAGTGAAACCACTACCATGATGCGCAGCCATTATTGCGGCCAACTGAACGAAAGCCTGGAAGGCCAGGAAATTACCCTTTGCGGATGGGTTCACCGTCGCCGTGACCACGGTGGGGTGATTTTCCTCGATATCCGTGATCGTGACGGTCTGGCCCAAGTGGTTTTCGACCCGGACCGCGCGCAAACCTTCGCTGCTGCCGATCGCGTGCGCAGTGAGTACGTTGTCAAGGTCACGGGTAAGGTGCGTTTGCGCCCGGCCGGTGCCGGTAACGCCAACATGGCTTCAGGCATGATCGAAGTGCTGGGCTATGAACTGGAAGTGCTGAACGAAGCGGAAACCCCACCGTTCCCGCTTAACGAATTCTCTGATGTTGGCGAGGAAACCCGCCTGCGTTATCGCTTTATCGACCTGCGCCGTCCAGAAATGCTCGAGAAGCTGCGTTTGCGTTCGCGCATGACCACCAGCATCCGTCGTTACCTTGATGAAAACGGCTTCCTCGACGTCGAAACGCCGATCCTGACCCGGGCTACCCCGGAAGGTGCGCGCGACTACCTGGTGCCAAGCCGTACTCACGCCGGCTCTTTCTTTGCCTTGCCGCAATCGCCACAACTGTTCAAGCAGTTGCTGATGGTGGCCGGCTTTGATCGTTACTACCAGATCGCCAAGTGCTTCCGCGACGAAGACCTGCGTGCCGACCGTCAGCCTGAGTTCACTCAGATCGACATCGAAACCAGCTTCCTCGATGAAAAAGACATCATGGGCCTGACCGAAGGCATGATCCGCAACCTGTTCAAGGAAGTGCTGGATCTGGAGTTCGGTGAGTTCCCGCATATGACCTTTGAAGAGGCCATGCGTCGTTACGGCTCTGACAAGCCTGACCTGCGTAACCCGCTTGAACTGGTAGACGTTGCTGACCAGCTCAAAGACGTCGACTTTAAAGTGTTCAGCGGCCCGGCTAACGATCCAAAATGCCGTATTGCTGCCTTGCGCGTTCCTGGTGCTGCCAGCATGCCGCGCAAGCAGATCGACGACTACACCAAGTTTGTCGGCATTTACGGTGCCAAAGGGTTGGCCTACATCAAGGTCAACGAGCGCGCCAAAGGCACCGAGGGTCTGCAATCGCCGATCGTCAAGAACATTCCTGAAGCGAACCTCAATGTGATCCTGGATCGCGTGGGTGCAGTTGACGGCGATATCGTGTTCTTCGGGGCCGACAAAGCCAAGATCGTGAGCGAAGCCCTGGGTGCTTTGCGTATCAAGGTCGGTAATGACCTGAACCTGCTGACGTGCGAATGGGCACCGATGTGGGTTGTCGATTTCCCGATGTTCGAAGAAAACGAAGACGGCAGCTTCAGCGCCTTGCACCACCCGTTCACTGCGCCGAAATGCTCGCCTGAAGAACTTGCTGCTAACCCGGCCACTGCACTGTCCCGCGCCTACGATATGGTGTTGAACGGTACTGAGCTGGGCGGCGGTTCGATTCGTATTCACCGCAAGGAAATGCAGCAAGCGGTCTTCCGTCTGTTGGGTATTGAAGAGGCTGAACAGGAAGAGAAATTCGGCTTCCTGCTGGATGCTCTGAAGTACGGCGCACCGCCCCACGGTGGTCTGGCTTTCGGTCTCGACCGTTTGGTGATGCTGATGACAGGCGCTCAGTCGATTCGTGAAGTGATTGCCTTCCCGAAAACCCAGAGCGCTGCCTGCGTGATGACTCAGGCTCCTGGCATTGTCGATGCCAAGGCGTTGCGCGAGTTGCACATTCGTTTGCGCGAACAGCCGAAGGCTGAGTAAGACTGGCCCGCGAAGGCGCATCCCCGGATGCGCCTTTGTCGTTGGGCACAAGAATTTTTATTGCCAGGCCCTCTCATGGTAAGGCGCGGCAAGGTTTCATCTAAGGATTCGGAGTAGGTTATGGCAGGTCATTCTAAGTGGGCGAACATCAAGCACCGCAAAGAGCGTCAGGATGCCAAAAAAGGCAAAATTTTCACCAAGTGGATACGTGAACTGACCGTTGCTGCCCGCCAGGGTGGCGGTGATCCGAGTTCCAACCCGCGTCTGCGCTTGGCGCTGGACAAGGCCCTTGGGGCGAACATGAGCCGCGACATCATTGATCGTGCTGTGGCTCGGGGTGCTGGCGCTGCCGATACCGACGACATGGTCGAGTTGAGCTACGAAGGCTACGGTCCGGGTGGCGTTGCAGTAATGGTCGAGTGCATGACCGATAACCGTAATCGCACGGCAGCAGCGGTGCGTCATGCTTTTAGCAAGTGCGGCGGCAACCTGGGTACCGACGGTTCGGTGGCTTATCTGTTCGAGCGTAAGGGGCAGATTTCCTATACGGCTGGCGTTGATGAGGATGCCTTGATGGAAGCGGCAATGGAGGCTGATGCCGACGATGTCGTAACCAATGAGGATGGCTCCATTGATGTCTTTACCTCCTTCTCCGGTTTTTATGCGGTGCGCAACGCGTTGGAAGCGGCAGGCTTCAAGCCGGCGGATGCAGAGATTGTCATGCTGCCAACCACCAGTGCCGAGCTTGATCTTGAGACGGCCGAAAAGGTACTCAAGCTGATTGATATGCTGGAAGACCTGGATGATGTGCAGAACGTGTACTCCAATGCCGAAATTCCTGATGCGGTGCTGGAACAACTCGCCTGATACCGTGCTCTGACCCTGGAGGCCGAAGGTGCATGCCGCAATGAACGCGGGCTGTGCACCTTCGGCTTCTGCCTTTAAGCTGTCCGGGTATGTGCCCGTGGGCGTCACTTCATAAGCTGCAGGCGTTATGACTCTTATTCTTGGTATTGACCCAGGTTCGCGAATCACCGGTTATGGCGTGGTGCGAGACACCGGGCGTGGCTGCGTGTACGTCGCCTCGGGATGTATTCGCACGGGTAGCGGCGAGCTGCATGAACGATTACAGATTGTTTACCGTGGGGTGCGGGAGGTCATTCAGACTTACGGGCCGGTCACGATGGGGATCGAAAGAGTATTCATGGCCCGTAACGCTGACTCGGCGTTGAAGTTGGGCCAGGCCAGGGGGGCTGCCATAGTGGCGGGTGCCGAAGAAAGCCTGGAAATAGCCGAGTACTCTGCCACGCAGGTCAAGCAGGCGGTTGTCGGCACGGGCGGGGCAAACAAGGAGCAGGTGATGATGATGGTCATGCATTTGCTCAAGCTCACCTCCAAACCACAAATCGATGCATCGGATGCATTGGCAATCGCGCTGTGCCACGCGCATACGCGTTCAAGTTTGTTGCCCCATGGATTGGGTGCGGCGCGCAGTCGGAGTGGGCGACTACGTCTTTGAAACATGCGGTTAACTATAATTAAACATGCCGGCAAGGTTGCTTCTTAAATGAAGTGGCCTTGCCGTTCTACTTGTCAGCCGTTGATCTGGCCAGAGAAAAGGATCTGAAACGTGATTGGACGCTTGCGCGGCACTCTGGCTGAAAAACAGCCGCCGCACCTGATTCTTGATGTAAATGGCTTGGGTTATGAGCTGGAAGTGCCGATGACGACGCTCTATCGACTGCCTTCTGTTGGCGAGCCGCTGACTCTGCATACTCACCTGGTCGTTCGTGAAGACGCCCAGTTGCTCTATGGTTTTATTGGTAAGCGTGAGCGGGACTTCTTTCGTGAGCTGATTCGGCTTAACGGAGTGGGACCAAAACTGGCCTTGGCCTTGATGTCCAGTCTGGAGGTTGATGAGTTGGTGCGTTGCGTGCAGGCTCAGGACACGTCGGCCTTGACCAAAGTGCCAGGTGTGGGCAAAAAAACCGCCGAACGACTGTTGGTCGAACTCAAGGATCGCTTCAAGGCTTGGGAGCAGGTGCCCAGTATGTTTGCTTTGGTACCGAACCAACCGAGCGCACCAGAACCCGTGGCCAGTGCAGAAAGTGACGCGGTCAGTGCCCTGATTTCATTGGGCTATAAACCTCAGGAAGCGAGCAAGGCTGTTTCCGCCATCAAGGATAAGACCTTGAGCAGTGAGGACATGATTCGTAGGGCCCTTAAGGGAATGATTTAAGTGATTGAAGCTGATCGTTTGATAGCCGCCTCCAGCGGACGGGACAGGGAAGAGGTTCAGGACCGTGCAATCCGCCCTTTGAGTCTGGCCGACTACATTGGCCAGCCAACCGTGCGCGAGCAGATGGAGCTTTTCATTCAGGCCGCTCGCGGGCGTTCGGAATCGCTGGATCACACGCTGATCTTTGGTCCTCCCGGCTTGGGCAAGACCACGCTGGCCAACATCATTGCCCAGGAAATGGGGGTATCGATCAAGAGCACGTCGGGCCCCGTGTTGGAGCGCCCGGGCGACCTGGCGGCCTTGCTGACCAATCTTGAGCCGCACGATGTGTTGTTCATTGACGAAATTCACCGTCTTTCGCCCATTGTCGAAGAAGTGTTGTACCCGGCCATGGAGGATTTTCAGCTCGACATCATGATTGGCGAAGGGCCGGCTGCGCGCTCGATCAAGCTTGATTTGCCGCCGTTTACGCTGGTGGGGGCGACGACTCGTGCCGGGATGCTGACCAATCCCTTGCGTGATCGCTTCGGGATTGTTCAGCGGCTGGAGTTTTACAGCACCGCTGATCTGGCTACGATTGTCAGTCGTTCGGCCGGTATTTTTGGTTTGCCGCTGGACCCGGAAGGGGCTTTCGAGATTGCCCGCAGAGCCCGGGGGACGCCGCGAATCGCGAACCGTCTGCTGAGGCGTGTGCGTGACTTTGCCGAAGTGCGGGCCAAAGGGCACATTACCAAGTCGGTGGCGGACCTTGCACTGAACCTGCTGGATGTGGATGAACATGGCTTCGATCACCAGGACCGGCGCTTGCTGCTGACCATGATCGAGAAATTTGATGGCGGGCCGGTCGGTGTCGACAGCCTGGCTGCCGCGATTAGCGAAGAGCGTCATACGATCGAGGATGTGCTGGAGCCGTATCTGATCCAGCAGGGCTATATCATGCGCACGCCACGTGGGCGTGTAGTGACACGTCACGCGTATTTGCACTTCGGTTTGAATATCCCGTCGCGTCTGGGGGATATGCCGCTGGCAGACGATTTTTTGACTGTGGGTGGTGACTAAATAAGCACTGGGTGGTCGATTTTTTCTGCGTTTGTGTGGTCACACGTACTGGCGTTGAAAATCTTCAGTCATTAAGCCTCGGAAGTGTAAAAAAACAATGGGTTGGCGGATTGGCAACCTGAGGAGTAAGCACTAGAGTATGCGCGCGCAAAACAGGCTTGAGCCGTTCGCACATCGTTGTCGCGTTTATTACGAGGACACGGATGCGGGTGGCGTCGTGTATTACGTCAATTACCTGAAATTTATGGAGCGGGCTCGAACCGAAAGGCTGCGGGAATTGGGGTTTTCTCAATCCGCACTGGCAGGCGAGAACCTGTTGTTTGTCGTGCATTCCAGCGAGGCACGCTACTACGCGCCGGCGCGACTGGACGACGAGCTGTCAGTGAGTGCACAAGTAATAGAACTTAACCGCGCCAGTTTGCGTTTCAAGCAGCAGGTCTGGCGCGTTGCGGATGCAACGCTGCTCTGTGAAGGGCAGTTTTTGGTGGCCTGTGTGCGCGCCGATAGTTTTAAACCCCGGGCCATTCCCGAAGCTTTACGTGCGGCCTTTGCCGACGTGAGCGGCGCGGGTAAACATTTAGAGCAGGAGATAAAGCGTGGAAGCTAACGTCGTCGACCATTCCTCCATGTGGAGCTTGGTCAGCAATGCCAGCATTGTTGTGCAGTTGGTAATGTTGACCCTGCTGGCCGCATCGGTTACCTCGTGGGTCTTGATTTTTCAGCGCAGCACCATGCTGCGCGCTGGTCGACGGGCTCTGGAAAGCTTTGAAGAGCGTTTCTGGTCAGGTATCGATTTGTCAAAGCTGTACCGTCAGGCGGGTAGCAACCCAGATCCCGACTCAGGTGTAGAACAGATTTTCCGTGCAGGTTTCAAAGAGTTCTCGCGCCTGCGTCAGCAGCCAGGTGTTGATCCTGAGGCTGTCATGGAGGGTGTGGCGCGTGCCATGCGTGTCGCCATTTCCCGCGAAGAAGAAAAGCTTGAGCAAAGCCTGCCATTCTTGGCCACCGTAGGCTCCGTCAGCCCATACATCGGTCTGTTTGGTACTGTCTGGGGGATCATGAACTCCTTCCGTGGCCTGGCCACTGCCCAGCAGGCCACGCTTGCAACCGTGGCACCCGGTATTGCAGAGGCACTGATCGCTACCGCCATCGGGCTGTTTGCAGCTATTCCCGCCGTGATTGCTTACAACCGTTTTGCAGCCCGTAGCGAAACACTGATCAGCCGCTACTACACCTTCGCCGATGAGTTCCAGGCGATCCTGCACCGCAAAGTGCACACCAGCGAAGACTAAGCAGGTATTTTCCAATGGCTTTAATCGCTCGAGCGCGCAAAAAGCGCAAGCCGGTTGCCGAGATGAACGTAGTGCCCTACATCGACGTGATGCTGGTGCTGCTGGTCATCTTCATGGTGACCGCCCCGATGCTCAACCAAGGGGTGAAGGTTGATTTGCCCAAGGTCTCCAGCGAGGCCTTGCCGCAAGATAACAACACGCAGGTCCTGACTATTTCGATCAAGGCTGACAAGACCTATTTCTGGAACCTTGGCAGTGAAGTCGATACTGAAAAGCAGATGGACAAGGCCATGACATTGCCGCAGATGACGGATGCCGTGACTAAGATCATTCGCGCAGGCAATGAAGGCGGTAAGCAGACCCAAGTATTTATTCGCGGAGACAAAACCGTGGATTACGGTGCTGTGATGGGTGCCATGGGCGGCCTGCAGAAAGCCGGGGTCGGTAATGTTGGCTTGATAACCGAGGCTCCCTGATGCGCGAACAGCGGGAGCCGTCCGCCTCTGAAAACTATTTTTGGCCTACAGTTTGGGCGGTAGCGCTGCACGTTCTGATTTTTGGCATGCTGTTCGCCAGCTTTGCCATGACGCCGGAATTGCCACCCTCCAAGCCGATTGTTCAAGCCACTTTGTACCAGTTGAAGTCCAAAAGTCAGGCAACCACCCAGACCAATCAGAAGATTGCAGGTGAAGCCAAGAAAACGGCTGCACGCCAGACCGAAGTCGAGCAACTGGAGCAAAAGAAGGTTGAGCAGGAAGCGGTAAAGGCTGCGGAACAAAAGAAAGAAGAGGCTGCCGAAAAAGCAGCTGAGGCCAAGAAGGCCGACGAAGCCAAGGCGAGCGAAGCCAAAAAGGCGGACGAGGCTAAAAAGGCAGAAGAGGCTAAAAAAGCCGATGAGGCCAAGAAAGCTGACGATGCTAAAAAGGCGACTGAAGCTAAAAAGGCCGAAGAGAAAAAGCTCGCGGACATAGCCAAGAAAAAGTCCGAGGAGGAGGCCAAGAAGGCCGCGGAAGAAGAAGCCAAGAAAAAGGCCGCTGAAGACGCCAAGAAAAAAGCAGCAGAGGATGCGAAGAAGAAAGCCGCGGATGATGCCAAGAAGGCCGCCGAGGATGCCAAGAAAAAAGCTGTAGCAGACGAAGCGAAGAAGAAAGCCGCCGAAGATGCCAAGAAAAAGGCTGCTGCCGATGCTGCGAAGAAAAAAGCCGTAGAAGCCGCGCGTAAATCGACCGAAGACAAAAAGGCGCAAGCGCTGGCTGATTTGCTTTCTGATACGCCGCAACGCCAGCAAGCGTTGGCGGATGAGCAAGGTGATCAGGTCGCCGGTAGTTTCGATGATCTGATTCGCGCTCGGGCAGCAGAGGGGTGGGCACGCCCACCTTCAGCTCGCAAGAATATGACTGTGGTACTGCAAATTGGCATGTTGCCAGATGGCACGGTAACGTCAGTGACGGTTTCCAAGTCCAGCGGTGATGGGCCGTTTGATAGCTCGGCGGTAGCAGCGGTCAAGAATATTGGTCGTTTAACGGAAATGCAGGGTATGAAACCCAGCGATTTTAATCCTTATCGGTCATTCAAGATGACATTCACACCTGAGGATCTAGCCTTGTGATTAAATTTTTTCGAGGACTGCTAGTTGTCTTCTGCTGTTTGGCGGGGATGGCGGTAGCAGATGAAAAGAACATTCTGGTCACCAGTGGCAGTGACCGGGCGGTGCCGATTGCCGTAGTACCCTTCGGTTGGCAGGGGGGCTCTGTTCTGCCGGACGATTTGGCCGAAATCATCGGTAATGACTTGCGTAACTCGGGCTATTACACGCCGATCCCCAAGCAAAACATGATCAGCTTGCCGACCCAGGCCAGCGAAATCATTTTCCGTGACTGGAAAGCTTTGGGCGCGCAATACGTGATGGTGGGCAATATTGTTCCTGCTGGTGGTCGTCTGCAGGTGCAGTATGCGCTGTACAACGTTTCCACCGAACAGCCGGTCATGACCGGCAGCGTGTCGGGTACGGCTGAGCAGTTGCGTGACATGGCACACTACATCTCCGATCAGGCGTTTGAAAAACTGACCGGTATCAAAGGTGCTTTCTCAACCCGTTTGCTCTATGTGACGGCTGAGCGCGCAAGTGCCACCAACACCCGCTACACCCTGCAACGTTCGGACTACGATGGCGCGCGGGCCGTGACGCTGTTGCAATCGCGCGAGCCTATCCTGTCGCCGCGTTTTGCACCCGATGGCAAGCACATCGCCTATGTCTCGTTCGAGCAGAAGCGTCCGCGTATCTTTGTCCAGAACATTGATACAGGCCGTCGTGAGCAGGTGACTAACTTTGAAGGTCTCAACGGTGCGCCAGCCTGGTCGCCAGATGGTTCGAAGCTGGCGTTTGTATTGTCCAAAGATGGCAACCCGGACATTTACGTGATGAACATGGCTTCGCGCCAACTCACCCGCGTAACCAATGGCCCAGGTATCAACACCGAGCCTTTCTGGGGCAAGGACGGTTCGACCATCTACTTCACGTCTGATCGGGGCGGCAAGCCGCAGGTCTACAAGACCACCATTGGCAGTGGTGCTGCGGAACGGGTGACCTTTATCGGTAACTACAACGCGAATCCGAAGCTTTCTGCGGATGAAAAGACCCTGGTCATGATTCACCGTCAGGATGGTTTCACCAATTTCCGTGTTGCAGCGCAAGATTTGCAGCGTGGCAGCGTGAAAATTCTCACAGATACTAACCTTGATGAGTCAGCCACTGTTGCGCCCAACGGCACCATGGTAATCTACGCCACCCGCCAGCAGGGCCGGGGAGTCTTGATGCTCGTGTCCATTAACGGACGCGTAAGGCTCCCTCTTCCTACCGCTCAAGGCGAAGTCAGAGAACCTTCCTGGTCCCCTTACCTGAACTGACGTGGTGATAGCTGTACGTTGCACATAACACTTGGGGTTCATTAGGAGTTTTACGATGGAAATGCTGAAGTTTGGTAAATTTGCTGCGCTGGCACTGGCCATGGCTGTAGCTGTAGGTTGCTCGTCCAAAGGCGGCGACAATGCCGGTGAAGGCGCTGCTGTTGATCCAAACGCCGGTTACGGCGCAAACACAGGCGCTGTTGATGGTTCCCTGAGCGAAGAAGCTGCTCTGCGCGCCATCACTGTTTTCTACTTCGAATACGACAGCTCGGACCTGAAACCAGAAGCCATGCGCGCACTGGACGTTCACGCTAAAGACTTGAAAGCCAACGGCGCTCGCGTTGTTCTGGAAGGTAACACTGACGCCCGTGGTACTCGTGAGTACAACATGGCACTGGGCGAGCGTCGTGCGAAAGCCGTTCAACGCTACCTGGTACTGCAAGGCGTTTCTCCAGCACAACTGGAGCTGGTGTCCTACGGTAAAGAGCGTCCAATCGCTACTGGCAACGACGAGCAGTCGTGGGCTCAGAACCGTCGCGTCGAACTGCGTAAGTAATTCGTCATGCGAACGTGCCGCCGCGCTGTAACTATTCTGACTCTCAGCCTCATGCCGCTAGCGGCATGGGCTGCGGTTCCTGTGGTCGATGACAACTCTGGCTATAACAATAGCGGGGGGAGTTATCCGTCACCGGGTTATGGTGCGAGCGGCGCCTATGCCGGGGGAGGGGTTTCTACCCCTGTCTCGGCACAGGGTGAGCTGTTCAACCAGTTGCAACAAATGCAGGAACAGATTGCACGCCAACAGGGTGTGATCGAAGTTCTGCAGAATGATATATCTCGCCTGAAGCAAGAAAGCCTGGAGCGATACCAGGAACTTGATCGGCGTATTGGTGCTGGCATTGCTCCTGCTGCCTCGCCTGATAATTCTTCTGCTGGTGGTGTTAATGCCGCCGGTAATACAGCAGCGCCTGCTTCTCAGGCCGCTGCCAGTTCCGAGCCTGCTGATCCGGCGAAAGAGAAGCTCTATTACGATGCTGCTTTCGATCTGATCAAAGCCAAGGACTTCGACAAGGCCAGTCAGGCATTCAATGCCTTTTTGCGCAAATACCCAAATAGTCAGTATGCGGGTAATGCGCAGTACTGGTTGGGCGAAGTGAACCTGGCCAAGGGTGATCTGCAAGGTGCAGGCCAAGCGTTTGCCAAAGTAAGCCAGATGTACCCCAAGCACGGCAAAGTGCCGGATTCGCTGTACAAGCTGGCTGATGTCGAGCGTCGGCTGGGTCATTCCGATAAGGTGAAGGGCATTCTGCAGCAAGTGATTGCTCAGTACCCTGGCACTTCGGCGGCACAGTTGGCGCAGCGCGACCTGCAGCGTATGTAAGCCACACGGTGATTTCATCGAGAAACCCGCGCTTGTCGCGGGTTTTTTCGTTAGAATCCACGCCCTTTTATGAAATACGCTCCTTTGCGGTCTGCGTTGACAGGTGCTTTGGAGTGCTGACGGAGGCGGACAGCCTGTTTAGCTGTTACGCCCGTGGCGGATATGCAAGACACATTAAGAATTACCGAAGTTTTTTACTCATTACAGGGTGAAACGCGAACCGCTGGGCTGCCCACCGTTTTTGTACGGCTCACGGGTTGCCCTTTGCGTTGCCAATATTGTGACAGCGCCTACGCCTTCAGTGGCGGCACGGTACGCGGCCTCGACAGCATTGTTGAGCAAGTGGCGGGTTATCGCCCGCGTTACGTGTGCGTAACGGGCGGTGAGCCGCTTGCGCAGCCCAATGCTATCCCGTTGCTTAAACAGCTCTGCGATGCCGGCTACGAGGTCTCGATCGAAACCAGCGGTGCGCTGGATATTTCGGCTGTTGACCCGCGTGTCAGTCGGGTATTGGACCTGAAGACGCCAGGCTCAAAAGAGTCTCATCGTAACCTTTACGAAAACATTGCTCTGTTGACGCTCAACGACCAGGTCAAGTTTGTGATTTGCTCGCGTGAAGACTACGACTGGGCCGTTTCCAAGCTGATTGAATACGGTTTGGAGCGCCGGGTAGACGAAGTACTGTTTTCGCCGAGTCATCATGACCTCAAGGCCAGCGATCTGGCGGACTGGATCGTTGCGGATAACTTGCCGGTACGCTTGCAGATGCAGCTACACAAATACCTTTGGAACGATGAGCCGGGGCGCTGAAATGATAGAACAAACGGTTATGAGCGAAAAAAGAGCCGTAATACTGCTCTCTGGTGGTCTTGACTCCGCCACTGTCGTGGCCATGGCGCGCGCTGAAGGCTATGCGTGCTACACCATGAGTTTTGATTACGGTCAGCGCCACCGTGCCGAACTGGATGCTGCTGCCCGTGTTGCGCGTGACCTCGGGGCCATTGAGCACAAAGTTATTGGCTTGAATTTGGACGGTATTGGCGGTTCAGCACTGACGGATACTTCAATTGATATACCTGAAGCGCCGAGTGAAGGCATCCCCGTGACCTACGTGCCTGCGCGCAACACGGTGTTCCTGTCGTTGGCGCTGGGCTGGGCCGAAGTATTGCAAGCCCGCGATATTTTCATTGGCGTCAACGCGGTGGACTACTCGGGTTACCCGGACTGCCGCCCTGAATTTGTCGAGGCTTTTGAAGTCATGGCCAACTTGGCGACTAAAGCCGGGGTTGAAGGTTCAGGGTTCCGTATCAAGGCACCGTTGCAGAACCTCAGTAAAGCTCAAATTGTCAGAGAGGGAACGCGGCTGGGTGTGGATTACTCACTGACTGTTTCTTGCTATCAGGCCGATGCCCAGGGGCGCGCGTGTGGCAAATGCGACAGCTGCCGCCTGCGCGCAGAAGGCTTCTCAGCGGCCTCAATTGCGGACCCGACCCGGTATTTTTGAATTATTTCGAATTTATTTCTAACTGGGTGTTGAATTATCGTTAGAAATCAGTATTATACGCACCACAACGAAGCGGGTCGTTAGCTCAGTTGGTAGAGCAGTTGGCTTTTAACCAATTGGTCGTAGGTTCGAATCCCACACGACCCACCATATGCAACACCAAAACAGCCGGTCAAACCCTCAGGGTTTACCGGCTTTTTTGCGTCTGAAATTCGGTGAGAAGCGCCTTGGTAATCCCCCCTGAAAAAAGTACGCATCAGAAGTAGAATTTTCTCCAGACCGGATCAAGGAAGTTTTGCGTGAAGACATCGCGTTTTTCAGACAGTCAAATCATGGTCATCCTCAAGCAGATCACGGATATGGCCACCACTGGCAACAACCTGCCAGTCTTCGCCTGGGCGTAGTTTTTTCATCATTGGCTGGAGCTTTTTCAGCTTGCCGGGTGCCTCGATGATCAGCAACTTCATGGGGTGATCCCTCTTTATTAGGCAGAGAGGGACTGTCGCGGGAGGGCAGGGTGGGTATCAATGGGAAATGGGAGTAGGGTACTGGGCGCTATTTTCGCCACAGTGAAGTAGTTCCGGGCATGTGCCTGAATTACATCAGTGCAGGATTGAAGAGCGGCAGGCTGTTGATCAGGGGTATTTCTGGCGGGAGTGCAAAATACGTAACACGTCTATGTGTTCTTCACCGATTTGGTAAATCACTAAGTAGTTTGGATGTACAACGCATTCTCGAGATCCGGAAACTCGACCAGGTCGGAACAAGTAGGGAGCCGAAGAAAGTCCTTCGACGGCTCTCAATATCATGCTGTGCAGAGCATCTGCTGCCAACGAATTACGTTGGTCGATATAGTCGATGATTTCCACCAGATCGGTGGTTGCTTCTTCAGTCCACCGAATGATTTGCACGCAACTTCCTACGCTCTTCCAGTTCAGCTTGAACCTTCGCCATGGCCTCATCGTGAGGTAGACGTGGTTTATCGCTGTTCATGGCTTCGAGCACTTTTGCTCGGAACCATTGGTCATAGCTGGCTGCCTGCTCGTCGGTTTCGAACTCGGACACGATGGGGGAAAGCCGGGCGCTCATGTCAGTCTCCGTTGAGAGGTGATATTGGCAACAGTCTAGCTCTAGAGAGTGATTTTGACGAATCAAACCCGACGAGAGCTCATCTATCCAAAAGAGCCAGAGGCAGTTGCTGTTCCTGGGCAAAGCCCTTTAGGCACGACGCACGCATGGCAGGGTGGCGATAGGGGCAGGTACACACCGCAAGCCCTTTTCGGGCGGCTTCAGCACCTGCCGCCTGCACTGCCTCGTGTGGGTTATTGAGTTTACGCCTGTCCACCAGCTTCAGCGGTGTTGATGCCTGCACCATTGGCTGTACTTCTCGAAGAAGTGATCAACTAAACAGTAGCACCACGATTGGGCGATTTTTTGCCATTGAAGCCAGAATTTGAGTCCCATTGCTGAAGTCTGCCGTGTAATAGGTTTGTAGCATCAGAAACTTCACGAGCGGTGCGGTTTTTGGCAGCAAAAAGGCTTTCAGTCTCTTGAATTTGTCGCTGGTTCATCCGACCACTCGGTTGTCCTTATCCCGCGGATAAAGCCCTTGGTCGTTTGCCCGCTTTGCAGTTGTAACCTCCCCAGGCTTCACTGCCGGTACGGTTGCCGGCCTCTGATTGAGTGTTGCGGGCCGCAACACCCGATCACTGCCAGTAACTCAGTGCTGTCAGGTTTGTATGCACTAGCGTGGTCTGAGGAATGTTTCATCTGGCTCATTTGCTGTTTCGCGGTTTGCATCGCCTCGGCGCTTCGGGGAAGAATCGGTCACGTTTCGGTTAGCGGATGGGTTGGGAGGGTGGCCATGTGACGCGTCACTGTCACTGGGGGCCCAAGTGCTGTTGAAGTCACCCCAAATCGCTTTGTCGATCAGGGTCAACAAATACCCCAAAGGTTACCGGCTTTTCTGTGCCTGCGTTTTCACGAAGGGGCAATACCTTCATCTACTTACGCGTTTTGCCAGCTTGAGAGTACTGGAAAGGCTTGAGTATTTGGTGGGTGACGGTGTGGGTTCCGGTCCCTCGATAAGGCGCTTCCTGTACTTAGATTTTTTTCTAGCGACGAATGGTTCGCTCCTTTCCAGACCCTCTGAACTGAGGGTCCCAATCATAAAATCATCTACCAGATCCCCCCCCTGGGCATTCGCCAGCGCTCGGAGGCGTCCTTGAGCGCGTGGTCAGTTGACAAGAAATGACGCCAAAGGCAAACTGTCCACAGTCTTCAGTCCACAGTCTTCATTTTGTGTAGAGTGAAGATCATAAGCGGACGTTAAGCTGCTCTAAGGAACAGACCTTCTAGGTGCGAACTGGGGTAGGTTTCTTTGCAAAAAAATAGGTATTAACTGTGATTAATTGAATGTCCACGTCAATCGTGGCCACACGGTAATCGCCGCATAAAGTAATTTAAGAACTGCCCCCGAAAATTTTAATTCTATAAAAAAGCGGAGCGCCTTATGCGTGAGGACAACATTGTAGGTGTCGATATTGGCGGTACTTTTACCGACTTCGTATCATATGATGCTACCACTGGAATAATTGAAAACTGGAAAAACCTAACGACTCCAGAAAACCCTATCGAAGGCGTTTTGGAGGGTTTGTCGAAAATCGAGTCGATGGCAACCGTTAATAAGGTGCGCCTTGGAACTACTATTGCTACGAATGCACTGTTGACGCGCAAAGGCGCGAAAGTTGCTTACGTTACAACTAACGGTTTTAAAGATGTACCGTTTATTCAGCGTGGCGACCGCCGTAGTCATTACGATATTACGTGGATCAAGACGAAAGCATTCGTGAGTCGGGCCAATTGCTATGAAGTGGCTGAGCGTATGAGTGCCTTGGGTGAGGAAGTTCTTGCTCTGGATGAGGCCTCGGTACGCAAAGTGGCTCAGGCTATTCGTGACGATGGCACCATAGAAGCCATTGCCGTCTGTACCTTGTTCTCTTACGTCAACCCAGCCCATGAGGATCGTATTGCACAAATTCTGGCTGAAGAACTGCCAGATATACCGATTTCTTCTTCATTTCACGTACTTCCGAAATGGAAAGAGTACGACAGGGCATCCACAACGATCGCTGACGCTTTTCTCAAGCCAATCGTTCAAGAAAGCTTCGCCCGTATCAAAGCCTGCCTCGATGATTTGGGTATCGGCGATAAAGTCGGTGTCATCAAGTCCAATGGTGGCGAATCCAGTATTTGGGGGGCGGCGGCTACACCTGTTCAGATGGCACTGTCCGGGCCGACGGGAGCGGTCGTTGCAACGCGTACAGTGGCTGAACTTACCGGAATTAAAAACCTGGTTGTATTTGATATGGGGGGCACTTCAACCGACTGTGCAACCGTCGTCAATGGTCAGGAAAACATCACCACCGACTTTGAAATTGAATGGGGGATTCCGATTCAGGTTCCGATGATCGACGTCCATACCATCGGTGCGGGCGGCGGATCCCTGGCGTGGATTGATAAAGGTGGCCTGTTACGAATGGGGCCGCAATCTGCGACATCCGTTCCAGGTCCTGCCTGCTATGGTCGCGGCGGTCTTGAAGCAACCGTAACCGATGCGAACGTTGTGCTGGGTCGAATCAATCCTGATTTCTTCCTCGGCGGGCGGATGAAACTTGATGCCAGTGCTGCCCACAGTGCAGTTGCTCGTATTGCAGACGCACTCCAAATGGCTGTTGATGACGCGGCTCTTGCCATGCTCCAGATTGCGAACAACAACATGCTGGGCGCGCTGCGCACGGTGTTGTTGCAGCGCGGGCTGGATCCTCGCGACTTCACGCTCCTGTCATCTGGAGGGGCCGGTCCGGTTCACATCTGCGACTTGTTGGACATCAGTGGTATCCCTCAAGGTTTGGTACCCAACTACCCCGGTCAGTTTTCGGCATTCGGCTTCATCATGACCAATGCCCGTGTCGACAAGCAGCGAACGATTCAGCAGGTCTCCACACGGTTTGACGCTTGCGCGGTTGATGAAGCAATGACCAGTCTTGTGAGTACTGCACTCGGCGAGCTGACTGAGCAGGGTTATGTTGACAACATTCAGGTGCAACGTTCCATCGAGGCGCGCTACCTCGGGCAGAATCATGGGCTTGAACTACCGGTTAACGTGGCATCGATTACGGCTGAGTCTGCTGTCCAGTTGTGGCAGAAATTTCATGAGATTCACAAGGCTCGGTTCGGCTTCTCCATTCCAGGTGAAACCATCGAGCTTGTGACCATCAAGGCCGTGGCAATCGCATCATCCGAGAAGCCGAACATTCCATCGCTTGCGCCTGCGCAACAGCCCGCCAAAGCCAATGCAAGTCGCAAGGTTCGGTTTGAGGAGGGCTGGATCGATACACCTGTCTATGAGCGTGAAACGTTGCTCCAGAACCATGTGATTGAAGGGCCAGCAATTATCGAGGAAAGCGCCTCGGTCACGATCTTGCGACCCGACCAGCGCATTCGAGTAAACGAATACGGCTACATGCTCGTAACGGCAAAATCGAAGGAGGGCAAGTAATGGATATGGTCGCGATGAGTGTGCTCGACTCGACGATGGTGTCGATCTGTCGAGAAATGGGAATCACCCTCCAGAAGACTTCTTACTCCACGATTTTCAATGAAGCACTGGACTTTACCTGCGGTCTGGCCGACATACAGGGCAATCTGATTGCGGTCGCCGATTTCTGCCCTGCCATGATCGGCGGAATACCGCTGCTGGTTAAGTCGTGTTTGAAGGAAATCGATGTGGCGTCTCTCAGAGAAGGAGACATCATTCTTCACAACGACCCCTATCGTGGCGGCCTGCACACGCCGGAGCATTCATTCTTCAAGCCGATCTTCTTTCAGGGTGAGCTACAAGGCTGGGCTGTTGCGATTGGTCATATCGCTGAAGTCGGTGGCATGGTGCCCGGCGGTTTTGCTGGCGAGGCCACGGAGATTTTCCATGAGGGTTTGCGTGTTCCGCCGGTGAAAATTAAATCTGCTGGTGTCGACAACAACGATATCTGGAAGCTGTTACTGGCTAACGTACGAACACCTCGGACCAACTATGGTGATCTGCGTGCTTTGATTGCTGCTGTAGATCTGGGCGAGCGCGAGATGCGTGGTGTGCTTGAGAAGTACGGCGTCAACGTTGTTCAGCAGATTTTGGGTGACCTGCTTGATTACGCTGAGCGGCGTATGAAGGCCGAAATAGAAGCCATTCCCGATGGTATCTATTCTTTCGAAGATTTCGTTGAAAGTGATGGTGTCACTCCGGATAAAACCTACCGCATCGCTGTGGAGGTTCACGTCCGTGGTGATCAGATCATCATTGACTACACGGGCTCTTCACCTCAGGCCCGTGGCCCGATCAATGCAACACTGGGGGTGTCGACGTCAGCTGCCTATAACGCCGTACTGCATATGACAGACCCTTCCATACCACGCAACAGTGGATGTTTCCGTCCGATCAAAGTGCTGTCGCCGCCCGGCACAATTGTAAACGTGGATTTTCCGGCACCTTCAGTCGGGGGAAATACCGAGACACATCCTCGCATCACCGGGGCGATTCTGGGGGCAATGGCATCTGCCGTTCCTAACCGAGTCATGGCCGCGGAGGGCGCGACACATTGCAACTTTGTGTTCGGCGGTGTGGATGCTGTCAGCGGCGAATACTTCGCCTGTTATGACCTGGAGGCCGTCGGTTGGGGAGGGCGTGCATTCGCAGATGGGAATGACGCCGTTGACTCGATTAATGGCAATTGCCGCACCACTCCAGTGGAGGTTTTCGAAACCCGATTCCCGTGGCGTGTCGAGTGCCTCGCCCTGGATGCGGACTCGGGCGGTGCTGGCGAATTCCGAGGGGGGTTGGGTTACACCAAACAAATGCTCTGCCTGAATAAGACGATAACCGTTTCGCAAATGACCGACCGCCATTTCACCAAGCCATGGGGCCTGGACGGTGGTCTGGAAGGCGGCTGTGGTGCCACTCTTGTTCAGAAAAAAGACTCGAGTACGTGGGAAACAATGTGCGAAGCCTACGGCAAAATTTCTACGAGCCGTTACTCCAACGTCGACATCCTGGAAGGTGACCGGGTCAAGTTGGTTACACCTGGAGGTGGCGGCTTTGGCAGCCCAAAAAAACGAGCGCCGGAAGCGGTCGAGCGTGATTTGCGCGATGGATACATTTCACTCGAGTCGGCAAGGTCGAATTACGGGTACACGGGGAACTGAAGATGAAATTCTCAGAAAACGGGCTCTACATCGAACGTTACGTTAAATGCTGCAACTGCGGTGTTCTGATCTATGAGCAGGACGCGCCTACGAAGGTGAAAGTCGACGGTAAGGAATTTTGCTCCGACTGGTGTGTGAAATGGAGCGCTGAGCGTCAGCAGCGGCGCGATTCGAAGTAATAAATATTCGGCGGGGCCGGGTCGGCCCCGATCCGAAAGACAGGAAATAATGATGGAAAAGGTTACATTTAAACGTATCGACCAAATGAAGCCCGAAGACTGGAAGTTAATTTCCGCTTTCGAAACCGAAGAACATAAAGGCATGCCTGGGCTGGTGATCAAACACCTGCAGTTGTTGGGGCATGGTGAACAGCCTTATCAGATTGACCGGCTTCAACATTCACTACAGACAGCGACTCGCGCCATGCGTGACGGTGCCGACGATGAAATGGTGCTGGCGGCATTGGTTCATGATATTGGTGACACGCTGGCCTTATATAACCATGCCGAATTGGCGGGCGCATTGATCAAGCCCTATGTGTCCGAAAAAACGCACTGGATTGTACTTAATCACGATGTTTTTCAAGGGTTTTATTATTGGGAAAATCTTGGGTTGAATAAAAATACACGCGATAAGTTTCGTGGTCACCCTTGGTTTGATGAGTGTGACACGTTCTGTCGTGAGTGGGATTGTCCTTCGTTTGATCCGGATTACGATACCTTAAGTCTTGAAAGCTTCATTCCGTTGATTGAAACCGTTTTCTCTCGAAAACCCTATTCGTACAAATAATAAACGAACTGACTTGTGTTGCTTTAAAAGCACTTCCTGTGGTTGTTCTGCCCAAAAAACGTGTTTAAAACACCTCCTTTTCTAAGTGGAGTAATAAAAAATGGCGGGCCCAATAAAAAGTAATGACGGCGCAGGGCAACCTGCCGCCGTGGTGGGTTTTGACGAACGTATTAATAAAATATCGCTGTCCATGGCGTGGTGGGCGGTATGCAGTGCAATGTTCTACATTATTGTGGGCGGCGCACTCGCGTTAGAATACGGGACATTCAATGCGATTACGGGAATGCTCCTTTCGGTGATTTCCTATGGGGCCATTACCTCTCTGATGACCCGGCACGCCATTAAGACAGGTCATTCGGTGACCTCCTTTTCGGTAGAGCTTTTTGGTTCGAAAGGGGCCGTGCTTGCTGCGATCATTCTGGGGGCAACGGCCATTTATTACGCCGTATTCGAAGGCTCCGTTATCGCACTGGCGATTAACCATCTCTTTCCCTCGATCAACCATACGGTCGCGGCGCTGATTGTTGTGGCGTATAGCGTACCGCTGGTATTGGGGAGAATCCAGGTCTGGCTCGACAAGCTCAATGGCGTACTGTTGCCAATCTACGTCATAGGCTTACTGGCTGCTGTTTGTATCTCTATATCCGAATATGGGTATTCCACTCAGTGGATGACATTCGGACCTTCTAACCCATCGCCGTACGGGTGGTGGAATTGTTTTGTGTATTACATGGGTATTTGGGTACTTATGCTCTTTGCCTATGAGTATGCCAAGTTTGGCAAACCTTCGGATGCGGCGTTTCATAATAAGTGGAATTTTAGTTATCTGTTTTATTTTGTCACTATTGTCGTTAATGGTGCCTGCGGTATTTATCTGGTCAGTTCCGTTCCCAGCATTGAAAAGATCAGTGAAATTTCTGTGGTGCTGGCAATCCTGAGCTTGCTGGGCTTTTGGGGGCTGGTGTTTGTTTGGGCCACGCAGACGCGAATAAATTCAGCCAACTACTTTGTCGCTACCACAAATTTGAAAATGATAGGGCAATTCTTTGGCTTGGGTTGGAAATGGGGGTGGTGGGCTCTTGTTGTCGGAATATTAGTGTTTGTGCTTATGCTTGCTGATGTTTTCAAATACCTGATGGAAGCTCTCGCTTACCAAGGAATTATCGTTGTCGCTTGGGTAGGCGTCGCCCTGTCGAGGATTATCGAAGTTCGAAAGCTTGCGGACGGTGGCGTATCGAGTAGCCCTTATAAAGCGGTCAACTACGCTGGCCTGACAGCGTGGTGGGTGGCTTCGATCGTCGGCGTGATTCTTATGAATTGCACCGGTCTGTTGGCGACATTTTCCGCCCCCGCCACTGCACTGGTTGCTTATTCAATAATGCGTCTAAGACCGAAAGTAAAAGTGGCGAATAATCCAACTATAAGTGAAGTAAATTGATGCTTCTTGCATGGGTTTCTTGATATCTAAGCCGCCCATGCAAGAGCGACTAGTTGAATTGACAGGGGGTGGATAAAAAGGCAAGCTGACTGTTCACAGTCGAAAATGCCCAACCGGTGAAGCGATTCCGTTCGACTACGATAGTGATCCACATCGAAGACATAGCGGGTTAACTTCAGATGATTCAGTTTCCATCCCCTGTTTCAAGCATGTCTACGAGCGAATCAGGGTCTTTCACAACCCCCCTTGTCGACAGTAAAAGCTTGTCGGAGCAAGTGACCGAGTACCTGTACAAGCTGCTCGTGAGTGGTCAGTTGAAGGCAGGGCAGCGCGTCAATGAAGCCGAATTGTCACGGACATTGAAGATCAGTCGCAACCCGATACGGGAAGCGATCCGCAAGCTGGAAGAGCGAGGTTTGCTTATTTCCAGCCCGCGGCGAGGGACCTTTGTCCGCACCTTTTCGGAGTCGGACATCCAGGATATTTTTTCATTCCGTTTGGCTTTGGAGGAGTTTGCAGTTCGTCAGGCATTTCCTTACCTGACGGATGAGGACATCGAAGGCCTGGCTGCCATCGTCGATCAAATGGAGGCGGCCGCGAAAACAGGGCGAGAAATGGAGCTTGTCGAACGTGATATCGCCTTCCATCAGCGTATTTGTGAATTGTCGAGAAATACTCAGACCATTCGTGCTTTTTCTAATATTTACGCCGAAATTCAGATCTCGATCAGTCTGGTTGAGCATCGATTTGCAAGCCTTGAGGATGCGGCAGTCGATCACTGGCCTATTGTCGAGGCGTTTCGCACTAAAGACGAACAGAAAGTCATTGAGGCGCTCAAGTTTCATATAGGCGACTCATGGAAGAGAATCAAGGAAGCCTACAATTACTAACGTGATGTGTAGCCCTCCTTAGAGAACCCAAGTGACATTGCTGGGTTTCTTTTCCGATTGTGTATTTCATGTTGACCTGCTTGTGCACACCGCGGTGGTTAGGCTCAAACACACTCACCGGTCGCAGACCTTCAGGGTAGGCCTATCGCCGATGGGTGTTGTACCCATTCAACGCAGCCGCGCAGCCGCGCAGGTCCAGGGCCATTTAGTGCATCAATACCGCTCATACCTCGATCATATGAAGTTCATCGGTCAGGGCGTCGGCCAGTGCGGTCAGGGTGCTAAAGCGACGACGGCTGATCGCGCCAAATCCGTTGTGGTCGACGTAGAGTTGGGTGCCCTCTACCTGAATCGGTACATCGAGGCGCAGATGCTGCGCGTTTAGGTAGTGCACAACGGTACCGCCGTGAGGCGCGTTGATGATCATGAACAGGTTCGGGCTGTGAACGCGTGTTGCCACGGACAGATTAGTGATGGGGTCGGCAATGTGTATTAATACGTCACACCTGAGGCCCAACGAGTGAGTGTTAAAGGGGGACGGCAGCAGGCAACCTGGATCAGGGGTCGTGCGCAAGGGGAGTGTGGGAACCCTGCTGGTCAGGCGCATGCTGAGGGCTCCGGTCAGTTCGGCCAGCCCCGGAATGCCTTGAAGCGTGCTGCAATGGCCATGGCCAACCAGTGCCACCCAACGGTGTGGACCTTGAGCCTGTTGGTCGAAAGCAATTTTCTTGTAGGCAAAAAAATTGAACACGGTGACGCGATCAAGCTGGTCGGACAACGTGCGGGCTGCTCCGGGTGTGATCTGGGCACAGGCCGTTGTATCAAGGGCCATTACCTGAACCCCTTGAGCATGCGCCTCCTCCACCAGCCGAACGTAAGTGTGGGGCTGGTTCGAGGAGTAATGGCTGTCCATCCATTGCAGGCGTGCTCTCAGAGCGGGGGGCAATGGGATAGCCGGTGAGGCGTTGAAGGTATCCAGCAGGCCTTGATGAAGGTCTGTATTCAAGGGTTCTAGGTAAAGGCTTTTGAGGCCCTGCCTCTTAAGGGCCGGCATGTTCTCGGTCAAAAACCGTCGAGACAGGGTGTGATTGTGGGTTTCGCCGATCACAAGGCCATTACGCTGGTTGAACAGGTTGTGGAACAGCGGCTCGGGCAGCAGATCTCTTGGCGGTATCGTGAGCGGCCCGGCAGAGGCGCTGAACGTTCTGAAGAAGCTTCTGGCGTGACGGCGCAGTCGAGACTGAATGGCAAAAAGATGAAACACGCCCGTCGCGAGTTCTTGGGGCAGGGTGGGTGTCAGAATGCCCAGGCCCAAAGAGCCCGAGGGGGCCAGGTTGAGTGCCGGGAGCGCTGCAACATCGGTGACGGGCAGTTCGTAATCCTGATAGGTGGTTTGGTGGGGGCCTTTTTCAATCGGGTCCATGCCCCCTGGCAACCTGTGCATGGGTTCGGCGTTCCAGAGCGCCAGAGTCTCATTTGCCACCAGCGGATAGCGCAGGGACCTGCCGACCGCGCTGGGCGAGTAGATATAGTGATGCCCTTGAGCCACGTCGCATAAGTAGTACTTGCCGCCGATGAGCGCATATCGCTGCTGCGAGACCTTGCTTTGGAAAAGGTTGCCTTGCACCGGGCTCAGGTCGGCCGAGTTCACATGAACGTCAAGGCCTGAAAGATCGGGGGGCGGTTGAAGCGCGGGCAGTGCGCCGAAGGTGGGGGCTAGACGGGGGCGGGTGTTGGCCCCGGTGATTGACCACAGCGCCCTGGCTGCAGATTTTGAAGCGCGTGCCTGCTTGAGCAATAAAAAAAGGGTGGCCACGCTGCGCGCAGCCCTGAATGTGGAGGCGACCGGCACAAACGCTATCAGGTTCAGCGCCACATCCATGCCAAAGGTGATCTTGTTCCAGCGTGACTGTTCTTCGACCTCGGCGTTGGAGGTCGACTCATGGTCGGCGTTGCGGCGTAAGGTAAAGACTCTTTGCTCATACAACGTATCGTGAAGGGGGGTATTTATCACAAAGGTAAAAAGGGTGTCGAAGGGGTTACGGACCCTGAGGCGAGGATTGAGTATTCGTTCGCTGAGCGACCAAGTACCACTTTGCGGGTTTTCCGTCAGCGCGGCCTGCCCGGGTTTGGGCAGGCGTTGCAGGACATAACGCTGCCAGTCCGGTGAAGTGGCCCATCGCTGCTGGAGGAACAGTTGCAGGGCCTGTTGGTCGTTGAACGCCTTGAAGGTCTGGCCATCGGGCGCTGCAGGGGTATAAAGAATGACAGAGGCTACCGCCTGGCGCTGTTCAACGCCGATCATCAACACGTCATTAAGCGCATAACCGTTGCGGGTGCTGTTATCCGAGTTGGCAATCAATAGCCCGCTGGCAATGATGGTGTGCCCGTCGACGGTATTGCGGCGGGCCGGGGTGTCGCCCTTGATAAGCGCCTGGAGCCACTGGTAGCCGCGCTGCTCCCGATCTTTGAGTAAACTCGTGCCCTCCAGTTGCGCGGCCAGGGCAGCGCTCGCCATGCTGGCCCGGTGCGCGTCAATCCAGGCTTCACGCACCGTTGCGCCTTCATCGATCAAGCGTGTTCTTAGCAACTGGTCGTAAGCGTTGCTGATGTCCAGTGAGTGTATGAGCGATGTCAGGTAGGGTTCGTCGAATTCGATCGGTGTGCCGGAAGGCTCTTGGCCGGACGCCGACATCACGATTTTTTTGCCGGTAAACACGTTGTAAAAACTGAAATCCCAAGGCGCGACGTTTCGTAGCGCCAAGGCTGTCAGCGATAAGGTTGTGGTGTGGCTCGGCCCGGTTCGCGGGCCGTCGGTGCTAGTGACATGGTCCGGTCCAATACCGCCGCCAAGGCTGGCAGGGTTGAAGCTCTCAGTGATACTGACGCGGATGTGGTCCGGGTCGATGACTTTGCCTGGATAATCGACGGCCAGTTGCCGGATCAATTCAGTGCGGGCAAACACTGACAGGGCGGGGATGTTCACACTCTGGAGGTGTGTGATCAAGGCCTTGCTGGTGGCCAGTTCGGCGTCCAGCAACTGGCTTAAAGTGTGTTGGTCTTCGGTACTCGCCGCTCGATACCAGGCGGGCAGATGGGCTTCGATATAACGTCTGCTGCGCTCCGTCAGTCTGTTGCGGATATCCAGGAGTGAGCCTATGTGGGCCACGCGGTTGAACCGTTCGTACACCTGCCCAGCATCGGCTTCATGGCGGGGTAACTGCCGCCAGCCATGGGCGATATCTTGTTTTTGCAGGGTCATCAGTGACTGCACGCTGTGCTCGAAAAGCGCTGTCTGGATTTGCGTGTAGCCAAAAGTCGGGGCTGCCGTTTGATAGCTCTGGGCCCGTGCCTGGTCTTGCCAGGGCATCGTGCACAGCAGGCCTTCTACCTCGGTGGCCTGGGCAAAGCGGGTGCGTAGCGCCATGTCCAGCGCTTGCAGTGAAGTAAACGAATCAATGCCGTGGTCCGGGGTGAACAGCACGACAGTCCCGATATCGGCGGTGGTCTCGATATCGGTGGTCGGAGTTTTGCTTGAAACGGCAAAGACGCCAGCTAGCGCGATATCAGCCTCCGGGGGTTGGCCTTTAAGGTGCACAGCCCAGGCGGCGGGCCGTTGTTGTTGCGGCAGATGAGCCCGAGCCGCTGCGCAGGGGAAACGAATGATCAGGTCAATCAGCGTTTTGTCGTGTTCATCAAGCGTTTGGTCGGCAACGCGCAAGGCGGCCTCGGCACCAAGGGCCTTGGTTAATTGCTCGGCCAACCACAGGTCACGCCTGAGAGAGTTGCCCGGGGCAAAAGGCGCGCGCCAAAAACGGTCCAACTGCTGCTGATAATAGCTGTCGGGTCGACGGATAAACCCATCAATGAACTGCTCGAACGCCGGAGAGCCGGCCGTCGTCAAGTGAACGATGCGCTGTTTTTTCGTGGGCGTGGTCGGGTTCTTTTCACGATAGAGGGTTTGGGTGGCGTAGCGGTACAACCGGTTGGGCGCGTCGAAGCCTTGCCCGCCCCAGGGTTTGTCATTGAACAGCGCGGTCAGCCGCTGAGGCGTAACCTGAGGGAGTTCCTCGAGTGTTGAACCGGATTGAAGGGTCAGCCGGATGTACTCGACATAGTTCACGGCATCCAGAGCGATCGGCAGTGGGTGGTTGCGAAACGAGCGCTGGACATGGGCGTAGAGCAGGCCCGTGAGCGTCTCGCGTGCTTCGGGCATATCATCGAGCAGTACTTTCAAGGCCTTCTGATAGTCCAGCAATTGCGCCAGATGATGCTGTTGCAGAGCCTCGGTCGAAGCGGGGGATTCAGTGGGGTGGGGCATGGTTTCTTCTGTCCGTGATTAGCCAGAAGAGGAGGCTACGCCGTCTCGGAAAGGGACTTGATATAGCCCAATACCGCGCGCAGATAAAAGGCGGCCACTGCAGTATTCAGTGGCCGGCGGCGTGAGGTTGAGGTGGGCGAGCCATGGGGTGAGCCCCATGGCTGGCAACCGTGCGGTTAGCGCGAGGCCCAGGCGTTGAAGCGCTGCTCCAGTTGTTCGCCATGGTCGGCCCAGAAGAGGGCGTCAACGGGGACCTGCTGCGCAAGGTTCGCGGGTGCGGTCGGCAGTTCGTTGATGCGGGCTTTATCGAGCAGGTCCATGGCGCGCATGTTTGCAGCCCCGTAGTCGATGTATTCCGCGAAGTGCTTCTGTGGCACGGGTTCAAGGGTGAAGGCAATGAACTCGCGAGTTTTGTCCTGGCGCGAAGCGCCGCGTGGAATGGCCCAGGAATCGAACTCGTAAAGCCCCCCGGCCCACACGATGCCCAAGTCATACTTCTTGCGCTGTTCGCCCGAGAGGCGGCCGTTGTAGACCGAACTCATGACCACATCGCCCGCAGCGAGGTACTGAGGTGGCTGAGCCCCGGCCTCCCACCACTGAATGTGCGGCTTGAGCTGATCCAGCTTGGCGAAGGCGCGGTCCTGACCGGCCTTGGTGGCCAGCAGCGTATAAACCTCTGTTGGCTCGACGCCGTCAGCGATCAGGGCGAATTCCAGGGTCGACTTGGCCAGTTTGCGCAGGCCGCGTTTGCCCGGGAATTTTTCTACATCCCAGAAGTCTTTCCAGCCGGTGGGCGCTTCCTTCAGCTTGCTGGCGTTATAGGCCAGTACTGTCGAGTACACGAGGAAACCGATGCCGCACGGCTGGATGGCACCAGGGACGAAATCTTTGGGGTTGAGGCCGATCTGGGCAGGGTCCAGTGTTTCGAACATGCCCTCGTCGCATCCCCGGGCAAGCTCGGCAGACTCTACCTCCACGGCATCCCAGGAGACGCTGCGGGTGTCGACCATGGCTTTGACCTTGGCCATTTCGCCGTTGTATTCACCGGCGATGATTTTATTGCCGGTGGCTGCTTGCCAAGGCTTGTAGAAGGCCTTGACCTGCGCCTCCTTGTTGGCTCCACCGAAGGAAACAATGGTGAGATCGACCGCGAGGGCCTGGCTGGCAGTGACTATCCCCGTTGCCAGAACTGCGAATTTCAGAGTTTTGATCATTATTGTTATCTCCTACCGTTCAAGGGTGATTGCAAATCACTCGAGACACCGGGATCAACGAGGCCTTCCCAGGCGCGAGACTTCCGGTTCCCGCTCCCTTCGCCGCTGAGCCGCTGCACGTGCCCTGTGCAGTGCTCGCAGTGAAGGGGTGTGTGCTCCTATGGTCCTTTTTGCCGCCGTGTAAGGTGGCATGAGGGTAAAGACGGTAAAAGATGACTTTTCTGATTCTTGGATTGGTTTGTACTAAACAATGGGGCCTAACGGTGGGCTCGACGGCGTTGGCTAACGGGTGTTTTCACAGAACTGGCGGATCGCCTCACATGCAGTGAGCAGCGAGTGATCATCCAGCGCATAGGCCATGCGCAGGTAGCCAGGCAGGCCGAAAGCGCTGCCAGGTACTACGGCACTGTTGGCTTCCTCCAGCAAGGCCCGCGCCACGGCCGTGTCGTCGGCCAGTGAAAGCCCGCCGGGCGAATGTTTACCGAGCAGAGCGCTGCAATCGACGAAGGCGTAAAAAGCCCCCTGCGGGCGCTCGCAACGCAAGCCGGGTGCCTTGTTCAGTTGTTCAACCACAAAGTCGCGGCGGCGCTCGAACACGGCCCGGCTCTTCGTGATAAAGCCCTTCGGACCGTCCAGCGCGGCGATAGCGGCATGTTGGGAAATTGAGCAGGCACCGGAGGTTTGTTGGCCTTGCAGCTTTTCCATTGCGTTGAGCAACCAGCGCGGGCCCGTGGCAAAACCGATGCGCCAGCCCGTCATGGCATAGGCCTTGGACACACCGTTCATGGTCAGCGTACGTGCGCCCAGGCGCGGCTCAACCTGGGCGAGGGTAACGAAGGCGAGGCCATCGAAGATCAAGTGCTCGTAAATATCATCGGCCAGGATCATCACGTGCGGATGGAGTAGCAGCACGTCGGCCAACGCCTTGAGTTCTTGACGTGTGTACACCGCGCCCGTCGGGTTGGACGGCGAGTTGAGAATCACCCAGCGGGTCTTCGGGCCAATGGCCTCGGCCAATTGCGAAGGTGTCAGCTTGAAGGCCGACGCGGCACCGCAGGTGACAATGCGTGATTCACCTCCGCACAACTGGACCATTTCGGGGTAGCTCACCCAGTACGGGGCGGGAATGATGACCTCATCACCTTCGTTCAGGGTGGCCGCGAGGGCGTTGTAAATCACCTGTTTACCGCCACTGCACACCAGTGTGTCCTGCCAGCCGACCGCCAGACCGTTTTCGCGCTGGTACTTGCGCGCAATCGCTTCGCGTAATGCGCGCAGCCCCGCCACTTGGGTATAGCGGGTGTGGCCTTGATGGATCGCGTTGATGGCAGCCGCCCGAATGTGCTCGGGGGTGTCGAAGTCCGGCTCGCCGGCACACAGTGAAATGATCGTCGCACCCTCGGCCCGGCGTGCAGTAACACGGTCGATGATCGTATAGGTGGCTGAGGGCCTGGCGGCCTCCAGGCGATGGTTCAGGGTTTGAGGGTTCATGCGTGCTCTTCCGGTACGGCCAGGCCCATCAGCGCCAATGTGGTTTGCCCGTCGCGTAACCGGGCCATAAACACGGCTTCTTTGTCCGCGCGTTGTTGCCCTTCGCGCAGCGTACGGTCCACGGCCTGGGCGGGAATGATAATGACGCCATCGTCATCAGCCACCACCAGGTCGCCGGCACTGACAGGCGCTCCGCTGAACGTGAACGGTTCGCCAACCGAAGGGGCGGTTGCTTTGACAGTCCCCTGCACCGAGATACCCCGGGCGAAAACGGCAAAGCCATGGGCTTCAAGTGCGGCGATATCGCGCACACCGCCGTTGATGACCAGACCCGCGATGCCGGCTACTTTGGCAGCCACCGTCAGCACTTCGCCCCAGTAACCTGCGATAAAGTCGGCGGTGTCGCACACTAAAACGCTGCCACGTGGCGCGCGGGCAACGGCCAGGTGCAACCCCAGATTGTCACCGGGCGAGCATTGCACCGGATAAGCCGGAGCGGCGATGAACGCGCCTTTCCACACGGCGCGGATCTGGCGGTCGACCGCGCAGGGCAAGCCGCAGGCTTCGTACAGGGTGGAGCTGCCCAGTGCTTTGGCGAGGTGTTGATAATCGTGGCTGAGGCTCATGGTTGCTGACTCTGCAGGGTGTGGTAACCCAAGGCGGCGCGGGCCTCCTTGAGGCTTTTGCCCGCGGCGATCAGTTCGCGGATGTGCGTTTCGGCGTGTTCGATGCGCCGTGCGGTTTGCGCCACTTCCTGCGCCCGGTCACGGGGCACGATGACCACGCCGTTGGCATCGGCCACCACAATGTCGCGAGCGCACACCCGGGCGTTGCCCACCGAGACTGGTTGGTTGACGGCGACGACCTCAACGCGGTCTTTGCCGGTGCGCATAAATCGCCCCTGGCTGAACAGCGGGTAACCCTCGTTCAAGGCCTTGCTCACGTCCCGGCAAACGCCGTCAATCACTGTGCCGGCGATGCCTTGGGCCAGGGCGTACTGGGTCATGATGTCACCCCAGACGGTGCAGTCGGTGCGCCCGTTATTGGCAATCACGACCACATCACCGGGAGCCACGTCGTCCATAAAATCGCCCACGGTTCCCGGCGGGGTGCTGGCGCTGACGTACTGCACGGTAAAGGCCGGGCCCACGACTACCGAGCCGTAGTCGGCCAGCGGCATGATCCCGAAGGCCTGCCCGGGCAGGCCCAGTTTATCCAGGGCATCAGACACGCCCGGGGTATCCAGGCCTTCGAACAGGTTTACCAGATCGTTGTCGGACAGGTTCATCTCAGTGTTCCTCATTGAGGGCGTCGAAATGGCGCTCATGCATCACGTCTTCTACGGAACGCCCGGCCCGCACGGCATCGACCATCTCGCCTTGGCGGTGGGCGATACGCTCGGCCAGGTCGAGCACCGGCTCGATCACCGCCGCCGCGACGAAGACCGATCCGCATTCGTCAGCGATCACATAGTCGCCTTCATCCACCTCGACACCGGCCATGCGCACCTTCACGGCGCTCGCTAGCTGAGTGAGCCGGTTGCGTGCGCTGATCATCGTCACGCCCCGGCCAAACACCGGGTAGCCGATATCGGCACTGCCGCGAATGTCGCGGCTGAAGCCGTCGATCACCGAGCCGCGAATGCCTTTTTGCCGGGCGGCGTTGGCCAGAATGTCACCCCAACTGGAGATGCCATCGACGCCGCCAGCAATCACCAGCACCCGGTCATCGGTGGTGATGCGCTCGACCACGGGGGTGATGAGGTGGGCGGTCGAGGCGGCGTCCTGTTTCGGGCCCAGTTGTACCGTGCTTGCCCGGCCGACTACTTTCGGGCCGTTCCACAACGGCATCAGGCCGCGAGTGGCCCCTGGCAGATCGAGGAAATCCAGGGCGTCGGAGACCGTGTTGGTGTCCAGAGCCGCAAGACGGTCAAGCGGTGTTTTCAAGCGCATGTGGGGGCAGGCCTCGTGTAGGTGAGGCTTGAGTATGTGTAAGGTCATTTGATAGGTATATTACGAAGAAGCTAAGCTATCTATACGTCAAACCTATGGATAGCCGTCATGATCAACTTCCGCTTGATACGCCACCTCTGGCTGTTCCTGGCCGTGGCTGAAGACCAGAGTTTCAGCCGCGCCGCTCGGCGTCTGGGCATGTCGCAACCGCCCTTGACCGAACAGATCCAGGCACTGGAGCACTCCTTGCGGATGCAATTGTTCATTCGCTCCAGGCGGGGGGCACAGCTCACGCCCGCCGGGGCCGCCATCCTTCCGGCGGTGCGCAAGTTTGCCGAGCAACTAGAACGGCTGGAGCTGGCCGTGCATGAAGCGGTCGCCGGCCATGCCGGTGTACTGACGGTCGGGGCGATCACTTCATCGATGATCGATGTGCTGCCACCGCTGATTGAGCGCTTCAAGCAGGATCATCCGCTGATCACCGTTTCGGTCAGGGAAATCGACAGCGCTCAGGCCATTCCTCTGCTGGAAAGTGGTGATATCGACCTGGCGTTTGCGCGTCTGGAGGGCAACCTGGGGCGTAGCGTTGCGTCGGTGCCCCTTGCCGAGGATCACCTGGCCGTGGCGCTGCCCAGCGACCACCCTCAGGCGTGCCAACCGACCTTGGCACTGGCCTCATTGGCCGATGAAATCCTGGTCATGGCGTCGCGGGATGTCAGCCCGGTCTACTTCGATTACGTGGTCGGGCTGTGCAAGGCCAGCGGGTTCTCGCCCCGCGTGTTGCATCAGGTGCGTTCGGTGTCGTCGCAAATCGCGTTTGTCAGTTGCGGCCAAGGCATTGCGCTGGTGCCTCAGTCGATGGAAAAACTGGCCCCGGAAAACGTGGTGGTGCGCCCCTTGCACCCGGAAGCCAACGTCGTGACCACCGCCATGGCCTGGCATGTCGAGCACCACAACCCCCTGGTCGAGGCCATGATCGACCTGGCGAAGGAACGCCATTTTCCATAGGTTCGGCCTATGGCTGGCTTCGCGGCTTCGTATTTTACAAACCCGGCCAGGACGTTGACAGTGACCGTTTCAGCGAAGGATCTTTTAACCGTGGCCCAGCCCGCCCGCTTCATACACGAGACACTGGCGTTGACCATCGACGGTGTTGCGCTCGACCTTGCGGTCATCCACCGTGGCGGCCCGAAAGCCCCCATCCTGTTCTTGCACGGTTTTGGTTCCACCAAAGAAGACTATGCCGACATCACGCTGCAAGCTGCTTTCGACGGGCACCCGTTTATTGCCTACGACGCCCCCGGCTGCGGTGAGACGGTGTGTGCCGACCTGACGCGTATCAACATTCCCTTGATGGTCAGCACGGCACGAGCCGTTTTGGGCCATTTGGGCATCGACCGATTTCACCTGGTGGGCCATTCCATGGGCGGCCTGACGGGCTTGATGCTTGCTCACGCCGAGCCTGGGCGGGTGCTGAGTTTTGTCGATATTGAAGGTAACATCGCCCCGGAAGATTGCTTTCTCAGCCGGCAGATTCACGATCATCCCCGTGAAGACGATGCGCGCTTTTTCAAGGATTTTATTGCGCGCACGCGGTTGGCTCCCGACCCGGCCAGCGCGCTCTATGCGGCCAGCCTGGCCCATAAAGTACGTGCAGGGGCGGTGCGCAGCATTTTCGAATCGATGGTCGAGCTTTCCGATCAGGGCACACTGATGGACATGTTTCTCGCGTTGCCTTTTCCACGCCAGTACCTGTACGGCGCGACCAACGCACACCTGTCCTACCTTGAGAGCATTGCCGCCCAAGGCGTGGAGTTGGCGTGCATTCCCGACTGCGGGCATTTCCCCATGTATTCCAACCCCGTGCTGATGTGGCGATGCATCAAGGCCCTGCAAGATCGGGTTTGTCGCCGCTAAGAAGAAACCTGCCGAGCAAACGCTGGCAAGGCGAAAACAGGCGAGAAAACAACCGGGGTCGCACGACTCTACGCGTTGTAAATGAGCGCCTGGAGCCTGTTGTCAGCGCAGTTTCACCGAGCGCAGATACATTGCGTACAGAGCCTGGGGGCAAGCGCCATGCGTGGTGTGACTATGCGGGTCAGTAACTTTATCGCGAAGTGAACTCTTCGGAAAATTCCTATTTTCTTTTGTTACCCGTAGATCCAATGTGTTGCTTGCCAGGGCCTGTACGAAACGTTTTAGAGCGAGGGTCAGGCAAGGCAAACTCAGCGAGCACAGAGCTATTTTGTACAACGCTTAATCAAGCTCTTGCACTCATGAACACCACCTTAATGTGCGCAAGTCACGACGCATTGGCCCAAGTGACAAAAGAAAAGCATCAGGAAAGTAGTTAAGAATCATACAAATTAATGCTGTATTAGCCCTGTTGCCGAGTCGGCAGCGCTCATGGCAATGGCGAGGTGATTATCAATTGGCAGAGGACTTTTTACCCATTATCTGGCGGGACTAAGTGATAAGGCTTGATGCTGTTGTATTGTTTCACGGCGTCGCCAGTTTAACACTGACAGTCAAAACCTGTGGTCGGGAACATCGTGTGCGCGTTCGGATAAGACGGAGATAAAAATTAATGTCTAAAGGTTATTTCATTGGGCTGGGTGACAAAACCACCTGCGGTGGCACAGTTCTGGATGGTGATGACAGCGTCAACATGTTTGGCCTCCTGCATGCTCGGGAAGGCGATCGGGTCTCTTGTGGACAGGACGGAAAAATTTATCGGATCCGTGGTGGGATTTCATACATCGATAGTCATGGAAGACTTATGGCCGGCACGCTGGATAGTTTCAGCGATTGCCCCTGTAACGCCCGACTGATCCCTTCTGTGTTTACGGCCTGTTATGGGAGCGGAGAATCTACACTGCAAGCACCCCGCAGAACCGGCCCATCTACGTTCACTACGGTAGCAAAGGCACAGGAAGTTAAGCCCGGCCAGCCGGCAAATCCCATCGCCATCTCTGTCAATGATAGAGCTGCTACTCGAGAAGCAATTATTAGACACCTTTATAAAAATGGGTGTGAGTTTGTAGAGCGATCATCTTGGGGAGCGCATAATGTAAAAGGCGAAATGGGCCATGACTGGGACTACTCGATGATCGCCCTTCATCATGCAGGTCGAAGCGTCGGCTGTGGTGCTGGCGCTGGGCAAATGCGTGCTATTCAGAGCGCACATCAGGTGAAGTTCGATGATATCGGTTATCACTACGGCATCGACTGTATGGGTAAAGTATTTGAGGGGCGCGATATTCGATTTAAAGGTTCAAGCGTAAATAACTACAACACTGGAGTCATTGGTATAGTTTTGCTAGGAAACCTGACAACTGCAGAAGAAGGTAACGACATAGTTGCTTTCGCACGTCAGGCTCTCGAAATGTTCAATGGGAATATTGATCAGGAAATACCCGCTATACAAATTGACGCTCTGCAGACCTTGATCCAGGCACTAGCACTAATAGGTGTTTTCAGGGTGACAACTCTAGGAGGGCATCGTGAATTTCCTATGCAAGCGGGTGAGGGGAAGATTTGCCCTGGAAATATTGGGATGGGCGTGGTTAGGGGTCTTAGAATTAAAAATAAACTTTTACGGCCGCCTTTGTCATGAAATCGTTTCTGGTTATTATGTTGAGTATGTTTGTCGTTGCTCTCTATGTTGGAGTGTACGAAAAAATGGAAGATGCCTATCCGGAAAAAGTATTTTTCATTAAGAAAAGTCCGACATTTCAAATAAGTTTTGAAAATATTTTTGCGAATGAGTCAGATGACAAAAAATTGAGTGAGCTAAGCGATTCGGATCGGTATTTGGTAATTCAGTACTGCAAGTATAGGTTAGGCATAACAACAACGTTGCAAAGCCAGCAAGAGCTTAACCAGTGTAAGAGAAAATAAAAATTATTTCTTTTGCCTTCTAAGTCGCTCAGATCGACTTTGCGCACGGCGGCGGCAAGTCGGAGAACACTCTGAAGCACATCTATTATTTTAGAAATTTCATGTAGAGATAAACTTGACTGGCCTTTACGCACAGAACGAAGGTTCTCTAAGTAAAGTTCCCGCGTGAAAGTCGCGCAGAACGTTACGCGTCGTAAATGAGCACCTGGAGCCTGTTGTCAGCGCAGTTTCACCGAGCGCTGCAGAAGTCCTGCGACGTGTGTGCTGTGCCATGGGCGTGGTGAACCCTGTCTGACTCGTTATCAGCCTGCTTAAGGGCCTTCATCCTGAAGACGTATGGAGCGAAATGAAGGTATGAATAATGTGAGGTGCCGGGCGTTCTATCAAGTTTTCTGTGTGTTTTTATGTTGTTTTACGTTAGTTACGCTAGGTTAAAGCGTTTTTGTGACCGATTTTTTGTCTGTTCCAGGTGTAAACAATCATTGTTTTGCAGGCAACCGGCATCGCATTTCAGTGCATGCCAGCAAAAGGTGTCTCTTGAACAAGGGTTTTGGCCTTTAAAGAGGGCGAAGGTAACCACAATTATCCGCGTTGTGTAGCCTGGTAACACTTTCTGATTTTATGACTGACTCCACAGGCAGGGAGCGTTTGTCCTGTTTTGACGGAATACTGAGATCGCTGCTGACCGCGGTCAATGCCTGGCGCGTACGCTCACCCCCCGTTGTTTAAGCCCGTTACCCAGTAAAAACGGCCTCCTGAGTTATGCTTTGCACGTTATGTGCGCGGGCGGTTTGGCGGCGGTTAATCAGTGGCTGGGTGAATGGGGTTTTCCAATCGGTCATCCCGGCACTCAATCGGTCAGTGGCATATGCCCTGCACCCTGTCTGAGCATTTAAAGATGCTGTCACTTCATCAGATAGGCTTGATCATGACGAAATCATTCCCGAATCAGACCGATGCCTACGACGTGGTGGTCATCGGTGCCGGCGTTGTGGGCTGCGCGATGGTACGGCGGTTCACGCTCGAAGGGGCTCGGGTGCTTTTGCTGGAAAAAAGTGCCGATATTCTTTCAGGCGCGAGCAAAGGTAACAGCGCCATTTTGCACACGGGGTTCGATGCGCCCACCGGCAGCCTTGAACTGCAGTGCATGAAAGACGGCTACCGCGAATACCTGGACATCCACGCGAAGATGTCTTTGCCGGTGCTGAAATCCGGAGCTCTGGTCGTTGCCTGGAGCGGGGATGACTTGCAGAAATTGCAGGGCATTGTTCAGCAGGCGCATGACAACGGCATCGCAGATGTTGCGCTGGTTGATCGCCATCGGTTACATGCCCTCGAGCCGCACCTGGCGCTCAATGCGCGGGGCGCGGTGGAAGTGCCCGGGGAGTTTTTGATCGACCCTTGGTCGGCCCCGTTGGGGTATTTGCTTCAGGCGCTGATGCTGGGCGCTCAAGTGAAATTCAACACGCAGGTCAACGCCGGGCAATTTGACGGTGAGGCGTGGACACTTGAGACCAGCAGCGGGGTGGTGCGCGGTAAAACGGTGATCAACTGCGCCGGGTTGTTTGGCGACCTGCTGGAGCAAAAGCTGCTGGGTAAATCGAGCTTCTCCATTCACCCGCGCAAAGGCCAGTTTGTGGTCTTTGACAAGGCCGCCGCGCGCTACCTGACGAACATTATTTTGCCCGTGCCCAACGAGCGCACCAAAGGCATCGTGCTGACCAAAACGGTGTACGGCAATCTGTTGGTGGGCCCTACGGCTGAAGAACAGGAAGACCGTGTTCATGCGGGGCTCGACAGCGAGGTGCTGCGCCAATTGGTCGACGCGGCCGTCGAGCGTATTCCGGCGCTTGAGGGTATGCCGGTCACGGCCACTTACGCGGCCCTGCGCCCGGCCTCGGAAAAGAAAGAGTACCGGGTGCGTCGGGTCGAGGGGCAGAACTGGATCACCGTCGGCGGCATCCGATCTACGGGCCTGACCGCGGCACTGGGGATCGCCCGGCATGTATTTAGCCTGTATGACGGTCGCCATTCGCCCATCGCCGAGCCCAAGTTGCAATGGCCCACACTGCCTAACCTGGCCGAGCATTTGCCGCGTGATTATCAACGACCCGGTTACGGTGAAATCATTTGTCACTGTGAAATGGTCACCCTCAGAGAAATCGAGCAAGCCTTGGCCAGTGCGCTTCCCCCCGGTGATCTGGGCGGCCTGAAACGTAGAACACGCGCCTGCATGGGTCGCTGCCAGGGTTTTTATTGTGGGGCCAGGGTGGCAGAGCTCAGCGCCGGCCGTCTCGCCATTCCCCTTGCTACAGGTGCTTGCCATGAATCCCGTTGAAGTCGAATACGTCGATGTTGCCATTATTGGAGGCGGGCCCGCTGGCCTGTCGGCTGCGGTCGAGTTGCGCAAGCAAGGGGTCGGCTCGGTGGTGGTGATTGAGCGCGAGCCGCAGGCCGGCGGCATCCCTCGCCATTGCGGGCATCCGCCCTTTGGGTTTTGGGAGTACGGCCGGGTCTACACCGGCCCGGACTATGCCCGGCGTAACGTTGAGGAAGCCCTCAAGGCGGGCGTGGATATTCGGCTCAAACACTCGGTCACCCGGCTGGGCGAAGGCGGGCGGCTGGAAGGGGTAAGCCCGGACCAAGCGTTTGTCATTCAGGCGCGCAGGGTGCTGATTGCAACCGGGGCCAGGGAAACACCGCGCTACGCTCGGCTGGTGGGCGGAGATCGCCCGGTGGGGGTGATCAACACCGGCGCGTTCCAGTCCTACCTGTACCTGGAGCACCTTAAACCGTTTGATCGGCCGTTGATTGTCGGCACCGAGCTGGTGAGCCTGTCGTCGGTCATGAGTTGCCGCCGCGCCGGCATCAAGCCGGTCGCGATGATTGAGGCCAATGACCGCCCGACCGCCCGCTGGCCTTTGTCGCTGTTCCCCAGGCTGTGCGGGGTGCCTATGCACATGGGTGCGCAACTGCTTGAAATTCACGGCACAGGACGTGTGGAAGGGGCCACGGTTCGGCTGGCCGATGGCAGCCACCGCTTGTTTGACTGTGACGGCGTGTTGCTGACCGGGCGATTTGTGCCCGAGTCCAGCCTTGTGCGGTTAAGTGAGCTGACGCTTGACCTCAACAGCGGCGGGCCGGAGATTGATCAGTACGGGCGCTGTTCCGACCCGGTGTATTTTGCCGCCGGCAACCTGCTGCGACCGGTCGAAACCGCGGGCTGGTCGTTCCGCGAAGGCCGTAAAATCGCCAGTCTGATTGCCCGTGACCTGAAAGGGCAATTGCCTGGTGCCGGGCCGAGCATTGAAATCGTCTGCAAAGGCGAATTGAAACTCTGTGTTCCACAGCGCCTGAACCTCTCTTCGGTCGCGGGTATGGAGCATCTGCAGATGCGCGTCAGCCGGGCGGTGACCGGGCGCCTGGTGGTGCGCGCCAACGGCAAAGAACTGTGGTCGCGTTCAGGCAGTTCACTGCCCGAGCGGCGTATTTTGATCCCGATTGCTCATTTGAAGGTGCCTCAGGGCGTACAGCAACTCGAAGTCGACTTTGTCGGCCAATAACAAGCACCCCGCCGAGGAGACTTTAAATGCGTATCGCCGCACTTGATCAAGGCACCACCAGCACCCGTGTATTGGTCGTTACCCAAGAGGGTTCAGCTGACATCCAGCTGTCGCTTCGCCATCAGCAACATCACCCGCATCCCGGCTGGGTGGAGCACGACCCTTTGGAGTTGCTCAGCAATATCCAGCGTTGCCTGGAAGCCACAGGCCGCGTAGACGCCATCGGCATCGCCAACCAAGGCGAAAGCTGCCTGGCATGGGATGCGAAAACCGGCGCGCCGTTATCCCCGGTGATCGTCTGGCAGGACAATCGCACCGCCGCTGACATTGCCCAGCTGCGCAGCCAAGGGCACGAGGCGTTGACCCTGGAGCGCGCCGGGTTGCCATTGGACCCGTATTTTTCCGCGAGCAAACTGGCCTGGATCGTACAAAACCTGCCCGCGGCCAAGAGCGCATTGACGGCCGGCCGGCTGCGGTTGGGCACCACCGACGCTTACTTTCTGGACCGCCTCACCGGGGTGTTCGCCACCGATGTCACGACCGCCTCGCGCACCTCGCTGATGAACCTGTCGACCGGGCAATGGGACAGTGAGCTGTGTGAACTGTTTGGTGTGCCCATTGAGTCGCTGCCCGAGATCCGGGACACCGTGGGGCACTTCGGCGAGATCGGCGTGACGCCTGTGACAGCTTCGATTGTCGATCAGCAGGCAGCACTCTATGGCCACGGTTGCCGCCAAGAAGGCGACGCCAAGATCACCTTTGGCACCGGGGCTTTTGCGCTGACGCTGACAGGCGATCAGGTGATCCGGGCCCCGGAAAAGGGGCTGCTGGCAACCATCGCCTGGCAGATCGACGGCAAGCCGACCTATGCAATGGATGGCGGTGTTTACGATGCCAGCGCCGCCGTGGAGTGGGCGGGGAGGCTGGGGTTATTTACGGACTTTTCAGAGTTGGCCGCGTTCGATCAACCACCGGCCATTGCTCGCCAGCTCGCCTTTGTCCCCGCGCTGTCCGGGCTCGGCTGCCCGCACTGGGACCGCAGTGCGGCCGCGTTGTGGGTGGGCATGAATGGTGGCACCACGCGTCAGGACCTCTGCCAGGCCTTGCTGGAGGGCGTGGCGCTGCGCAGCGTTGAAGTCATCACGGCCATGGACGGGTTTTTAAACGTGACCGATCGCTTGTCCATCGATGGCGGGCTGGCCCGCAGCCCCTATTTTGCGCAGTTTCTGGCCGACGCCTTGCAGCGCTGCATCATTACTCAGCGCTTTGATGAGCTGACCTCATTCGGGTGTGCGGCGTTGGCAGCCAAAGGCTTGGGCATCGAGTTGCCTGCGCTGCGTAACACCAGCACAACGTTCAACCCGAAAGTGAGTGCTGAAGAAGCCTTGCAGTGGCGCACCACCTTTTCTGATGCGGTGAATCGCTCCAAGGATTGGCGCTAGGCGCAGCCCGCGTATGGCGCACAGCAGAAGGGGGCACGTGTTGAACGCCAACGCGTGCCCCTTTTTTGCCTGCGCGCTGTTACCAGTCCACTTTGTTCAGCGCAGGGGCTTCCAGCACCTCGACCTGGGCTTGAGCCAGTGCCTTGGCCAGTTCGCCCATCGGCTTGCGGTCGATGATCAACCGGTCGATACGCTCAAGCGGGAAGACCTGGAACAGCGCTCTCTTGCCCATCTTCGACGAGTCGGCGATTACGGTTAAGTAGCGCGTGCGGGCGATCATGGCACGGGTGATTTCCGCTTCCTCAATGGAGAAGTCGAAGGCACCATCGGTACTCAGTGCCCCAATCGTAACCACCGCGTGTTCGGCGTTAAAGCGAGCAATCTGCTCCATGGCCAACGCGCCAGTGTTTTGCTCCGATTCGGGGCGATATTCCCCACCGATCATGAACACACGGTTGCCGCTGGCACCCATGCTGGCAGCGATCAACAGTGAGTTGGTGATCACCGTAATGCGATTGAGCTTGGCCAGTTCCCTGGCGAAAAACAGGGTGGTGGTGCCCGTGTCGATCAAAATGCTGTCACCGGGTGCATACAGCCCGGCGGCGTATTTCGCGACGGCGCGCTTTTCCTGGGAGAATTCGTTCATGCGCGTTTGAAACGCGTTTTCGTGTTCACCGCTTGGCGGCAGCGACGCACCGCCATGGAATTTAGTGACCTGGCCCTCTTCGGCCAGAGCGGTCAGGTCCCGGCGTATGGTTTCTTGTGAGGTGCTGAGCGTGCGGGCCAGTTCGTCAACCGAGATCCGCTCCCGTTGGCGAAGGAGTTCAAGAATGTGTTGGCGGCGTTCGTTGGGGCGCATGTTTCATCCTTTCAGTGCTACGCGAGTGCGCTCGGGCAGTGCAGGGCTGTTACCAAGGCACACAGATGTGGCAAGGGTAACGATGGCAGTGAAGCTCGGCTTGCAACGCGTCACGTCGCCTTGGGGTATTTACATTGGCCGGCACTCAGCGCTGGCCCTGAGCTTTAAAGGGGTCGGTTAAGAGTACGGAATAAAAATGACCGATTCCAGTGGGTTTAATAATCAAAACCACATTAAAACAACAAATGGCATGCGAAGTGGTTGGTATTACGGTGAAGGTGAAGGCTTTGAGCGCTGACATTCAGCACTGAAGTGCCAGACCCATAACAAAACGGGCATACGAGTACGGGTTGCGGCGGTAAGTCCCAGGTGGGCTACGGCGCGATTGAGTCACTCGTCATAAGCCTTGACGCTGTTCCGGGGGCGCGACGCATTTCAGGCGGTGCCCATTCAGCATTTGATTCAGCACGTGTAGTAGGTGAGGGCAATGGCGGAATTCGGTAATTACGTAATTTATCTGATCATGATAGGCGCCGTTGTGGGAGCGTTCGCCTCGGTGATCAAGCCTGAGAGCGGCCTTGGCAAAGAGTTCGTCAATGGCATTCACTCCATCGGGCCGGTGTTTCTTGCGCAAGCGGGCATCATGATTTCAATTCCCTACCTGTCCCGGTTCATCGAATTTGCCCTTGGCCCATTGTTTACCGCCATGGGATCGGACGTTTCGATTGCCGCGCTCTCCATCATTGCAGTCGACATGGGCGGCTATCAGTTGGCAGATGCGTTGGCGGCTAACCGGGACATGTGGATCACCGCCATGATCGTCGGGTACACCTCCGGCGCAACCATTGTGTACCTGATTCCGGTCGGCCTGATGATGCTCGACCGCAAAGACCACAAGTACCTGGCGCTAGGAGCCATGGCCGGGTTGATCAGCATTCCGTTTGCGGTGCTTGCCTCTCTGACCATGATCACCGCCTTCAACCTGCCCGTACGGGAGATGGTGTCGACCACCTCGCCGGCCCTGCATTACCTGACGCTCGGCTTTGTGGATTGCGTGAAGTTGCTCGCGCCGCTGTTTGTCTTCTGCTTCCTGCTGGCGGCGGGCTTGCGTTACAAGGCCAACATGATGGTGGGTGGCTTCCTGGTGTTCGGCAAGATCATGGACGCCTTTATCAAGATTGTTTTGGCGTGCGCCATCGTCGAGCACTTCACCGGCTTCTTTATGAAAACCTTCGGTGTGTGGGGCTTCGACCCGATGTTTGCGGACGAGAAAGAGCTGTTTCGCGCCATCGAAATCGCGGGCTACATCGGCATCATGCTCGCTGGCACATTCCCCATTTGCTACCTGTTCAACCGGTACTGCAAAAACTCGATGGAAACCATGGGTAAACACCTGGGCCTTTCCGCCGATGGAGCGGCCGCGTTTGTCATGGTGTTTGCCAATATCATCGCGGTGTATCACCTGTTCAAGAAGATGAATGCCCGCGACAAAGTGCTGTGCGTGGCGCTGGGCGTTTGTGCACAGGCAACCATTGGTGATCACCTGGCCTTTACCGCGAACTTCCAACCGACCCTGATCATGCCCGTGTTGATTGCCAAACTGTTCGGCGGCCTGCTGGCGGTAGCGATTGCCATCAAGATCTCCGTGCCTGCCGCCCAGCGTTACGAGCAAGAAGAAAAGGAACAGGCCCAGCGGGCAGCCCTGAGTACTGGCGCTGCGATTCCCGCCGTCTGAACCGTCATTCGTCGTCAGGAAGGGTTAACCCCCTTGCGTTTTATTGAGGTAAACATGAGAAAGATTTTTTTGGCCTGCCCGTACAGCCACGCAGACGCTTCGGTGACGCACGACCGTTACCTGCAGTGCAATAAAGTGGCCGCCACGATCATTGAATCCGGCCATGCCGTGTTCAGTCAGGTGTCAATGTCACACCCCATCAACCAGGCCTTTGAAGGCAAGGATAGCGCCACCATCGGCAAGCTGTGGGCCCCGGTGGACGCGGTGTTTATGGATGTGATGCAAGAGCTGATCGTTCTGGACTTGCCGGGCTGGGATTTGAGTTCGGGGATCAAGCGGGAAATTGAGTTCTACAAAAACCGTGGCCAGAAAGTCAGCCTGTGGTCTGAAGTGCGACACGAATTCAACTGAGGTAACGCACGCCGGCAGGTCGGTCATATCGATCGACCTGCCGGCATGGAACGCAGGGGCTTATTGCGCCACGTTGGCCCGCGCGCTGTGCAGCTTTTTATAGCTGTCGATCAGGCGCAAGTGCCGGTCCAGACCTTCGAGTTTCATACTGGTCGGCGTTAAACCGTAGAAGCGCACGCTGCCTTGCACCGAGCCGATCACCGCGTCCATCCGCGTGTCGCCAAACATGCGGCGCAGGTTCACTTCGTAGTCGGCCAGGTCCAGGTCACTGTCCAGTTGCACTTCCAGCACCGCATCCACAGCCTGGTAAAACAGCCCGCGCTCAACCGTGTTGTCGTTGTATTGCAGAAACATCTCGGCCAGTTCCTTGGCGTCGTCGAAACGCTTCAGGGCGAGATAAATCAGCAGCTTCAACTCCAGAATCGTCAACTGGCCCCACGCAGTGTTGTCGTCAAACTCAATGCCGATCAAGGTGGTGATGTCGGTGTAATCATCCAGCTCGCTTTCTTCCAGGCGTTTGACCAGCGCCTTGAGTTCGCGGTTGTCCAGGCTGTGCAGGTTGAGAATGTCCGCACGGAAGAACAGGGCCTTGTTGGTGTTGTCCCAGATCAAGTCGTCGACCGGGTAAATCTCCGAATAGTCCGGCACCAGGATGCGGCAGGCTTTTGCACCGATGTGCTCATACACCGCCATGTACACTTCTTTGCCCATGTCTTCGAGGATGCCGAACAGCGTGGTGGCTTCTTCTTCGTTGCCGCTTTCACCCTGCCCCGAGAAGTCCCATTCGACAAATGCGTAGTCGGATTTGGCGCTGAAGAAACGCCACGACACGATGCCGCTGGAATCGATGAAGTGTTCAACGAAGTTGTTCGGTTCCATGACCGCGTGGCTGTCAAACGTTGGCCGAGGCAGATCGTTCAGGCCTTCAAAGCTGCGGCCCTGCAACAGTTCGGTCAGGCTGCGTTCGATGGCCACTTCAAAGCTTGGGTGTGCCCCGAACGAAGCAAACACGCCGCCGGTGCGCGGGTTCATCAGGGTGACGCACATCACCGGGTATTGCCCGCCAAGCGAGGCATCCTTCACCAGTATCGGGAAGCCCTGTTCTTCCAACGCCTGAATACCGGCCAGAATGCCGGGGTATTTCGCCAGTACCGCTTGCGGCACATCCGGCAGGGCGATTTCTCCTTCGAGAATTTCGCGTTTCACCGCCCGCTCGAAAATCTCTGACAGGCATTGCACCTGGGCTTCGGCCAAGGTGTTACCCGCGCTCATGCCGTTGCTCAGGTACAGGTTTTCGATCAGGTTGGACGGGAAGTACACGACCTCTTTGTCCGAGTGGCGCACAAACGGTAGCGAGCAGATGCCACGTTCGATATTGCCGGAGTTGGTGTCGTACAAGTGCGAGCCGCGCAACTCGCCGTCCGGGTTGTAAAACTCGAGGCAGTAGTCGTCGAGAATTTCTTTCGGCAACTCATCCTTGGGCCCGGGCTGGAACCAGCGCTCGTTCGGGTAATGCACAAACGCCGCGTTGGCGATGTCTTCGCCCCAGAACTGGTCGTTGTAGAAGAAGTTGCAGTTCAGGCGCTCGATAAACTCACCCAGAGCCGACGCCAGTGCGCCTTCTTTGGTTGCGCCTTTGCCGTTGGTGAAGCACATGGGCGAGTGCGCATCACGAATATGCAGCGACCACACATTGGGCACGATATTGCGCCACGACGCGATTTCAATCTTCATGCCCAGGTCGGCCAGAATGCCCGACATCGTGGCGATGGTTTGTTCCAGCGGCAGGTCTTTGCCGGCAATAAAAGTGTGGGTCTGCGACGCCGGGTTCAGCATCAGCAAGGCCTGGGCATCGGCGTCCAGGTTTTCCACTTCCTCGATCACAAACTCAGGCCCGGTCTGCACCACTTTCTTCACGGTGCAGCGGTCGATGGAGCGCAAGATGCCCTGGCGGTCCTTGGCCGAAATATCGGCTGGCAATTCGACCTGAATCTTGAAAATCTGGTTGTAGCGGTTTTCCGGGTCGACAATGTTGTTCTGCGACAGGCGAATATTCTCGGTGGGAATATTGCGTGTCTCGCAGTACAGCTTCACAAAGTAAGCGGCACACAGCGCCGACGAGGCCAGGAAATAATCGAACGGGCCCGGGGCCGAGCCATCGCCCTTATAACGGATAGGTTGGTCGGCCACCACCGTGAAGTCATCGAACTTGGCTTCAAGTCGAAGGTTGTCGAGAAAGTTAACCTTGATTTCCATGGGGAATTACCAGCATAACGTGAGAAACAAATTGGCGGCCATTATGGCGTGCGCGTGTGCATAAAAGTACTCATGTGCCGCGATTGACGCTTTGGGGTGTGGTAATGGGGTTGTGATTGTGACAATAAACTTTTGAATCCCCTGCATATTCTGTAGCCTTAGCGCGCTAAACCGCTGTCCCGTGCCTGATAACACACATTCTCCCGGCGGGACTTGATAGTCCGGAGCCGGTGGTACACTCGACTTTCGCGCACTAGCGCTTGCAGGTCTTGCGAACATGACGCAAATTTCTGAACGACTTCTGGTTCAAGCCCACCTTGATGCCAAGCAACCCCAACCCCTGACGGCTGCGCAAGAGGCGACTCTGCGGGCTGACATTGCTGCCGAACTCAAGGCTCGCAACGCGGTGCTGGTGGCGCATTTTTACTGTGACCCGGTGATTCAGGCCTTGGCCGAAGAGACCGGCGGCTGCGTGTCCGACTCGCTGGAAATGGCCCGCTTTGGCGCGGCCCACCCGGCCAAGACCATTTTGGTGGCGGGCGTGCGCTTTATGGGCGAGACGGCAAAAATTCTCACCCCTGAAAAACGTATCCTCATGCCGACGCTGGAAGCAACCTGCTCCCTTGACCTGGGGTGCCCGGTGGAAGCGTTCTCGGCGTTCTGCGATCAACACCCGGAACGCACCGTGGTGGTGTATGCCAACACCTCGGCGGCGGTCAAGGCGCGGGCCGACTGGGTGGTGACGTCCAGTTGTGCGCTGGAAATCGTCGAAAGCCTGATGGACAACGGTGAGAAAATCATTTGGGGGCCGGACAAGCACCTGGGCCGTTACATTCAGCGCCAGACGGGGGCCGACATGTTGCTGTGGGACGGTGCGTGCATCGTCCATGAGGAGTTCAAGTCCAAGCAGCTTGAAGACATGAAGGCGCTGTACCCGGAAGCCGCGATTCTGGTGCACCCGGAGTCGCCGGAGTCGGTGATTGACCTGGCCGATGCCGTGGGTTCCACCAGCCAACTGATTGCCGCCGCACAGAACCTGCCGAACAAGACGTTTATCGTGGCGACCGATCGGGGCATCTTCTACAAGATGCAGCAACTGTGCCCGGACAAAGTCTTTATCGAGGCACCGACCGCTGGTAACGGCGCGGCATGCCGCAGTTGCGCGCATTGCCCGTGGATGGCCATGAACACGCTGGAACGCACTCTGGAGTGCCTGCAACAGGGCACGAACGAAGTCTTTGTCGACCCGGCGCTGGTGCCCCACGCCGTTCGCCCGCTCAAGCGCATGTTGGACTTCACCCAGGCGGCACGCTTGAAACTGGCGGGTAACGCTTAACAGCGGACCTTTAGGAGGGGCCGGTCGACGCTCGATTGCTCGCGATCTGTTGATCTTTAAAAGCTCAATGACGCCGCGCTGTCGTTCAGCAACCAGATCCATTGCTGCGGTCACGGCCACTTGAGGTTCCGGCTTTACGCCGTGCCACTTTGAAAAGCGCAAAGTGGCCAAACGCTTATGCCCCTACCACTCGGTGCCTCGCTGTGGCTCGGCATGCCCTCACCACAGGCTTTGCTCCGTGGGCCCGCCGCGATCGGCCATCCCTGGCCGTGTCGCGGCTAACCCGGCGTCCTGCCGGGTTACCCACTACACAAAACCTGCGTTCGGCCAGCGTGGTTTAAGGGGGCCCTTTAGATCAAAAGCCAGATCAACAGATCACGAGCAAGCTCGTTCCTGCAAACTCTGCCATCCGTGATCCGTAGGAGCGAGCTTGCTCGCGATCTGTTGATCTTTAAAAGTTCAATGATGCCGCGCTGTCGTTCAGCAACCAGATCCATTGCTGCGGTCACGGCCACTTGAGGTTCCGGCTTTACGCCGTGCCACTTTGAAAAGCGCAAAGTGGCCAAACGCTCATGCCCCTACCACTCGGTGCCTCGCTGTGGCTCGGCATGCCCTCACCACAGGCCTTGCTCCGTGGGCCGCCGCGATCGGCCCTCCTTGGCCGTGTCGCGGCTAACCCGGCGTCCTGCCGGGTTACCCACTACACAAAACCTGCGTTCGGCCAGCGTGGTTTAAGGGGGCCCCTAGATCAAAAACTAGATCAAAAGATCACGAGCAAGCTCGTTCCTACAGGCGTTGCTCCGTGGGCCGCCGCGATCGGCCATCCCTGGCCGTGTCGCGGCTAACCCGGCGTCCTGCCGGGTTGCCCACTGCGCAAAACCTGCGTTCGGCCAGCGTGGTTTAAAGGGGCCCTTTAGATCAAAAGCCAGATCAACAGATCACGAGCAAGCTCGTTCCTACAAACTCTGCCATCCGTAGGAGCAGCCGGTCGCCGCTCGATGTGGGTTAACCCTGTTTGTGGGTCAGTTCATCATTTCTTTGATTGCACGTTCCTGGTCCAGGAACTCTTGCTTGCGGGCTTCCAGGCGTGAAGACAACTGGAAGTTGTTGGTGAGCTTTTTCGCATAATCAATATGCTTCACGGCCTGGCGATAATCACCCATCAGCGCAAAGTACTCGGCGCGGGCTTGGTGCAGGCCAATGATATTGCCCGACAAGCCGCGAGTTTCTGCCACCAGGTACCAGACGTCCGGATCATCGGGGCGGCTTTTGAGCAGGGCTTCCAGGGCCTTCTCGGCCTCTGCCGGGCGGTTTTGCTTGAGCAGCAAGTCGACACGGGCTTGATTGAGCGGGTAGTTGTTGGGGTACAGCGCGCGCATACGGTCAATCCGCTGCTGGGCCTCTGCGAGGCGGTTGCTGTCAGTGTCCAGCTCAATCTGCGCCAGGTTGTAGGTGATGTCGTTGGGGGCCTTGTCCAGTAACGGTTTGAGGGTCTCGCGGGCTTCGTTGAACTGGCTGCCTTTGATATAGGCGATCGCCAGGCCGTAACGTGCTACGTCGTTTTTCGGGTTTTCATCAAGTTGCACGCGAAAGCGCTTGGCGGCCAGCCCCGGTGTGCCTTCGTAATTAAGCTGCACGCGGGCGCGGATTAACTGATAGCGCAGGGTGTCTTCGGTGCCGCCGAGCCTGGCTTGCTCGGCGCGGTTACGGGTGTCAGCGATACGCGACTCGGTCACCGGGTGAGTCAGCAGGAACTCAGGTGGCCGTGCGTCAAAGCGGTACTGGCGGCCCAGGCGTTCGAACATGCTGGGCATGGAGCGCGGGTCGTAACCGGCCTTTTCGAGGTTGAGAATGCCAATGCGGTCGGCCTCTTGCTCATTTTGTCGCGAGAAGCGTCGCTGCTCCTGCAAGGCGGCAGCTTGTGTGCTGGCAATGGCCGCGATACCTGCATCGCCGGCTCCGGCCGCGGCAACAACGATCCCGGCCAGCAGGGCGGCCATCATGGGCAATTGCATGCGTTGCTGTGCTTCGACGCCCCGTGCGAAGTGGCGTTGCGACAAGTGGGCCAGTTCGTGCGCCATGACCGAAGCGTATTCGCCTTCAGTCTGGGCGTTGAGAAACAGGCCGCCGTTGACCCCGATGATTCCGCCGGGGGCGGCAAAGGCGTTGAGCTGCGGGCTGTTGATCAGGATGAACTCCAGGCGCCGGTCTTGTACCTGGCTGGTTTCGACCAGCTTGTACACGCTGGTTTCAACGTAGTCCTTGAGTTGCGGGTCATTGAGTTGTGACACCTGCCCGCGCAGCAAACTCAACCAGGCGCGACCCAGTTGGTACTCCTGTTGGGGAGACACGATGGATGAGCTTGCGTCACCCAGAGACGGTAAATCGTCGGCGAAACTCGGTGATGCGAGCAGGCAAGCGAGCGTCAACAAGGTCGGGCGCAGAAAAGTCATGCACAAAGCTCTAGTCGGTAAAGCGCTTACTGTAGCTGGACACAGGTCTGACGACCAGTCACAGGCCAGCTTGGGGTATTCTAACCAGCCGTAAAATGCCGACCCGAGAGGAACCCTCCATGACGCAAGCGTTGGCCCATGAGGCGCTGGTCGATGCCAGCGGCCTGAACTGCCCGTTGCCACTGCTCAAGGCCAAGATGGCGCTTAACGGCATGGCCTGCGGGCAGACACTTAAAGTGATTGCGACGGACGCGGGATCCCAGCGTGACTTTCGCACCTTCGCGCGCCTGGCTGGCCATGAGCTGCTGCATGAGGAGGTGAATGCTGGCACTTATTATTACTGGTTACGCAAGGCTTGAGGCATAACGCGCCAGCCGCTGAGGAAGACTGATGTTCAAAGTGTTACGGGATTGGGTTCAACGCTACTTTTCGGATGAAGAGGCGGTGGTGCTGGCGGTGTTGCTGGTGCTGGCCTTTACGGCGGTGCTGACCCTGGGGGGCATGCTTGCCCCCGTGTTGGCCGGGATGGTGCTGGCGTATTTGATGCAAGGCCTGGTGGTTGCACTGGAACGACTGCGCATGCCCGCCGGAGTGGCGGTGGGGCTTGTGTTCGCACTCTTTATGGGGCTGTTGTTGGTGTTTCTGGTGGTGGTCGTACCGCTGTTGTGGCATCAACTGATCACGCTCTTCAACGAACTGCCGGGCATGTTGGCCAAGTGGCAATCGCTGTTGTTGCTGTTACCGGAGCGCTACCCGCACCTGGTGTCGGACGAGCAGGTGCTGCAAGCCATTGAAGTGGCCCGCGGTGAAATCGGCAAGTTCGGACAACTGGCACTGACTTTTTCGCTGTCCAGTTTGCCGTTGTTGGCCAACATCATGATTTATCTGGTGCTGGTGCCGATTCTGGTTTTCTTCTTTCTGAAGGACCGCGCGTTGATCGGCCGCTGGGTACGGGGTTATTTGCCCCGGGAGCGTGCCTTGATCACCCGCGTGGCCGAGGACATGAACCGTCAGATCGCCAATTACATTCGCGGTAAGGTCATCGAGATCATTATTTGCGGTGGCGTGACTTACATTGCGTTTGTCACGATGGACCTCAACTACGCGGCATTGCTGGCGTTGTTGGTGGGCATCTCGGTGGTGGTGCCCTATGTGGGCGCGGTGGTCGTGACCGTGCCGGTCATGCTGATTGCGCTGTTTCAGTGGGGCTGGAGTGACCAGTTTATTTACCTGATGGCGGTCTACGGGATCATTCAGGCATTGGATGGCAATGTGCTGGTGCCGTTGCTGTTCTCCGAAGCCGTTAGCCTGCACCCCGTGGCGATTATTTGCGCGGTGCTGTTGTTTGGCGGGTTGTGGGGGTTCTGGGGCATATTTTTTGCCATCCCCTTGGCCACGCTGTTCAAGGCCGTGCTGGATGCCTGGCCGCGCAAGCAACAGATGATTGCGCCCATGCTGTAACGGTAGGACAGCGGATATAAAAAAGCCCCGGCTCGCAAGAGCCAGGGCTTTTTCGTTACGCCATCAGCTTACGCTTGAATGACCGGGATGTTGGCATTGGCTGCCGCTTCACGGAATTCAGCAATCTGATCAAAGCTCAGGTAGCGGTACACGTCCGCTGCCATGGTGTTGATCTCTGCGGCGTAGGCCATGTATTCCTCAACGGAAGGCAGGCGGCCCAGGATCGAGGCAACCGACGCCAACTCGGCCGAAGCCAGGTAAACGTTTGCGCCGTCACCCAGACGGTTCGGGAAGTTACGGGTCGAAGTCGACACCACTGTCGAGTTCGGTTCTACACGTGCCTGGTTACCCATGCACAGCGAGCAGCCTGGCATTTCCATGCGTGCGCCGGCTTTGCCGTAGATGCCGTAGTAGCCTTCTTCGGTCAGTTGGTGAGCGTCCATTTTGGTCGGCGGCGACAGCCACAGACGGGTTGGCAGCTGACCCTTAACCTTGTCCAGCAACTTGCCCGCCGCGCGGAAGTGGCCGATGTTGGTCATGCACGAACCGATAAACACTTCGTCGATTTTCTCACCGGCAACGGTGGACAGCAGGCGAGCATCATCCGGGTCGTTTGGCGCGCAGAGCACAGGCTCTTTGATGTCAGCCAGATCGATTTCGATGATGTGCGCGTATTCGGCGTCAGCATCGGCTTCCATCAACTCAGGGTTGGCAATCCACGCTTCCATGGCTTGAGCACGACGCTCAAGGGTACGTGCGTCGCCGTAACCTTCACCGATCATCCAGCGCAGCAGGGTGATGTTGGAGTTCAGGTATTCGGTGATCGACTCTTTGGACAACTTGATGGTGCAACCTGCCGCCGAACGTTCTGCCGAGGCATCGGACAGTTCGAACGCTTGCTCGATGCTCAGGTTGTTCAGGCCTTCGATTTCCAGGATGCGACCCGAGAATTCGTTGATCTTGCCTTTCTTCTCGACCGTCAGCAGGCCTTTCTGGATGGCAACGTAAGGAATGGCATGAACCAGGTCACGCAGGGTGATGCCGGGTTGCATTTCGCCTTTGAAGCGAACCAGAACCGATTCCGGCATGTCCAGTGGCATTACGCCAGTGGCTGCGGCGAATGCCACCAGGCCAGAACCGGCAGGGAACGAAATGCCCATTGGGAAACGGGTGTGGGAGTCACCGCCGGTGCCGACAGTGTCCGGCAACAGCATACGGTTCAGCCAGCTGTGGATGATGCCGTCGCCTGGACGCAGCGATACACCGCCACGGGTCATGATGAAGT
>Ga0308167_1000315_pt1 | contig 98490 bp, 102 predicted proteins | sample PhyCR1_2_FD_202138 | JGI IMG/M metagenome (GOLD analysis project Ga0308167, IMG submission 202138) | Phyllosphere microbial communities from UC Gill Tract Community Farm, Albany, California, United States - DLSLRC.R1 | ecosystem: Host-associated > Plants > Phyllosphere > Unclassified | place...
TCAGAGGGTCCGGGGTTCGAACCCCCGACGACATACCAGATATGGGGAATGGGTCTGCCAGGCGTGGACACCTCGCTTGCACCGAGGATATCAGAAGAGTTCGAGTCTCTTATTCTCCACCATTATGGAAGTATAGCTCAGTTGGTTAGAGCGCTCCCCTGATAAGGGAGAGGTGGCTGGTTCGAGTCCAGCTATTTCCACCAAAAATGCGTTGTTAGCTCAGTTGGTAGAGCGACGGACTTTTAATCCGAAGGTCGCAGGTTCGAAGCCTGCACGACGCACCAGATATGGGGAATGGGTCTGCCAGGCGTGGACACCTCGCTTGCACCGAGGATATCAGAAGAGTTCGAGTCTCTTATTCTCCACCAATATGGAAACATAGCTCAGTTGGTTAGAGCACTCCCCTGATAAGGGAGAGGTCACTGGTTCAAATCCAGTTGTTTCCACCAGGACGATTAGCTCAGTTGGTTAGAGCGTTGCCTTGACATGGCAAAGGTCAGCAGTTCGAGTCTGCTATTGTCTACCAGACATGGGGTCATATTTTATATGGTTAAAATCTTAGCTTTGCAAGCTTTGGAACTGAGTTCAATTCTCAGTGACTCCACCAAAATTATGGAAATATAGCTCAGTTGGTTAGAGCACTCCCCTGATAAGGGAGAGGTCACTGGTTCGAACCCAGTTATTTCCACCAAATGTGTCGTTAGCTCAGCCGGTAGAGCATCTGACTTTTAATCAGAGGGTCCGGGGTTCGAACCCCCGACGACACACCAATTACGGGGAATGGGTCTGCTTGGCGTGGACGACTCGCTGGCAGCGAGTATACCAGAAGAGTTCGAATCTCTTATTCTCCACCAGGGTGTGTAGCTCAGCAGGTAGAGCAGTTGACTCTTAATCAATAGGTCGTGGGTTCGAACCCCGCCACACCCACCAAAACGGCGATATAGCTCAGTAGGTAGAGCACTCCCCTGATAAGGGAGAGGTCACTGGTTCGAACCCAGTTGTTGCCACCAATATTAGATATTATGAATAAATGAGGATAAAAAAATGAATACAGTATTAACTAAAAGTAAACAGAAAAAACAGAATAAAAATGGGTCTAATTTTTTACAATTAGGATCGTGAGATCTTATAGTTAAAAAATCAGGCTCCCATGTGGAGCCTTTTTTTATGAATATGGAAGTGTAGCTCAGCAGGTAGAGCAGCGGACTCTTAATCCGTAGGTCTTGGGTTCGAACCCCAATACTTCCACCAAATGCGTTGTTAGCTCAGTTGGCAGAGCGGCGGACTTTTAATCCGATGGTCGCAGGTTCGAAGCCTGCACGACGCACCAATACAATATGCTCTTTTAGCTCAGCAGGTAGAGCGGCGGACTTTTAATCCGATGGTCACTGGTTCGATCCCAGTAGGGGGTACCAAATGCGTTGTTAGCTCAGCAGGTAGAGCAACGGACTTTTAATCCGATGGTCGCAGGTTCAATTCCTGCACGACGCACCAATATAATATGCCTTTTTAGCTCAGCAGGTAGAGCGGCGGACTTTTAATCCGATGGTCGTAGGTTCGAAGCCTACAAAAGGCACCATTTAAAAAAATAACGTCCAAAAAATATCTTAAATAGGCATATAAAATAATTTTTCAACATAAAAGTGTATCCTATATCTCATGAAATAAGACTTCCAGATAATAAAAAAATATTCATCTACTAATGAGGAAAAATTTTAGTAAGGAAATATAAAATGCATCAATATGACAAGTTCCTTTCTTAAAAAAGTAGAGTGTTTTAACTCTTAATAAAGCTCCCACTTCCCTATCAATGTAATATAAATTATAATAAAATATATTAATCAGGAAGGAATAAATTATGAGCAGACATTTTGCGTCCTTAATGGCGATGATTGACGATGATATATTTGATAAAATGATGGAAAGCTACACAAATGGAAAAATAGATGGTCTGCCATTTGTTATTTTTCTCTCCAGCGAAGAACATATAAAAAAATATTTAGAAAAATTTGAAAATGATATAACTATTGAAAAGTTTATGGAAGATAGCTATCTATTAACTGCACATATAACAACTGAAAGATTAGAGAACATGTTTAAATTCATATTTCCAGATAAAAATAGTCAGGAAAAACTAATGAATTTTATACTGAAAAGAAAATCTATTTCGAGAGATTATATGGATTTCATCTCAGAAAAAATTAAGGAAAATAAATTAGATATAAATAATATAACAGAAGGTTACCAACTTTATGATTTTTTAACTATATATAAAGAACTTATAGAAAAAAATGTTATAGTAATGGATAAGGTGGTTGAAATAACTCAAGATATAATAGATCGAAGCAAAGTTGACGAAATTTTAAGTTCAAGTTCAGAACAACATTTTATTGACTTTATGCGTCTTGCACCTATGGAATTAAAAGAAAAAATATTTATACAATTAAAAGAAAAAGGCGATTTTACAACCAGGATTAATACATACAATTTCTTTAATGAGTTATTTATTAATCAACAAATGAATATTAATCTATTGATAGACGATAGTGGCTCAAAAATGTTTTTTAAATTTTTATACGGTAATACTGAAGAAATAAATAAAGCGATGAATAAAGAAGGAATTTTTGAAATATATACACAAGATGGAGAAAATATAATTACACAGAATGAGCGTTGGGCAAATAAAATAATACAATATCTGAATTCTGATACTATTAATTTAAAAGATAAAAACAATAAAAACTGGTTTGAATGTTTTATTTATTCAAACATGAACGAAAAAATTGAGAGCATATCTGAATCTATGAAATTATTCATAAGCAAAGGTGGTGATTTAGCACAGATTAATTCACAAGGGATATCCAATTTAGGCTTATTAGCCATTAGAAATCCTTTGTTAACATACAAAATGTTGAAATCAGGAGATATTGAAATTGTTCATATCGATGTCATTAGCGATATGCTCAAAAGTCAAGAAGTAAAAGAGGAACTTAGTTTTTCAATGAAAATACTGAGGGATTATGTAATTGAAAAAGAAAAAGAGATACTAAATAATTCAGTGAATGTTCTGGTCGAAATGAAGGAAAAGAAAGTAAGTCGTATTTGAAATTTTAACATAAGTTTATACGAAATTTAATATGATTTAATGTTGAATAAAGCTAAAGATTTGAAAATGATAGCGTTGGTTTAAAAAAATAGTTAAGCGGTTCTAAATGAAAAAAATTAAACATGAGGCTTGATATGTTGATAACACAGAGAGATTATTATATAAATAAACTATTATATTGTGAATGGAAAAAGTCCCTAAAAACAATATTCTGGTATATAAGAGAATATAATATCGAAGAAATTAATCGCAAACTATCTGGATTGAATCAAAAAAGTATAGACGAATATGAGTTAGAAGAAAGATTGTTGCAATTAAATAAAAAAGAAATAAGTAATAAATTTAATCAAGAGAGAATTCAGTTTTTTAAAAACAAAAAAAATAACCATTCATTCAAAATAAACAGAGATAAAAAAAAGTTTTTAAAGAATATCAATAATGATCTTTTTGAACATATGAATGTATACAGTTTTATGTGTTATTTGGAAATTGAATTATTAAATGTCCAGAATTTAAAAACGATTGATATTTTAAATAAAATAATAAAATCAAAGAATGAACCGATAATAAAAGCGTTATGTGAACATGCAAAAAGTCATTCAGATATTATATTACAGGAAAAAATAATAGAAGCTTATTTTGTATACCTAAAAATATGTCGTCCCTTCTCTCCCTTAGATTTTATAGAAGAGAGCGAAAAGCTGATGGGTTTAATTATCGGAAATTTATCGATAGACTCAGAAAAAATGAGGAGTAAAATCAATCAAAATTTTTCAGAATTGGAAGTTGAGATAAAAAAAAATAAAGAAAGTTATGGTATCTCTGTTATGAATCCGTCATCATCATTTGTTGAATTGATAACGTTGTTAAGTAAAATAAAAGATCATGCAAATATTTTAATAGACAAAAAAGAACTTGATTCATTAATCAAAAATAATATACATATGATACAAAAGAAGGTGAGGCTTTGAGAAATAAAATAGACACACTTTATTTTATATTGTAGTTATCCATGTTTTACAACCGGATTATCAGTGTAAAGTATAGATGTATTTTTAATCACATAGTTAAAAAATTTGAAGAAACCAAATTCGAATGATAAAATGCAATAAAATTTTTATGGAAAAATAACACGATTTTTGTTGCTTATCTTTTTCAGATTGCCAAAAAAATACTTTCTGAATATGATAAAAAATTCACTGAAATTCAAAAATAAGGTAATAATGAACATAAAAAATACATTGCTTTCTATTTACGGAAAAATAATAAGGGAAAAAGAAATAAATATCAATAAAGCTTTTGATATATCATATCTTACATTCTCAGAAATAGTTATTTTTTTTGATAACTACAAAAAATTTAAAGAACTGGTGTTTGTATATCAAGAAAGAAGTGATTTGTTTTTTTATAAAAAGCTGGAAAATATACATGGAGTTATATGTGATGTTTTTTTTAAAAGCTTAGCCAATACTAATATTGAAGTTTCTCAAAAAGGGGATAATCCTTATTCTCTTGCAAGTACACAAAGAACGGTTGAAATTTTATTTCAAAAAGGCTGTGACTTGAATCATAAAAATAAAAATGGCACACCTGTTATAGAAACAGTAGAAAATATATTAAGAGAACATGTCATAAAATTAATCGTAAAAAATGGCGAAGCAGAAAAACAAAGTATTCGTTATAGAGAAAATTTGTACAGCAGGGAATCACTGGAAATTTTAATAGAACATAATCTGCTTTCGGTTGATTATTATAATGAAAAAGATCTTATCGAAGAAAAGAGGCCGCGTAATTTTTCTTTGTATATTAAAAACGGTTTTAATATAAATAGCTTACCTCTACCTAAAGGTATGTCAGAAACATATATTTCTCAGATATATACATTTATGCTGAATAATGGTTATAATTTTTATCATACAGAAAATGGTTATCATCCTTTGCTAAATGGAGATATAAATTTATACCGTTATGTGTTAGAAGATAATAAGTATGATTTAATAAAACTGGAAGACATATTACATATTAATTTGGTAAGACATAATTTGTATTCCAAAAAAGATGCTGGAAAAATCATTGAGGCTTTATCTGAAAAAGGATTTTATTGGTTAAATATTATGCCTATTTATTTAGACGAAATAAACAAAGATATGCATCTTTCTTTAATAAAAATAACTAAAGAGGAAGACAGAGAATCTATTAGATTGCGCGACTTTTCAGATATAAACAAATTAGACATTGAGAAATATTTACAAGCAGGATTACCTAAAAAAAGTATTGAATTTGCTACTGGTTCAGCATCTCATATAAAAAGAATGTTCAAAGATAATGAAGAGAAAAAAGAGCTTCTGGAATATATGATTTCTGAAAACATCAATGTGAACGTGAAAAATAAAAATGGTCACACCTTACTTTCGCTATTTATTGCTGAAAATATGGCAGGGTATTGTGATTTATTGTTAAAAAATAATATAAAAGAGATTTGTCGTTCAATAGATGATGGAAATTATTCTTCGGAGATCAATAATGTAGATTGCATGATTTCAAAAAATAATAAAATTTTCCGTTGGGAAGCATTAACCGAAGAAACGTATGATATACTAAAAAAGCACAATATGTTTGAGAGTATTCCTTATACAACTGAATTATATTATTTATCTCATTTCCAGTATGCTAGTTTTTTTCATTTTCCACTTATTAAACATGAGTATTTTCAAAAATTAAAAAATGATGGTGTTATTACCGCAGGCAGTATTAATTTTAAGCCTTGCGAGAGAACGCATTATACATCAGAGTTAATCAAAATTATCAAAGAAGAAGATATGCTTGATATAACGAATGATGATGGTCTCACCGCACTGCATTTAACAAAACAACAGGATATAGCCGAAAAATTAATAGAAGCAGGTGCAACGATATATAATGATGACCGTAATTATCCCCGTAATATAGAGAATTATGTTGAAAAATGTTTTGAAGAAAATATTAAAAAAAATATAAAAAAAGAAGTTAAGCATTTAGAAAATATAATAGAGATTTCAGAAGAGAATAAGTTAGCTAAAAGAGAGAGATTATGATAATGCCGCAGGTTATGCGGCTTATTTAACATTCAAAGCGCTGGTCTTTTTGAACTTAAAAGGTCTATTTGTGAAACTACACCTTTTTGCGTCATGTTCTTTGGAACAAAATCTATAGGCAACGAATATGTTTTGTCCCAGCCAAGAGCAAGAATAAGATCAGCAATTTCTTCTTTAACCGTTGAAGCAAAGTTATTTTTAATGAAGTTGTCAAAAGATTTTTTGTGAGGATAATTAATAAATTGCACAGGCATAGCCGCAACAGTTTCGCTCATAAAATGTTCGGCACGTGAAGCCCCTTTAATGGCTTCAATCATACGTGAAGGAGATATATGAACTGCCATAAGATGAGTCACCAATTTATCTGTCTGGTGTGAGGAAACCAATCCTGCAGACTGAATTTCAGTGTAAGTGAGATTAAATCCTATTTCCTCTCTGCATTCACGAGAAACCGTCTCTTTCAATGTTTCCTCTGGCTCTACTTCTCCCCCAACAAATCCTTTTAGTCCATCCCATCTTTGAAGCATTAAAACAAGAGGGACGGATGTTTCCTGGGCTTCCTTAGATATGCCATCATAAGTTTGCCATATTTTAACTTCTGAGATAAGTGCAATAAACACCGCTTGAGGAAGATTATCGCTATTACTTCCAAGTTCAATAGGCTTCATAATTTAATTATTCCTTGTAATGGATAAAAATTAATCATAACCGAGTTGATGATTTTTGTCATTAATTAATAAAAAATTTTGAAATTATGTAAAATTGAAATAAAATATATTTGATAAAATAACAAGAAGGTAAAATTATGAATATTGAATATATAAAAGAAAGACTAACATTAATGAAAGAGTATCTGGATAATCCCGATTATGATATGGTTGGTTTAAATTCAAAAGGTTTTTATGGCATAGACATTAATGATGATCAGGGCGGTAATCTTCTGAGAAGCTCAATTGACACTAATGTAATTAGTATAATTATGTTCAAGCCTTTTGCGTGTGTGATAAAAAATAAAAATACGAACCAGCTAGATATTGAATATAAGTTTGAAAAACTGGAAGTTAATCCTAATGATAACGTATCAGGTGAAAATATAAACAAAGAAGATTTGGTTTTTATTGAAAAAATGCTTGATTTTTTTGAAGAAAAAGAAAAAACGTTTTTTGAATCACAACCTGTGTGAATTTTGACCGAACGAAATAAATCTTATAAAAAATAGTTGTACTCTTTATTATGCAGTGGTATAGTCTTTTACAGAGACGGCGAGCAAGTGATTGAAGTCGTCTATTTCGGCCCCTTAGCTCAGTTGGTCAGAGCAGTCGACTCATAATCGATTGGTCGCTGGTTCAAGTCCAGCAGGGGCCACCAGTCTTACAAAAGACAATTATGGTTGCGTAGTTCAGTTGGTAGAACAGTCGACTTTAAATCTTCGTGTCGAGGGTTCGAGTCCCTCCGTAGCCACCAGGCATAAAAAGACCACTTCGGTGGTCTTTTCTTTTTTTATACTGTATAATTATCGTAGTATAATAGAAAAGCGATAAATTATGAATATTTTGAAAAAAATTAAAGAATATCTTTTGTTAGATGAATTAAGAAACATGAGTCATGAAGAAATTCCAGCATTCATAGAAAAAAATTATTCCTCTGTCTCTGCAAGTTATCCAAAATTTATTGAATTTCTTAACTCTCCGGTAAATCATCCAAAAGAAAAAATAAATAGATATGGGTACAAAATAATAGAATGGTTTAATTGTTTTAATCACAAAGAAAAACATGATTTTTTATTAAAGGATTCCTATTTTTATCATAAGGAAAATGCCTCTCTGCATCTTCTTTTTTTCAAAACACTAAAAGATGAATATTTAAGAGCGACTATGTTGAAAGGTTGTCTTACGTATAATAAAGAGAAATATGGTTTTTTTGAATTGGATGATCGTATGTCCGAAACAATGTCTCATCCTGTTATGAAAGAAGTTGTACGAGTTTCAGGCGAAGACGTTTTATTATTTTTAAATCATATGTGCAGGAATCAGGTCGTCTGTAATCCTCCGGCGCAATTATACAGTGAAATTTTAAAAGTTAATCCTCAATTAGCAAATGCCCGTTATTTATATAAGATAATAAAAAGTCGATCTCTGAATAGTTCAGATCCTGGTATGAAAAATTTATTAAGTGTATTTATAGAGAATTCTGTCTATGAAAATGATAAAGTTATGCAAATCTTAAAAGAAGAAAATGCAACCATAGCAATTATGTTTGAAAAATTGCTGCTTGATTCAAAGATTGATAAATCAGCAATGTTAGTATCACAGCCCAAAATCAGAATATAGAAAAGCCTTTTTATTTTAGGTTTTTTATTTTTTTGTTGTAGCAACATGTGACTTATGCTAATATATGTTTAATCTAACGACGAAGGAAATACCATGAACCAGCATCTGATCGATACGATTGAAACATTGAGAAAATCAGAATATCTTGTTCTTCAGTTCAGGAAGAACTGGAAAAATAGTTTATTGTATCTGCCGAATCTTGCCTGGGGTTTGCTGATTGGTTGCCTGTTTGCCTACGTGACAGGATTTTCAGTGATTTTAATCAGTATATTGGTTGCTGTTACTTATATGTTAACCACAGGCTTTAAAACAGTTGCTGTTCCCACGCTGCATTTGCGGATTGTAGACAAACAGGATTTCAATAGTTTTCCCTTAACAAATAGTGAAAAGGTTCTCATTTGTAATGCACAAAAAAGGCATATCACCTATGATGAGTTTTTAAAAGAGATTGCACATTAAATTAATACTGACACATAAATAACAAAAAAGCCTCGAAAGAGGCTTTTTTTATAATCTTTTAAATTAACTTTTTTGCATATGAACAATGCCATACATATAACCATGTGCGCCCGTGCTGTGACAAAAGAAAGAAACGAAGACTTGTTTGATTTTTTTCATGAAGCAACCTTATTGACGTTTGTTTGTGTGACTGATTATAGCAAAATAATGCCACTACATTCAATCTATTTTTAGGTTTCATATTTTGAAAAAATTGATATAATTTAAGTAGCATAAAAAAGATAAGGTTAAAAGATGAAAGATTTTACACAATTTATGGAATTAAGACCAGCTAAGGCAATTTCTACCTACGAAAGACTGGAATGCGTTAATGGCGAGTTTATAAGTATTCAGGCTGGGGAAGATATGTTCTGTCTTCCCAAAAAAAACCTTCCCATTGAAAATTATACACATTTTGAGATATATGCCAATATTACACAAAAGATAGCTGAAAAGTATGATCTTGCTTTTGAAGATTCTTGGTTGTATGCCGATGTTCCTAAACAAACAGTGGCAAGTATTATTGCTGAGTTTGGCGGTTTAAAAAAAGAAAAAGAACTGATTGATCGAATTAGCGAAGAAAAAGAATTGCTTTCTGATGTTATGACTATAAGCAGTATCAAAGCTTCTTCTGATAAAAATCGATTTTGATCTTATTTTTTAAAGAGATCACAAAACCGTCATTAAAAAGATGACGGTTCACAAAAAATTAACCATACTGATTTTTTAGAGGAGAAGAATGTGAACTCAACAAATAGATTGTCGCCTGAAATTTTTAATGCCATGAATGTTGCTCTCGCAGAAAGGCTGGATATCGTTGCAGATATTGTTTTTTTGCAAGAACTTATTAAAGGAACAAATCTGGAAAAAGAGTTATTGGCATTTCCTGAATTCGATACTGTATGCTGTGGTCATTTTCTGGATTTATTTGCTCAAAAACTTTTAAATGAAAAATGGCCACTTAATGCAGATTCCGCAAAAGAATCAGTGCATTTTTTTAATGCATTAAAAAAAGAAATCAAAAGCAATACCCATTTTTCTTATTCAGGAATCATACCAGACCAACCTTTGTTAATCGGATAAATCCCTGATTTTTTGTTGAAAAATAGGTTATTAATCGAGTTTTTTTATTATTTCCTTTAAAATAGAAAACGGACTTCTATTATCTTTTTTTGATATATTGTTATATTCCTTTTGTTTTGTTTCAAAGACCGAATCAATACAGGATAGAATGTTTAAATCACGGATTAAAAATGTATGACTATAATCTTTTAAAATATGTAATAGTTTGTCGGCAGGAAAAACTGCGCTATTATTGAGTGGTTTTACAGAATCAAAAGGCACATAATGAAAAAAATATCCAATATATTCTTCACAAAAAATAGCATAATCATGCGTTTCTAAAATAAAATCTCGCCATAATTCATCAACAATAAAAGAAGGTATGGGAGTGTTTTTTAAATGATATTGCTGGCATATTTGAAAATAGACAAAAAGCCCATTAAATGCTAATTTTATTTCGTCATTTGAAACATAAGGATGTTTTGTTTTAAGTTTTTGGCTTAATCTGAATAAAATTGTTTTTTTGTGAAATTTTTTTCTATTAAACATAGGTATCTCTCTTTTTAATTGAACTCTATCAACAAAAAGATAATATTTCAATAGAAAAATGGATAAAGGTCAGCCTACGCTAACCTTTATGTCTAAATTAAAACAAAAGCTTTTATATAAAAATAATATTAAATACGATTTTTAACTGAATTTGTTGCTATTTTTGTATCTTCAAAAATTTTATGGAGTTCATAAGTTTCTAATGAAACAGAAAGCTGTTCTAAGCTATCTTTAATATAGTCATAATAATTAAAATTATTACCATCGTACTCATTCACTATTTTTTTATAGAATTCAACGATTTTATCAAGATTATTTTTAACTAATTCCGGCTCGTTCTTTTCAAAAGAAGCAAGAGTATGAACAAATCTGTCGTTAAGCTCCTTGGTAAATGACGCATTAGGCTGACCATGTAATTCGTCTCTCTCAATAATGAGTAAAGGGTACTTCTTTTTTAAATGTTCTTTAACCTGCAGAAGATACTTCTCACTCTTTTCAGTATAACTGCTGTTTGTCATGATAAAATTATTATCAAATAATTCAATTGCCTTTTCATATAAGCCCGTTGCCAACCCTAATTGACGGTGGCTATCTTTTACTACAACATAAGATATGCTTTTTAATACATGAGAATCAGAAGGCGAAGTAAAAGAAAGATATCCAATAGTGTCATTATGTTGTTTTGCAACGATATAATATTGTTTTTCAGAATGGCACTGGAGACCTTCTTTTAAAAAAGGAATGCCATAAAAAACTGCTGGTAAAGGTTTAATTGTATTTTCATAATCAAACAAAAAATCAGTGACCTTATCTTTCAGATCATGCTCTTCGGAATCCTGAATCGAATTACAAAAAGGCGCAATATTAATTTTATGTTCAGATAAATACTGTTCCTTAAATAAGAAATCTGGACTTTCTTCAAGAAGAAAATTAAGCCTATAATAAGGAGCGTTTTCCGGTATTTTTTTAATTTCATAATAGTAATATTGAATGTCTGATAAATCTGGACATTTATCAAGAAAATGTCTTTGCTGTAATACTTTATCACAAACAGCATACACTTGTTTCTCATAATCATTATTTTGAATATATTGGTTGAATGTTTCCACTTTATTGAAGTAAAGATTGAATTCATTTAATCTCTTTTCTTTATCATTCTTCCAGTTATGTTCGAAAGTTTTTGGGTCAGTGGATAAAATATGGTAACTAGAATAAGTATAAATAGAATTTTTAAATATCTCAGAATTTATAGTATGAAAATTTTTATAGTCTTTAAAGTAAGTTTTAATATCATCGCTAAAAAATAGAGAATTTCTACTAAAAGCATTATTTTCTGAAAAAAGATAGCTAAAACTGTATAAAGTCGGTATAAACTGTGGATTTGCAAATTGTGCGTCCACAAGCATTTCAGCATATTCATGTATGGAATTCGCTTCCAGAAGAATATCTTTGAATTGTGTGCAAATTTTGAAAATATCATCATTAACAATGAAATTTTTACAAAAATCATCATTTTCAAACCAATCGTAAAAAGGATACGCATATTCGTTTTCGTCAAAACTATGTACCAGACGCTCAATAACATACTGCCCAACGTCGTCACAATAATTTGTTACAAAAACACCTTCCCCATGTTTTGATATTGCAACACAGGAAGGCGTATAAGTATCTTTATAATAAGGCTGATTAAAAATATTTTTTAAAGCTAAGGAGGCTATAATGAGTTTATTATTTCTGGGGTAATCAGGAAATAATTCGTGGGTGGTTTTTAATACCAAATCTTTAATATTCATGACATTCTCTTTTAATCGATTAACTCTATTTATTTTATCAGAGAAAACAGAAGTCGCAAAGTCGCTGTAAATTTTCTTGTACTATGACCAGAGAAAACGTATAATGAATGAAAGACATGAGGAACGATTTAATGAACTTATCTGATAAAGTTATGGAAGTTATTAAAGCATCTGCCATTAAAAATGCAGTAGATATTCATTCGCTCAAGCTTTTTAAACAAGCAGATAAGCAAGAAGATAAAAGTGCTTATGACTACCTTCCCTCCTGGGAGCAAAGTCGTTCTCTTAAAGAAGAAGAAAATCCTCTTAATCTGGACTTCGTGCATGAAACAACTGAGCAGGTTTTTTATCAGATTTTTGGTAGTAAGCTTTCTGATGTTTCCTTTGATTTGAAAGGTCATATCTCTTCAATTCATGGGCATACGCTTGAAGAAATTGATAAAAAATATGCAAGCAATCCTCATTCAAGATTAAGTGTTTGTGGTATTAAAAAACATTTAAAACAAGACGTTTTTTTATCCCTGGTTGAACATGTTTTTTTTGATAAAGATATGCTACATGTCAATATTAAAAAAAATACCTATCTGCGTGTATCAGAAGGTAGTCATTGCCCCAATTGTGATGCGCCTTTATACATAAACTTCGAAGCAGACAAAATTTGCTTTTCTATACAGCAAAGCTTAGGTGAATGTCCAAGAGCTAATCCAGTTATGTCATTTTCATTATCAGTGCCAAGCAAAAAACTGGTTTTTGTTAATGATGTCAGAAAGTTATTTACAGTAAAGCGGAAAGATGAATATGAAATTGGTTCAGCTTCTGTATTAGGCATTATCAAAGATAACGAAATGTACCTTGAAAGTAATATTGCATATCTAACATTAAGTTCTGGTGGTATTGAAGTTTTAAAAGATCATGCAAGGAAGATAATTGCACTGGATTTTGATAAAAATACTTATTATGAAAGAAATAATTCAGGTGATTCTGATTTACGCAAAGGTGTCGATATTATCGGAGATATTTCACTTGAGTTGTGGGGATGTTTTATCCTGGATTCTGCTCACTATGAAAAATTATGTCAGGAAAAAGATGAATCTCCTGAATCCTTAAATCCGGTATATGTTGATATAGAAGAAAACTGTATTCATTTTAATTATGATATTCCACGTCTGCTGATTGAAGGGAAATATTAAATTTTATATAAAGGATTGACGAAAGATTAACAAATTCTTATTAATTGGTGACAGGTCTTAATTTTGGTTAACACCTTTTTATTGCATAATATTAAATATGCAACTTTTAATTGATTTATTTTGTCAGTTGATATATTTTATTTAAAAATATTAAAGGATAGAAAATGACTTTAAGAAAAGCACGTCATAATAAAGAGTCAAAAGGTTATAGTATAGAAGAACTTTTTGATATCAAAAAGATGGAAAAAGCGAATGACAAATATCGTTTTGAAACCCGCATGGTTTTTACAGGTAAAAAAGACGATAAAAAAGTAGAAGGATTTATTTGTCTGGCAACAGTAGGTATTAATAATGAAAATAATCGTATTTGTTATGTTGAGTCAAAAAAAGAAGATTGGTTCAGGCGTGTAACCCCAAAAGAAATTAGCTATGTTATGCTCATGGCAGAAAATGAAAAAAATGTAATTGAAAAAGGTGTAAACCGGTTTAAAAAACAACTTGAAAATTACATGGCTTTATTAAATGAACCTCCTTTTAATGTCAATGAATTAAGAAAAGGGGGTTCGCATCATGAAGATTATGTGAACTTTATTGAAGATATGCGTTATGAGATTGATCCAAAAATGCAAAACAATGCTGATGATTCACCCTATTACTGATTTGAGTTTATCAATTTTAAAAAGGCAGGCTGTGCAGTCTGCTTTTTTTTGGATTGCATCAAAAGCATATTTTTGTTATGGTGAGCATTAATTTCAGCAGGTTCTTATATCAAAAAAATAACAAAAAAGGTAAACTGGATTAACTAATACCAGGAGGTTATATGAATTATGCAAAAATACTAACACTTCATAAAAATAATTCCAGTCAGCCATTTATGATAATGGAATACGATTCGTATTTTCAAAATGAAAAAGGAGTGCATATTACTACAATTGAAGGTGATATAATTAGCGTAAAAAACTTTTCAGAAATAGTTGAATACGTTGCAGAAAATGAAGTAGATCATAATAATCTGCTACGTGCAATGAAAATGATGAATCTGCATTTGGAGCCGATATAATTATGTATACACAACCTAAAAATGTTGCACCTGATGCTAAGTATATTTATGTTTTTCTCTTTCGGGAAGATATAATACAGCCAAATGATCTTATCCGTCAAACGGTATTCAGTGAAGTCAATGGGGAAGCCTTGATGAACTGGCAAAAAGTCAGTGACGCAGTACCTTACTGGATTGGCAAGCCAATTGGTTTATTTTTTGAAAAAAGTGGAGATTGCTATGAGTTTATTCGCGCCATCGCTCTCAAAGACATTTGATGAAGCTGAACTTATTGATTTTTTAAAAGAAGGTGGTGATATAAAAGATGAATATTATGACTTTGACGGTAGCGGTGACGGCGGTCGTGCTTTCAGATTTGATGAAACTACAGAATCTCAAATAATATTGTTAATTAAATATGGTTTTGATATGCATTCTCAGGATTACGAAGGAAATACTCTTTTGCATTTATGCAAGTCCTGTAAATTAGTTGATTTTTTGATTTCTCAGGGAGCAGATATAGAGAAAAAAAATAAAGAAGAAGCCAGTCCTTTAATGACGCAGTTATGTATAGGTCAGGAAGATATTGCCATGAAACTCATTACTCTTGGTGCTGATATTGATACTATGATGCCAGGTGGTTATAAGCTTATAGATTTTCCTATGTCGTTAGATTTTAAAATATATTTAATTAAAAATGGCATAAATTTAAGAGATTGCAAAGGTATTCATATTTTATTCAAAGAAAATAATCTGGAAATAGCAAAAGCTCTTATAGATAGAGAAGGTCTGGATAACCTTTTTATTGAAATGGAAAATAATAAAAACTATGAAGAGAATGAAATGATCGCTTTTATTCAATCCTGTATAGCAAAGAATCACGTATCAAAAAATGTTTATAATATTGAACGGATGCCAAATAAAAGGCTATAAATTGTAGATTCTTTTAATATCTGATAATATAATTATATAAATAAGAAAGGTATATAATTATGAACGCTTCAAAGCAGTTTTCTCTTCAAGAATATCAAGAAATGTTTAATACGCCCCTAGATTTTAATTCAATTAATGTGAATGAGAGTGCTAAAGAACAAAAGGAAAAAATATGTGATTTATTATCAATAGCAATAAAAAGTCAAAAAAGTATTGAAAAATTTATAAGTGATTTTCCTCAATCTTTATTTAATAGTATCCCTCTTGAAACTATTGTAAAAGGATTTTTATTGGGTGCTATTTTATTTGATAACGGTGATAAACAAAAAGTGGATTTTTTTACTCAAAAGGACAGCCACAGTATTTACGATTCTGCATTGAACCTCCTTCATGTTTTTCTTGAAAAAAGAGGCGTGGATATCAAAGAAAATTTGAAATCGATAGCAGATATCGTGATAAAAAAGCATCCTGATATGTATTTTCATTACAAGGACAACTATCAATTGCCATTAGAGATGGAGCAACTTTTCTTTTTTACCAGTTCAATCACTTTCAAATATGCTTTAGATTCAATAAAAAAAGAAGGATCAGAAAATGTTAATATCAAAAACCAGGAAGGTCAAAATTTGTTTCATGCAGTGTTGCAGCACTCAAATCTAAATAATTTAATTAGTTTGTTAGCTTTTCTGGAAAAAACAGGTAATAAAAATTTATGTGAACACTTATTAAATGAAAAAGATAATAGTGGAAACATTCCCCTTATGACATTGATGATAGATATACATGGCACAGATAAACACTTATCAGGCCACATGAATAACAATTCACAGGTGAAAGTTATAGAAATATTCGAGTTCTTTAAGAAAAATGAACTACCAATCAATATTTATCATGAAAACAAAGAGGGAAAATCTATACAGAGCCTGTATTCCGAACTATTGAATCAGGATATTTTAAAAGAAGAATTGGGCAAAATATTTGTCGAGTGTGAAAAAGCAAAACTCACGGGATTGATTTTGGCAAATCCTTCCTCTCAAACACAAAAAAACAATTTACGTATATGATGCAAAAAAAATTAAAAAAAAACAAAAAAGAGCTTGCATGTTTGGATTGGTCTATGTTATCTTGTCTTTACCGTAAAGGTTGAGCGAAAAAAAAATCGCAATATGAGGGAAACGTTCTTAGCAGCGTTTCTAAAAAAAAGGTAAAATGAGGAAGTTTTAAATATGAGTACACAAGTTAAAGAAGCCCGTAAAAATCCTAAGTATCTGGAAGCAGTTTATAACGTTTACATGGAAAAAGGCAACACTGGTTTCCCAAACCCTGAACTCCCTGAGTATGCAACTTTTCTGAACGAAAATGAAAATGCTATCAAGGAAGAACTCGCGAAGCTGGAAAGTGGCGAGAAAGAAATGAAGGTCTTTGAAGCATAAGAGACATTGATAAGCAGAAAAGATAAAGCCAGTTTAAACACTGGCTTTTTTTATTGGTGTGCAAAAAAAGGTTGTTTCTTATCAAGGAATATCTTATAATTACGGTAAAAGTAGTATAAGCAAGAGAATTGGTTAACGTTCTCTCGGTATAACAGGAATAGCGAAAAGCTATATTGCAATGAGAAAGCAATAAGGGCAATAAGATGAACAGTTCTGTCATTCACATTTATACCGATGGCTCATATGACCGTAAGACCCGCTCTTGTGGTTTTGGTTATTATGTTGCATGGGGTCAAGAAACATTCCGACGAATCGGTGGCAAGATTCAGGGAAGAAGCCATGAAATGGAAATGCAGGCTGTTTTGTCATCTCTGCGCTTTATAAAAAACAAATTAAAAAACCATAAACCTCATCAAATTGTTATTTTCTCAGACTCAGATTCGATTGTTAAAAACATTAACAATTTCAGTATGAATAAAATGTTCAGTGAAGAACTATTTGGTGAACAAAATGAACTGTGGAATGAAATTGCTTCGTTCCTGCAGGAGTATACCGTGTGGGGTGAATGGGTAAAAGGTCATTCCCATAACGCCGGAAATAATATTGCGGACGAACTTGCCAGGCGGGGAAGACTTACCGCCATTAAAACACTTTCATTTGATTTATTTGAAAGTGATGACTGTGGTGAAATTTCGGTTGATGTCATGCAGGCGAGAGAAAGGGTTTATTCTGCTATTCAGCAACGCCATTCAAAAAAATTGGGTATTTTTGATAGAAAAAGTGAAGAAGAGAAAATTAAACGCAGAGTTATAGAAAGAGCGAAGAATCGGGAAGAAAAAAGAAAAGCAATTCGGTTAAATGAAACGCTGAATATTGACTTAGTCGTTAGTAATGAGAAATGTTGTATATTTATGAATAATAAACAAACACAATATGGTTTATCTCATGGTCTGGCTTTTTTAAAACAGGTTTTTATTACCAGTGATGTTGAAAATATTTTTCTGAGGATTAATGATTCAGAAATTCATAATGCAATGGTGTTTTTTCAGGAGGCTATTTTTAATCACCGAGAAAACATTTCTTTCATTAATGAAAAAGACGATGACTTATATCGTATAATCAGCAATGGTCTTAAAGCCATGAAGAATAAAAAACAACTTCTTACGCTCTCTTTGCTGGACTGATTTTTCTGTACTTCAAAGAGAGAAACAGTTATAATGTAAAAAAAACAGAACAGGTAATGTAATCATTATGGAATTATTCTTCGCTCTGAAAAAACCCAGTGTTGTCGTTGAAGCAATAAAAGCAGATATGGTTCACAATATCCTTAAGTACTGGAATTCTCTTTTGTTTTTATGTATGACACTTTGTTCTGCGAATTTGGGTTTTATCTATTTTCATTATTCAAATGATTTAGACTCAGGAAACGTTATTATATTTGCAAATTTATTCATGATAGTCCTTTACTTGTCAGGATTGTTTATTTTGCAACATAAAAAATACAGGACACATAAAAAAACAGCTTTTTTCAGATTTGTGAGAAATTATATGTTTATGTGTACATGGGTTTCTTTACTTTATTGTATGACACTTGTTATGTGCTGGATTTTGGTTAAGATTATCTTTGAATTTCATAATTTTTATCTTAATTTTGACGCAATTTATTATGGTTTAAATTTCCTGGTTTTGATATTTATGGCTGCTTTTACCTTTATTAACCTATTTATTTCAGGTCTTGCAGAATGAAAAATAAAAAAGATTACGATATGCAGGTTAAACGATTCTTATTACAGGAAGACGAACATCGTGCTAAAGCGCAATTTCGTCTGATTATTCAATTCAAAATTATAATGTGGTTAGCGGTTATCATTTTTATGATCTGGCCGGTTGTTTTCCTGGTGTCTGAGAATTTTTTTTCATCGCAAAACACTTTTTTAACTATTCATGTTAAAGCTGAAACAAAATTGGTTTTATTTGTGTTTATTGAAATGATTATATTTTTTGCAGGCAGATGTTTTATTTCAGATGCAATAACGGCAGAAGATTATCTGAGCAATAAAAATAACATGACTGTTGAGCAATATGAGAGAATGCAAATTTTTACATCTGTTGAAACAGAAAAAAAACAATTAAATGAAATGGTATCGACTCAACTGAAAGAGACATCTATAACAAAAAGGTTATAACTGTTGAAAATAGCACCATTAAATGCTAAGATAAGTTCACATAAATGAAAAAGGAAATAAAAATGTTTTTTGTATTATATTCTCATAATGGTGAAATGGGTCTTGCTTCGAAAAGCGAATTTACGGAAGAAGAAGCTGTTAATCATAAGGCATGTGTTTTTCCTCAATACAATGCATTTATTGTCACCTCAGAACTGGATAATAAAGATGAAGGTGAATTCTTTATTATTTATCATCATTTTGGTGAACGCGTTCTGATTCACAATCGTTCCTTTTCTTCTAAACAAAATGCAATGGATTATGCGTCAAACATTGAAAGTAATCTAGAAGCTTTCGTTGTAAAAAAATTTATGGATTAATGTATGAAGATACGATCTGGCTATAAGGGCAGTAATGGACTGGATAAAGAATTTATTGAGAGTCTGCATGAAGACAGGAATTATGTGTTATTCAGACCTCTCAATGAAGAAATCCGCAGTTACAGTCTGCCCATGCGTTATTTACTGGCAAAACTGATTAAAGGCGATAGAGAAAAATTTGAAACAATAAAAGATACATATATTAATAATTTGTCCGATTTTGAAAAGAAAAGACTGGGAAAAGAATATGAGATTGTTTTCCTTGATAAGCTAAAAAATATCTTGCGTGAGAAATTAAAACATAATAAATCTTTCATGAAAGATATAAAAGAAGATAAACTAAACCGCGTTGTAAAAAATTATATTAAAGCTCACCAAAAAATGACTGTTGCTGAGCAAAACAGAGAAGTTGTATCGACTGCATTACTCAGAAAGAATATAAATAATTATGACCTGTTTAAATTATCAGATTATCAGTTTAAGAATATAATAAGTAAATCGGATGGAAAAGAACTAAAAGATTTAATAGAGTTATCTTGCCTATATGGGGATAGTATAAAGTTAAAAATAGTGCTTAACACCCTGGCAGATAAAAAAGAAAATTTTTCTGAACCAGAATATGAGAAGCTAAATACAATATGCTTTTATAGTCTGGCAAAAGGATTGGTAAGATTTGAAGAAATTGAAGAAATAATATTTAATGATCTTTTGTTATTGGCGTCTGCCCCAAAACAATATATACAGCATGTCTTAGAATTGTCAGAGACAGAAAAGGATGACTTAATTGAGCGACTGGATAATACTAATTTTATTTTCAATCAGGGATCGGATAGGTTAAGCAGAAAAGAAGATCCGATTAATACTAAACAAATTATCTGGAATCAAAAAAATAAGCTGAATGGATATCAGGTTGTTTTTGGTCAGGCAGGCACAGGTAAAACGCAGAGTATGCAATCAGTTATTAAAGGAATTATGGAAGAAGAAGAATTCAAAAATAATCTGCAAATGATAAAAATCAAGTCAGAACAATATTTATTGTCAGGAGAAATAAAAAATACTAATCTCTCCCGACCTGTTAAAAATCGCTTATAGTCGGTTTGTTTTATTAACCTCAATTTCTTGAGGTTTTTTATTATCAAAACGTAAGTCAAGAAGTTCATTCATTAAGAAAGATAAGTGAATATATTCTTTTTCCTTCTCAATAGTCATTTTACATTTTCCAATTTCTTGAAGATTATGTAAAATATCTTTTTTCTTATCAGGTAAATCGCCAGGATTGCAATTATATTCAGAGCAAATATAGTCATACTGTTTAAACATATCATTTATAGCATTATAAAATTTCAAAGCAGAAGAACTTATACTTTGATAGCTTTCTTCATTTAGAACACGTACAATTTCACGACTGATCCAGTAATTTCCAGCATGAATATTATTTTTTTGAAATAAATCAAGAAGCTTCTGTTTATAAGGTATAATAATTTTTGAGGAAAAATGAACAGGTTTACATATTGTTTCATCGTTTTCCAGTTTCATACAATATCGGGATTTTTTAAATGCAAACAGAAGTGCTTCTGAGTTATTAGCTGAAAGATCCCATTGATTAACCAATAATTCTTTTGCAGGATATAGACCACTTTTAATGAGAACTAATAAAATATGCTCTTTTTGTTTTTCCGTTGGAATCAGATTGTTTTTTGACAAAAACTGGGAAAAATTTTGGGCTTCCTTTCTATTATTGTCATTTATTTTTCTCCCAAGAATATAGTGTGAATAATAAATCAACTCAGGTGTAATCAAGGCGTTATCTGGAATAATATCGCTTAAGAAAATGCGTTTATGTCCAGAAGAAAATAAAGGATTATTTCTATCAAGTGGTAAGTCAGATAAGGTAATTCCTTCCTGCTGATCATCAAAATTGTATTTGTTAAGTAGCATTTCAGCAATGTCATACTCTTGATATAAGATGCTTTTAAATAAAGGATTATCTGCAAATTTTGTGATTTTATTGAAATGGTGCCAACTATTATGCTGAGAAATAAATTCGCTTACTAATGGATAATTAATATTTTTTTTGTTATTAGCAACCGAATAAGAAGCAATATCTAATTTTCTTTCAGGAATCACCATGCTTAATAAAGACTGATTAAAAATATCCTGAGATAAACTAAAATGATTAAGGATATCTATAGTCATTTCATAGTGTTGATGAAAATGTTTTCGGCTGAACTCAAAAGAATCTGCATCGCTTATACTTAATAAATTAACCAGAATTGTTTCATATTTCTGGAAAAGGGAAAACATATGCTCGTCTTTTGTCGTTTGAATTTTTTCCGCGAAGATATCAATAATAGTCGTTTTTTCTTCGTAATATTCTTTTCTGGAAATCATAAATTTCTCCTCTTAGAAAAGAGATCTTAGCATATGATAGATTAAATATAAACAAAAAAAATAAAACTTGTTTATATTAAGCCTTATAATGTATAATAGGAAAAATAAATTTAGAGGATAGAAAAATGAAAAGAACAAGTCTTTGTGTCATGCTCTTTGCTTTTCCCTTTGCAAGTATCGCAAGTGAAAATGTTGATATGTGTATGACAAAAATTGAAACACAAAGCCAGCTTCCTGCGGGAACGTTTAAAGCTATGATGAAAGTAGAAACCGGTTCTTCAACAATTGAAAAGGCAACCTTAATCAATAAAAAGCGAGATTTATATGGTCCCGTTGGTATAAGTGAAAAGACCATTAATATGATTGCAAAAAAAACAGGTTTTTCTGCAGAAGAGATTAAAAATGATACATGCACCAACCTTAAAGCAGTTGCTTTTTTAATGGATAAAAAAGGTGTTGATAAACCACTCTCCGTGAAGCTGTCAAATTATCATGGCGCAAATATTCCAGTTTACACGAAAAAAGTGCAACATTCATTAGAGACAACCAAATAATGAATACTTTACTTCATAATGAGTTAGAAAAAGAAACAACTATTTATGATATTAATTCAGAAGAAGAGTATCTTCGCTGCAAAGATAAAGTAGATATTAATCATGTCAGAAACAGTCTGGGTTATAACTGTTTATTCTCTGCAGACTCAGAAAAAGCAAAATGGCTGATTAAACAGGGTATCGATTTACAGCATAAAGATGCGAGTGGAATCAATGCGTTATTTGGCAGTGGTTTAGAAAAAACAAAATTATTAGTTGAGTCAGGAATAGATATTTATTGCGTCGATAAAGAAGGAAAGAATGCTCTGTTTTATATAAACAGAGATATTATTGAACTGTTAGAGCGTGAATATATGGATCTTGACCTGATTATGGTAAGTACAGATCCAGATGATAAAGATTGTGCCGAAAAAGTAATAAAAAGTAATTTAGGTATACTGCGCTATCTTCTTGCTGCGGGATTAGATAAAACTATTGCAGAGATTAACAAAGATTCTTTTTTGAGAATGAAGTTAATAGAAATGGTCGCAACTCCTCATGAGTTAAATCTTTTAATTGAATATGGTTTTCTCATTCCAGAAGAATATGATATAGAAAAACAAAAAAGATTCGTTATCAATGAAGTTGTGATAACTCATCGTTTACAAAAAGAGCGTGAAGCCTTACAGGTAATAATTGAAAGTAGTGAACGGGAAACCGGAAAAAACAGGCTATAGCCTGTTTATCTTTCTTTTTGCAAAAACCCCGGCTTCATTAATAGTATCCATATGATCATTCAGCGATAATTTTTCAATATAGTTATTAAATGCCTGCTTAAATTCTTCTGCTACATGCTTATATTTAAAGTTAGTTATAATACTCTCCTGTTGTTCTGGTGATAACCTGTCTGTTTCAAAATAAAAACAAAATTTATTAAAGAGTGATTCTAAATTATTATTACGTTTAAAATAATAAAAACTGTTGGCAATCCAGTCGGATAAAGGATATTTACCTTTATCAGTAGTTTCGGTTAAATTAAAATGCTGGTATTTTTTTAACTCTTCATGGGAATAGTTAGAGGATATAATATGTTCCATCAATTTTTGTTTAAAAAGATTTTCAAAATCAACATCTTTCTTTAAAAAGTTTTCCTTAAAACCTAAATTCAGTAATGCATTGATTTTATTGATTGTAAGCATATATTTAAGATTATTATTTTGATAAATACCGTATCCTTTTTGTTCTTTGATATTGTTTTCTTTATTAAAGAATGCTGCTGTTGAAATTTCATGAACACCCATAAATGCTGCAATTTTATTAATATTTTCATGTGAAAGATCATTTTTGTAAATGATAGTGAGTAAGCTGTCCTGAATTAATAATTCGTTATTCAGTAATTTGTTATCTTTGTAAACAGGATGTTCTTTTAATAGCGTATAACATTGAAAAAAATCATTGATATTATCATTTGTAATATTATGAAAAAAATCTGCAGATAAATTGAATTGAATGTTAAATTCAAGGAACTTTTTTAACTTATCTGTATTTTTTTCATAACAAATGGTATGAAGGCAATTAATACTATTGTTTAAGACTACGGGATAATCATATTTTTGAATCAAGTAGTTAATACTGTCGTAATGTCCGGCATCAAATAAGTCTGAAAGTAGATCATTTTCAAAATTACGTGAAATGTTACGTGCGAGTTCAGGATTATATCCATTACGATACAGCAAATCAAAATATTGAGGAAAATGTTTATGTGAAGCGGTTGTAACAAATAACTTAGAAATATTCATAGAGTTATAAGACGTTCTTTTTGTGCCTGGTAAAAATAAATATTTAGCCTCATCGAGAAGACAATTTGTCAGTCTATAATTATTCTCTTTTAAAGAAGATTGATATAAAGAAAAAAAATATTCTTCAAAGTACTGATAATGAACTGGGTCAGATAAACATTCCAGTAAATCTTCGACTGTTTGTATATTTGAAAAAGGCATAAAATCGTCCTGTCTTTGTGTAATAATTAATTATAACAAAATTAACTGTAATGCAAAACATAAAAATTGGCATATAAAAAAAAGGAATGCTATCTTGATAAAAATGCAAAAAAAAGAGGCTATATGTTAAAACTTGTAATGGGAAGTGATTATATCAACATTACGGAAAACCTTCCAGTAACCTATTCAGGTGAGTGGTTTCGTTTAAATCTTAATAGAATTATAATGTCATTCTATAGAGAGCCTAACAAATATGACGCTATAATAAAAATCAAAAGTGATATCGAGCAGAACTGGAATGAAACGTTAAGAGAAGTTTATGTTGAAGTCTTAGCTTATCTACTTGAGAACTATTACGAAATAAGTGAAGTGCTGAACATTGCAAATGAAAAGAATCTGCTTGATCAGAATGAATGGTCATCCCTTTTAAATATTATAAACAGGAAAGATATTTCTTCTATCAGTGAAGACAAAAAGTACAAATATAAAGAAGAGTTTATTGATTTGCTTCGATCAAATAATATTAATAAAACTGAACTGTTGAATAATCAAAGGTTTATAGAAAATGCCATACGGTATGAAAAAATTTTTATTATTGACATTACCCTTGAATATTTAAATGATGTGAGTTTAGACAGGAAAGTTTCTATTTATAGTGAAATTATGCAGTATTATTCTGAATACCCTACATTATTAAATCCTGTTTATAAAGAGATTGTTTCTTTATTGATTAAACAACAAGCGGAATTTTCAAAAGATAATATAAGAGATATATTAACTGCATGGACATATAGTTCAAACGATTTTAATGCTTTGCTTAACACATCCTTGTTCAGTGCAACAAACGAATCTGGCAAAATTATTATAGCTGACGTGTTAAAAAAATACTTTAAGCAAATTGACAGTGAGGTGAAGATTAATACACATTCTGTTTTAAAATACGTGAGTTATTTTTATAGTTATAATAAAGATTTAATATTTCCATTTTCCGAGGAAGAAAAAAATTCAATTCTTCACGAACTTGTTTCTGTTTGTGGATTTTCGGTATTACTTAAATATATTACGCCTGAAAATATATCTTTATTTTTAGAAAAAGATTCACAAGGTTTATCTACAATAGAAAAAGCATTATACACGTCTGCGGCCAAAGAACTTGCAGTAGGACTTTCTTATATTTATAATTTGCCTGTTTGCGAAAAAGATAGAGAAAATATCGAAATATTATTTAAAGAGTTAAATAATAATAAAATTTTCAAATTACAAATATTACCTTTACTCTCACAGGAGTTTAAACCTGATGATGTTATGAAGCAGTATGAAACAAGCTATGGTTATTATAACAATATCATTCAGGATTTGCGGAAAAAAAGAGAAGAAAACCCAGATAAAGTAACAGAAGAGAAAATAAAAGAAGAAGAAACTCTTATTAATGAGAGAAATATTTATGAGGCAGATAAAAGTGCTTTATTTAATATGGCTCATGTACTTTCAATGAACCTTAAATCTTTTAAGAATAATGAATCTTTTAAATCGTATATCTCTCTCTATAATAAAGAAAATGGTTTAAAACCTGTCGTCGATAACGAATTTGAAGATTACTGGTTATATACCGACGCTGATTTTAAAATTTTTAAAGATGAGGTTAGTGCCTACAGTAATGAAGATGATCCCGCACATAAATGGGTTAAGAAGCTAGATAAAACAACGGGAAAAAGAAAGATTGCTAAAAATAAAGCCTTAATGGAAAATATTCATACCTTGCGAGAGATGTTTCCTAACTTTAACCAGTTTATTGACTATATAGAGGATAATCTTTACCTGCATGCCATTGGCAATAATTTACTCAAAATAAATCCAAGTCTGCTTGTAAGTAAACCTGGTATTGGTAAAACCTTTTTCCTATCAAAACTTGCAGAGCTTGCAGGAACGCATGGTGCAATGATAAGCATGGAATCCATTACTGGTGGTTTTATATTAACCGGTCTTGATTCACGTTATTCAACGGGTTCACCTGGATTATTTTTCAGGAATATGCTGGATTCTGAATATGTAAATAATCTCATGATACTCGATGAAATTGACAAGTGTACAACGGAGAAACGTCATGGAGGGGTTGAAGATGTCCTGTTGCCTTTACTGGAGGAACACAGTGCAAAATCATTCAGAGACGAGTTTTTACGTTTACCAATAGATATGAGTCATGTTAACTGGATAGCCACAGCGAACGATGTGAGTCGGGTTAGTGCCCCTTTAATGAGCAGGTTTAAGAAATTTGATATTCGATCACCGAATTTTAATGAAAGAAAAATATTAGCTCAGAGTATATATACGACATTGCTCGGGAAAAATTCATGGGGAAAAGGATTCCATCCTGTATTGAATAACGAAGTGTTGGATTCCATTTGTCAGGATCAGGGTTCAAGCAGAGATCTGAGGAAAAATATTGAAACAGCAATAGCTAGATGTGCAAGGCGCGAAGGAAAAGGTAAGCGAGAAATTATAATAAAAGATGTAGATACATTAAATAATCAAAATATAAACGATTGGGACAAAAAAACATATGAATAATCATGAACCTGTTATTGTAAAACTGTTCCAGGGTGGAAGACCTTTCGGTGCGTCTCTGGATATTTTAAAAAGATTAACAAACAAAATACCTAATGATCTTTCAGTTTTACCTGAGGAAACATTGTTAAACTATGAAATGTCATTGCTGATTTTTATGCAATTGCATGAAGAGATAATTGCAAAGGGTTTAGTTTTAACTGAAGAAGATTTAAATATTTTCTATACACTTCCTTTATTTGTAGATGATATATTTGTTAATTTATGGGAAAAGGAAAAAATATGGAAAAGTAGCAGCGTTAAGTCTGAGGTAATAGCTGCTTATGATGATTATATAGAAGATAAAAAACCAAGTATGGCATATATTCCAGCAAAAAATGCCTGGTATAAACCCGTATGGAATACTTTTTTGCAAAAGAAACCTGAAATAATTAATGAAATATTAATTCATTCTTTTGCAATAATAAGGGACTATCGTAGTAAAAGACCTGTTTTCTATGGTGACAAGGCCTATTCTAATATTACGGATATATGTAATACAATAAAAGCAAAAGATGGAAATATCCTTATATTATTAAATGCATTATTTAATTTTAAACTTCCTCATGTTAATGCCCTTATGAAAAGATTTCTGGAAGTTGTAAATTATAACGATGGTAAAGTGTTTTCAGTTTTAAACGAAATATTTTCAAAATTTAATATTGCAGAGAATGATATATCCTTCTGTTTTTCTTCTGATTCATTACTGGTAAAATCAGGTTTACTGGAGTCAATCGAAATTCAGAATGCCGATTATGCATTTCATTTCAAAGGTCAGGAACAGCAAGTTTTATTATGGGAACATCTTTCAGGTAAAACACTAAATATCATTGGTTCAAAGCCTTATGCGAATATTATTTCTGCTGTCGTAGGTAGTTTTGAGGAAAAACAGAAAGGTGATGATTTTAGGATGCCCTTATCCTCATGGAATTATATTGAGATTTTGGAAGAGTGTTCATTGAAGTTAAAGTTAAAAGAACCATTGAAGATTTTAATTTCAGGTAATGCCGGAACAGGTAAAACGTCTATGGCTTATTCGCTATTAAAAGAAGAAGGTTATGAGGTATTTTATCTATCGGAGAAAGACAATCGTCGTAATAATGCAGCAAGTACCGTTGCTGCTCTTAGTTGCATAGAGAACGCTGCACTGATTATAGAATCGGTTGAAGATATCGATATGAAAGCGATATCAATCAGTGAAATACCGGTTATTGTTATTAATAACAAGCAGCACTCTGAAAAAAGTGTTAGCGTTCATGATGAGTTTTTATTTGATTACACAGTAGATGTCTCAAAAGTTCCATTTAAGGTGAGAATGGATTATGCGAAAAGTAAAATAAAAGAAGAAAATCTGGCTATGCGTGTTGCTCAACAGATAAAAACCTTTGGTGACATTAATAAAGTTGCGAGACTTGTAAAAACAGAAAGTGATTGGGATAAGCTGAATCGTCATATTGTCACATATAATAATGAGAGTAATGATTTTTGTTCAGTCGTAGAATATGAAGATCTCAAAGATATACCTGATTTTAAAGGGTATGAGCATATTAATAATTATTTTAACATTATTTATGACTTATTTAAGAACCCATTAAAATATGAATCATTATCTGCCAGTGCCCCAAAAGGTTTTATTATAGCGGGTACGCCCGGAACAGGAAAAACTTTATTTGTTAAGCAAATAGCGAAGAAAACTAAGTTGCCAATGATTTCTGTGCAGACGTCTTTACTTGTTAAGAATAAAGATAAAATAAGAGAAGTCTTCGAAATGGCACAAGCATCAGCGCCTTGCATTTTGTTTTTTGATGAAATAGACAGTTTGTTAATCGATCCCGTATCACCTTATGGCGGTATTGATACAGAAAAACAAAGTATTCTAAATTGTATGCTTAGTGAGATAGATGGTATTAAAAATTTGTCAGGGGTTATTGTATTAGGAACAACCAACCATGTAGATAAGATCGCAGAAGCGGCTAAACGCTCAGGCAGACTTTCAGAAACAATAGAAATTGATTTGCCTTCACTGGAAGACAGAAAGGCAATCTGGTCCAATTATCTGGAAGGGAAAAGTATTCATGAGCAGTTTGATGTTGAATCACTTGCTGTTTCAACGGCTGGTTTTTCTGGCGCAGATATTAGCGAAGCAGTCAATCAGGCTTGTTTATATGCCGTAAGCGAAAATACGGGAGCTCTGCAGTTTAAACATATAGATAAAGCTTGTGAAGTAATTTTGTGGGGTCGTGGCGATAAAAAATTAGATTTAAGTAAGCAATCTTTGTGGAAAACATCCGTTCACGAGACAGGTCATGCTATTCTTGCTTTAAAATATGGTAAAAAAGTGAACAGAGTTACAATTATTCCTCGTCAACGAGCATTAGGTGTGACGCATATATTGCACAATGAAAATGATTTCAGTAAAACTAAAAAATCATTAGGTGAAGAAATAGAAATATTTATTGCGGGTATCATGGCTGAAAAAACTATTTTTGGTGAATATGAATCAGGTGGCAGTTCAGATATTAAAGCAATAACAAATATGGTTCAAAGCTATTTTCTTAAATGTGGTTTCAGTAAAACCATCGGATTTATGAATGTCTCTGATTTAAACCTTTGGTCTGAGAAGAAAAAAATTGCTTTTGAAGAAGAATGTCATGAATTTATTAACAACTGTGCAGAAAATGTTGAAAAATGGCTGAAGGATAATGTAAAACTACTTACAGAACTTTCCGAAGAATTATTGGATAAGAAAAGTCTTTCATTTCATCAGTTGCATGAATGGGAAGAAAAATTAAAAAAGGTAGAGGATAAATGAAATTACTTAAAGTAGCAGGTGGTGTTGTAGCTATTGGTGTATTAGCAATATGCTTTTTATCATTATTGTCTGATCGTCAGGATGGTAATGTAGCAAAAGTGGCAAATCAAAATATGAAAAAAGATTCGTTTTTCGCAGATAAAAATGTGAATACTGAAACCTTTATTGGAAATCATTTTCAGGTTAAAAACGGATTTCATGTGTATGAAGATGATTTTGTGAGATTTTATGTAGACAATCCTCTATTACAAGGTAAAAACGCAGAGAGTTTTTTTGTTAACTTTGAAGCTAAAAGCAAAAAAGCTTGTACTGATACGATAACATCATTCAATTTTCATGATAATATCGATTTTAAAAAAAATCGCGAAATGAAAAGCGTCACGCTGGACGGTGAATCAATTAGATCATCATTAAAAACACGCAGAACAATAAGCTATTTTTATTGTGATCAAAAGCCTGCAGGTGAAACGTATAATATAAGATATGAATTCTATTTTGACTAATAACAGGGTGATATACCTCCCCCTGAAGGAGGAGGCTTCCGATTAGTTTCCCTGTAAGGGAATTTTATCTGAACTTTGCCTGAGTTTCTTACGAAACGATAAAAAAGGCGTTTCAGTTGCGGCTAATCCGGCCTGCAACGAGAGAATTCCTCTCTGATAAATATTTCTGGCTGCGTTATGGTCAGCATTGCAGGAAAACCCGCAGTCCTGACAGATAAATTCAGCCTGTGTTTTACGGTTTTCCTCCGCAGTATAACTGCACTCAGAGCAGCGCTGACTGGTATATGCCGGATCCACTTTAACCACAAATCCCAGGTTTCGTGTGACCTTATACTCCACCATGCTATTGAACATGCCCCATGACAGAGACAGTATGCGGCGATTAAGATCTCTTTTATCATAGAGGGATTTCAGCCAGGGTTTTTCTTTCTTTCGCCGCATTAATTTTTCCAGATACACCGGATCGGCATGCAGCCTTATTCGTCTCTGGCTCATGGTCATTTTTTTTATATCCAGGTCTTCGCGGATGACACAGGTGTGGTTTTTACCGATGTCGCACGATACCTTATGCAAAAAGTCATTTTTTATATTGGTGGCTTTTTCATAAAGCTTCGCAATTCTGTTTTTCAGTCTGACATATTGCTTTGAGATTTTCTGTACGGGATTTTTTTCTTTCTTCTTTCTGAAAACCTCCATTTTATGACTGAGCTGCCGCTGCAGGAAAATAATCCGGTCAGCTATCCGTTTCAGTTTATCACGCATCTTTTTACCGGGATGGAAGGGCTGACCCTGCTGTGTCATAAGCATTTTACTGCAGCCGAGGTCATAGGCAAGGGTTTTCTCAGGAAGAACGTTATACAGGTTATCCTGCTGTTGCTGCTTTTCCTGCTTATTCATTTTCCGTTCAACCTGAACGGAAACCCATAGCTTACCCGCAAAGCGGGTCAGGCTCAGCGTTTTAGGTGTTTCATTCTGCTTCCAGGTACGGTGAAAACGGACAAAGAGCTTTTCTTTTGTGCCGGGAAGCCCAATCCAGCCTTCCCGCTGGCTGAACTTAAAAGAAGTCAGTTGTTTAAAGAAACAGCCGTCATCGTCAAGATTTTTCTTTTTAAAGCGAGGTTTTCCCTTTTTCCCTTTTGCAAACTCAGACATAGCGTCAGAAAGAAAGCGTAAGGTTGACTGTAAGGGCTGAGAGTGGGTATGGTTGAGGAAATGAGAAACCTCATGCATTTCATTTTTACCCTGCTCATTAACAATCCTGTTACAGACAGAGGTTTTCTTTAGCTGGGTGAGCATTTTACACATATCCTGAAAGGACAGGAAGGTACGGAAGCCTTCGGGAATATCCTGCTGGTTATCGGTATAACGCTGTCTGAGCGTTTTCTGACTCTGATAAAAATTATTCATTTCATTCAGAAAATGATTCCACACGAAACGCTGATTGCCAAAGGATTGTTCAAGATATAACCTCATGTTCTCTGAAAGCCGGTCTTCCCGGACGCGAAAGCGATACGTGGTGATGAGAAGATTGCTTTTATCTTCCTCACTCCGGCGCATCTTCTTTTTTCCTTTCACGTTTTCAGGCACAGAAACCTCATAAAATTCTACATTTAACAAAGCCAGAATAGCTTAAATAAGTGAAACATCAAGTAATTAAGCAAAAAGTTTTCAGGAAATCCTTATATCCCCGCCCTGAAGGACGAGGTTTTACGGATTTGGTTGGTAAATGTAGATCAAGAAAATGACTATTTTAACATGGTTTTTGATACGACGAATATGGGCTGTAGTTTAATTATTCAAAATATGAATATAACTCAATTTAAATACAGACATGTTAAAGATATTTTAATTAATGGCGAGTCAATGAAAGAAGCTAAAAATTCGATAATGGTAAAAGATGGACAAGTCTGGAAAGGTTGTGTTCCATTAAATAAAAATGGCTCTTATGATAAAAGTAAAATACAACTGGTGATTAAGACTTATTTTGATCATCATAAATAAATGTAAAATGTTATAGTATGAAGGAAATAAAAAAGGAAGCCGAAGCTTCCTTTTTTTATAACACAAAAATAATCAGAATGCCTGAGAAATGCTCTTAACCGCGACCTGACGTGCTTTTGCACGAACTTTAAACATACCAGTCTTAGTGTTATAAGAAGCCAGCCCCATCTTATCCAGAGTGCGGTGAGAAATCAGATTCATGATAGTCTGATTAATGCGAGACACATTACGTGAAGGCAGCATAGACTTGTCATACTTGGTCAGACCACGGCGAACCAGTTTAAGAATGTCAGCACGAAGCGTAGAGCTATGTACACGACCCTTTTCGTCAACATTATTCAGAAGTGCAACAATGGCAGGAGCAATCAGATCTTTCTCAGTAGTACGTGCAGCTTTAATAGTCATGTTATGTATATCCTGTGTAGTCATTGAAAGGGTATCGTTGTTTCGATATAGTGATGGTATCAAAGCCGAACCCGCATTGCAAGCGGTTTTTTCACAAAAAACACTCTTTTTAAAGTACATTATGCGTCAGCAAAATGATAATCATTTAAATTAAAATGTGAAAGGGATTTTGTTATTTTCCTCTTATGATATAATAAAAATTATGCAAAAAAAAATGAGAATATAATGAAATATAAATATATTAATAATTTGACTCCACAAGATCAAGAGTTCCAGGATATTTTAGATGGTGAGAGTTTTCCAGAAAGGCTTATCGAATTCATAGAAAAAAATAAAGACTTTCAGTTAGATTATCTGTTTATTTGCCATTCTTCTTCCAGGCAAACAAGCTATAGAACAGTCAATCCTTTGGGCTTTATTCTTAAGAAATTAATAAAGTATCCAAAACATGATTTTGATAGCGTGATTAATGCGTTAGCACCCATAATGACAGATAACCTGTTTTCCCAAAAAGATTTATTTGAAATAAGCGACGAAGACTTAGTAAAAATACAGAGTGGTTCTGAAAATCCCAGGAATTTCGATAAAAATAAAAAACATTTGCTTTCAACTAACTATGAAAAAGTCTTCCATTTATTTACTGATAATTTCACAAAACAAAGCAATTTTGAAAATTGCGATTCTCATCTGGAAGTAAAAGATTTTGTTAAAAATTTCCAATTATTGTTTAATAATGAATACAGGAAATCACTTATAGAGATGAATTTTTTGTCAAATGATCGTTTTTATAAACTTCTCCAGTTTGATAAAGGCAAGGCTTTTGAATATTCAGATATTATTATTGATGCTTTGTATAATGAAGATAAAGAAAAAGCGTACCATCAGATATTTAGCTTTATGCATTCAGCCAAAGAATATAATTTTGCTAAAAAATACTATATAAATTATACGGACTATATAGAAAAAATAAAAGAAATGCCTTTTTTTAGTTATGATAAAGTTCCGGGACAGGGAAATTCACAGTCCTTTATTTTGGATTTATATACGCGAGGTTCACAGCAGGAATTTTACAGACTTAAATCGCAACCTGAAATCTATAATTTACTAAAAAAAGATTTTAACGAAGTATTTTTCGAGAAGATTTCTGATTATATATTTGCAGATATTTCTTATGATAAGGGAGTTCCTATAACCTCAAAAAGCAGAGAAAAAATGTTGAACAATTTAAAAGCAGAAATGCTCCAAGAATTTAATATTAAAATGTTTGAGGAATCATATGGTATAAATATAATGGAAGCTATACAGAATAAATATAAAAATGCAAATAGAAATAGTTATATTACACGGAGATTATATAAAATTACTGATTTTTATAATGAATATAAAGATGAAATATTTGCAAGGTGTGTAGAAGAAGAAAAAGCAGAGTTAACAAAAAACATTGAGATTAATATATCTGCAAAAAATACAAAAAGGATTTAATAAAATGAATAGAAAAGAATTTATTCAAAAGACAGAATCTATTTTAGGTGTATCAATTAACAAGAATCAATTTTTTGATTTTAATGTAACCTATAAGGAAGAGCAGGATAAATTACAAGTAATAAAAGCAATTACCGAGAAACTTAACCTTTATTTTGATACAACGATGGATAATAATGAGACTATCCATTGTGAACCTGACTGGCTGGCTATGGAAGAGGAAGAAAATTGGATTTATAGTATTGAGTTTAATCCTCATTTATATTATGACAGGCTACCATTGCAGTCTAATATTATTACGTTATACCGCCTTGAAAACAGCGAAGGTAAAGGCGTTTATGATATTGCCGGAGGAAAAGGACTCAAAAATGAAGAAAGTCATGTACCTGAATTAGACGACAGTATAAATTTTTTGTTTGACATCTCAAAAGTAAATAACTTTTTTAATCATTATAAAAGAGAATGGCGATTTGCCTGTGCTTCTCCTGAGTTATTAAAAAGCTGGATTATGCCAGGTCAGGAAGAATTTTTACGCTCAAGAAATATTGGTATTGCACAAATAGAAATCCCGGAACAGTTTGTCATAAATGGTCAATATCAGTCTATTTTTAAACAGGAACATGTTTTGTCAAAAAAATGCACATTACTTGATTTAGCTTTAAACGATAATGCTATTTTAAATAGAAAAATTAAAATTTGATCTATAAAATTAAACGAAAAATAGTTATAAATGCTTGATTATGTCAAATATAGAGATTTAGATCACATTTTTTAAGATTAATCTAAAAAAAAGCGTGAATTTTTTGTGAAAGCGATCTATCATGATTATTATATAAATCCTGAGGATAAGATCATGAAAGAAGCTACTTATAATAATGCACCCGCACCACATAAAGCAACGCTGTCAGTTAAAAATGTAAGACGCACGGCATTTCTGAGCGCTTTCGCGTTTTCTTTTTTGGTATGGGCAGTCATCGGTTATATTGTTTTTTAAAATAATTTTTCTTTTTTCGAAGAAAGGTCACGAATGTGGCCTTTTTGTATTTTATATAAAAAAGGTATATTATGCTAAAAATCTTTCAGGACGAATAAATGAAACATTTACTTAAAAATAAACTTATTTTTATCTCATTTAACACTATATTATTAGTATTATTGCTCGTTGTATTTCCTTTTGGTATTTACAAAATAATGGATATTCGTCAGGAAAAAGAAATGACGCAAACCAGTGAATATGTAAAAGAGACTAACTCATTAAAGTTCAATCAGCTTTCTTTACAAGGAACGCCTCCTCATGGTTTTTTACAAACACAAAAGTTACAGTATCAGGTAAACCGAATGGAAAATAATGCCTTTAATGTGAGAAGCTATTTACAATCTGAATACCGTGAAACAAATTCACAGGAAATTAATCAACTATTAAATAATTATAATGAATACTGGAACTTTATGTTTCATGTAAAGAATAATTTAAAGCAGAAAATATATATAGATAAAAAAACTCTGGATCAAATAGAAATTGTCTATGGAAAAAAGAATGTTAAAGCATTAAAAAAATATGAAGCGAGTGTTAATTCAGATATTTATGCTACAATAGGTTTATATTATTTTTTTACTGCCATATTTCTCCTGGTTTTTTATTCGCGTAAGAACAGAGACCGTGTAAAGGAGTTTATCTATTTATGGTTTAGTTGATATTTTATTAAGGTTAAAGATATGAAAAAAGAATCATACGGTTTTACAGAAGTGCTCATTGACAGAAAAACAATTATGGATGGTATTAACGGAAGAGATAAAGAGGCCGTAGTAAATTATTTAAAATTATATCCTCTTTCTTCACTGGATTATGTTGATGCTTCTGAATATTTTCATATACGTAGAGTGGAACATAAGAATGGAGAACCCAAAAAGCTTCTCCGTTTATGCGAAATAAACGATACTGATTTATTAGAAACCTTAATTGATTTGGGTGCTGATATAAATATAACAGATAACTTTGGTTTTAATGCATTACTAAATTGTAATGATCATGAAACCAGCATAAAAAAAATTAAAGTGCTTATAGATAAAGGCATAAATATAGATCAGTGTCTGGAAGACGGAAAGAATGCACTTTTCAGATTTAAAAATATGCAAATAATAAAGTTGTTAATGCATGCTAATATAGATTACTACGCGATTAATAAAGAAGGTAGAAACTTTCTTTATTATCAAAAAGATAATCTAATGGAAATAGATAACGAATTTAGTAAGGCGGAATCTGATTTTAATCCTGACTGGCATATTCAGGACAATGATGGAAATTCTTTATTACATACAAACAGAGATTTAAAAGAATTTGAATTTTTAATTTCGAAAGGACTTAATGTTAATGCTGTAAACAATAAAGGTGAAACCTTTATCTGGAATGCTTCGAAGAGTCTGGCGAATAAAGAATATGCAGAAAAAATAATAACATCAGGTCTTGATATCAATATAAAAAATAAAGCAGGAAAAACGTTTCTGGAATGTTATGTTTGCAAAGAAACAAATGTAAAAAATCTGACAGATATTAATGATAATCTTAAATCTGTTATGAAAAAAATAAATAATACAACAAATAACTCTGATTCCCATTTGAGCTTTTTTCAAAAATATATTGAAGAAAATACAAGAAGTCAGTATGAAATAGTAAAATATTTAGTTGAAAATGGTGCGGACGTTAGCTTTATGGGTAAAAACATTTATGAAAATATTAAATGTGAGGATGAAATTAAAACATATCTCGAGAATGTTTATTTGAATAAGCATCTAAAAATAACACCAAGTAATACTATTAAAAGCAGAATATAAATATGCTCAAAATACAGGATATAATTAATATTTTATCAGAATCAAGTATATCTCAAAATACGATTAAGTCTCATTTTATGCTCATTAAAAGTTTGCATGATAATAATATTATTGATGTTTTGGAAAAAGTAAATGGTAAAAGCGTAATTAGTGAATTTGCTGAAAAATTCCAGAATTCACTTATAAATCATAAAAACTACTGGAAGGTAGAGGATATTGATCGAATTACAGAAACTTTATTTGCAATGTATCACTCTAAAAATAAAGAACCATTTGACTGGATTTTAAATAATGTCGTCATGCAAAATAATAAGGTATTGTATCAAAAATTATTTGCATTATCTGCCATTAATGATTTTAATGAGGAACAAAAAAATAGCCTGCTAAAAGAGCTTTTAATTGTGAATGATGTTGAATGTGTCAGGAAAATGCATGAAAAGACCGCCATAAAAATTCAGGATAATAATATATGGTATAATATCAGAAGTGCTGAAATGCATATATATCTTGAAAACACCTATCCTTATTTGAATGAAGATGAAATATGTTTAGGAGCTTTATTAAATCATAATCGGCTATTAAAAGAAAAAGAGTATTCTCCATGTTCTAAAAGAAAAGAATACATAGCTTATCTTGAGAAAAAATTTGAAAAAAAGAATCTGAAAGAGATTAATAAAAAGATAGAAGATTCTATTGAATCTCATCGTATGACAAAATATCTTGATTTATTAAAATTCCCTGCAAGCTCTACAGAAGAAGCTTATAAAAGGCTGAAAAGTTATTCAAAATGGAATTCATTAATATTAGAAGGTGGAGTAACAACGGTTATGCTTGCCGTAAAAAAGAATCCAGAGTTAGTTAATAAACTTTGTGGATTAAAAAGAAATCAGGACTATATCGGGCTAAAGGACAATAATGGTAATTCACTTTTTGATTATTTTATTCAAAGTGGAAATTATGGAAATTCAAATTATACAAGTCGAAAATGGTTACTTGATAATTTTACCTTAAATGAAAAGTTTTTCGTCTTTAATGCTCCTGCTAAAAAATATATGGAAAGAGAATATCAGGCAATCATTGGAGAGTATGGGCCTGCGGTTCTTTTAGGTCATGATATGCAGGAAGCAAATAAAAAAATACAGGATTTAACACAGAATGGTAATGAAAAAAGAATTAACAATTTCACTTTGTATATGCAGTTTTGTAATGAGGAACAACTAAGTGCATTACCTGACTTCGTTATAGGTTCATTACTGATATTGTATGCCGTAGCAAAAAAATCTTATGAGTATGACAAGATATTGAATACTGAGTTTTTGTTAACCTTAAATCCGGTATTAGAATGTGACAAAGATTACAAATGTTGGCTGGAAGAATATAGTCCAGATCTTATATCTTTATTTGATAAAAATGAACTCAAAGCTTTATTTAGTAAAGGCGAAAAAAAGATAGTTAAAAGGTTATAAAAATTATTGATCTTGCTGTGCAACTTTGTTATTATAAGGATGTTAACACAACGCAGCATACAATATCTTATTTCCATAAGGAAGATTTAAAATGAAAGACACGAAAATTAATGGCGCTAAGTCTATTGTGATGCAACCTATGTATGCTGCTAAGCAACAGGAAGATCGCAAAAAGAGTCAAAATCTCATTCGTAAAACCAAACACAAAGGTAAAATCGAATGGTAAGGCGCAAAAAAACTTAATTAAAAGCCTCTAGGGTTCACCCCCTGAGGCTTTTTTACTTTTTGGGAAATGAAAATATGTCAGAACAACTAAAAACACAATACGACATTGAATCGCAATATACTCTGGAAATAAAAGAAGATCTTCTTAATTATCTGGAGTATTATAAAAAAGAAAATCTGAGATTATTGAAAATAATGCTGTCTGTTGGTAACAAAAAAAATGCGGAACTGGTTATTAACCGTGAAAAAGATTTGCTCATGTTTTGTTTCAAAGCAGAAGCTTTTTTTAAAGAAAAAGGTGATATGCCAGAGAAAGATTATTTTTTTCATGATTTTAAACGTATGTTCTTAATCAATTTTAAAGAAAAAATGATCACAGTTATTCGAATGAAAAATCTGGACAGGACTCATTTTATGGAAAAGAGTATAGAATTTATAGATAAAATAGAACGAATAGAAAGATATATATAAGAAAGCCTATCTGTATAGTCTACGTCTTAAATTCTTTTTGTATGATTGAAAGAGTTATTAAGAGAACCAACATTTACTATATTATCAAGTTGTTTTTTTTCCCGATATACATCGGAAATCTTAAAAATAGAATTAAGTGTTTCTCTCCGCGACTCTTTCGAATGCTCGTATTTTCCTAACTGCAAGAAATCCAGATAATTTTGATTATTGTTAATTAAAACATTTTTTATATTGAAAATAGTATCATGAAATATATCAGAATTAAAAAACTGGTTTGATTCAGATAATTGATTAATAAATAATGAATATTGACTATTGCTTTTTTCATAATCTTTATGTTCACGAAACTGATAAAATAAAGATTGAATAGCAAAAAGAGCCATATAGTGGTTGCCTGCCTGTTTTTTAAATATATTATAAGTTTCCGGTAAATTATAACATCCAAGATTATCGTAATCAATCTCGACGTCAAATTTCAAATTAGGCATTTTTAATAAATAGTATTGCTCTTTATCGTTAAGTATGTAATTATTTTCAGGAAGGATATAACAATGATCATTTGTTATATTGCGGTTAATTGCTTCCCATAAAAAAGGATTAATAAAAAAAGGTAAATTGTCTTCCATAGTTAATTGCATTATATTCTGTATGAAATAATCAATAAAACTTTTATTATGTTCATCTTTTTTAGAAAGTATAGAATCAATTTTTTCAGGTTGATTTTTTATAAATTTTTGGACCGCACTCATGTTTGTTGTAACGAAAAAATCAGACATATTTTTTTCATGGAAACAATCCAAAAAAGCTTCAATTTCTTTATTTTTGCAATCATCGGTTAAGTTGTTTTCGATATGGCTCATATAAATTCCTATATTGTTAAAATATTTTAACACATAAATCTAAATAAGAAAATGATATACCTTTATCACAAAAATATAAAAAAAATGGTTATATTTACTGCATATATTTATCTGCAGAGCTATAATAAAGAAAACCTAATGAGAATATTTCTATGCAAACCAAATCAACGTATCCTTCAAGAAGAATAACCAGAAAAAAAATATATCCCCTTTTACAAAAAAATGAACTGACTGCACTGAGTCCTGAACAAAAAGAAGCACAGCGTGACGCTGAAATCGATGCCTTGTGGAATTATCCAGGTGTTTCTAATATTCTGAGTTTTTAAATAGTCTTTTAATTTTATCTTGCAATCAGGTTAGTATTTTATTATACTGTTTACACTTAAACAATAAACGGGATGTCGCCATGAAGCTTTACGAAAAAGTCGAAGGAAAAGGTTATTTTACTGGTTTTTATTGCAAAAACTGTGGTAAAGAATCCGGTTTGCATAAAGCAAATGGAAACAACTGTCCGAAAGACATGCGTCATACTATTGTCTCTTTTAAACCAGATTCTTTTTATGAAGAGGATAAAAATAAACCTATCTTCGCTCGAGTCCTTCTGTAACCAAAAAGGGAGCCATCAGGTTCCCTTTTTGTTGCATGCAAATAAAAAAAGAGTATCCTGTAAAAAAAGGAGGACGTTATGCAAAAGAAAAATTTTTTATATATGGATTATTTCGCGACAGGAGAAGGAAGAACGGTTTTACTTCTCTATGTTCCAGACGCTAATGAACAGGGTTTAACGATTCAGGCTGAAAAAAAGCTAAATACAAATTTTTACACCCAAGGTTTTGAATTTTACAATATAGAAGAGATAAAAAAATTATCTGAAAATCATCCTATGAAACTATTCATGCGGGAAGAGACACCTTTATTTTACAAAAAAATATGCTCAAAGAAAAATAAATATAATGAACCTTTCGAATACTATTCGCATGTAAATTTATCCTGACTATATTCTTTTTTGTTTATTTATCAAGGTGACGTTCTGTTTCTGATTAACAGAATGCAGGAGCCTTTTTTTCTGATGATTGATAAAAAAAGATTCCATTTTGGATAAAATATTATTTTCAAAAACAGTTGCAACATAATCATAAGGATTGTTTAAATATTCATGGAGGTAAGCATCCTCTCTCGGTTTATCCAGCAATGAAAAATCAAATTCAGTGCCTTCTGAAAAAGTGATTTTACAACGTGGGAATTCATAAAGGCTAAGATTGTAAAATTCTGTACAATAACTCAAAGAACACTGATATTTATAATTCAATTTTCTGACATGTGTTTCGAGATCCATAGAAGGAAAATATAACTGATTATCCATGTGTTCATGAAAACAGTTTTCCTGATCGATATTCTTATAATGAAATTCTATATGATTTTTAATATAAGTAAAAATTTTGGGACAAATTTTCCCCTTTTTTGTTGCACGAAAAGCCTGTCTGTTAATGTTCGCCTGATTTTTATTTTCCTCAGACATTTGAATGTTTAATTTAGGTACAATATCAAATGCAGATTGAAAGGTGCTGTATCCGATAAAAAAAATGCTTTTTATTGTTGAATCTTCTGAACTATGGAAAATAAACTCATTTTGAATAGCATGAAATAATGTTTGCTCACGAACAAAAAGTAAAATATCCTGATAGGTTTTTTCTGATAATATTATTTTATAATCGCCATTTTTAGCAATAATCGGTTCGATTTTTTTCAAATAAATATATTCTAAATCATCATAAACATAACGATTCTCTGCATTAAGAATGACAGAGTTTATATATTGCTCAAAGCGGCTTTTTTTAAGCATATAATGAGGTAATGCTTTTTTATTATGATGTATAAAGCAGTAGACTATGGTCTGAAGAATAGGTTCGTCTATTTTTATAATATTAAGAAATTTTCTTTTCATTATAGCCCCATGTCTCAAAATGATAAAATAACATAATCCAGGCAAAAAAACAATTTAAAAAGAGTTGTATATTATTAATAATTATGCAATATAGTTAAAGTAACGGGGGGAAATTTAATCAGGATGTTTGCAAAAAAACAAATTCATATTACCTAAAAATGATAAGAGATAAGCTTTATGAAGATAATTGATAGAATGGTTATAAATAAGCTAAGGGGAGCCGGTCATTCCTCTGAATATTGTTTAAGTGGTTTTTCTCTAAGAAAGAAAATACGCATACTATCCAGAAGACCTCATAAAAATGATAAAGTGTGTGAAATTTTGGCCCGCAAAAACCAAATTTCTTCTCATGAAGAAGATTATCTGCTTAATAACATTCGGCTCACACACATTAACATTATGTTATTTCGTCAGCACAACCTGCTTAGAAATAAAACATTTATAAAAAAATACATGTTGTTTTGTTTAGAAAATAGGTTATTTAAAGAATTTGAAAGGCTGGCAGAAAAAAATATATTTGCTCATGAAAAAATAATTCCTTTTAATTATCTGCTGATAAACAAAAAAACAGATGTATTTAATTATATTGCCGCATTAGCTCCTTTTATAATATGGGATACCAGTTTTAAAGAAATTAAAAGTATTATGGATTTACCAGAATCCATATTGAAGAAATTATTTACCAGTTATAAGAATTACAATTCAGAAAATAATATTTATAAAGGAAGTTATTTCGATCTTGTGAGAAAAAAAGAAACTCTGGAAGAATATAAATTACTAATTGCTTATAAAGTTATTGATGTTAATGCGCTGGATAAAAAAGGTAAACATATTTTATGTTTTCTGGATGATATATATGAAATAAAATTTATGATAACGCATGGTGCCGAAATTAATACGTTGTTATCCGATGGTGAATCATTGCTATATAGTGCATTAAAAAACACTCAGACCTCAGTTGAGTATGAAGTCGTGTGTCAGTCAGCTCACACGATTGAAATAATGATAAAGCATGGTGCCCTACTTTTGAAAAAGAATGGTGAAAGTAATGAGAAAATACAATTAACTTCATTAAGAAATATAAACCGAAAATATTATTCAGTAATACTCAAACATGATCTTTTAAATATTCAAAAGTTGAAAATAGATATCGATGATATAAAAGACTATGTCAGTGAAAGAGAAAATAAGTCAGCCTGTAATAATTCGGTATTAAGTGTAGTTAAATCACATAAGAATTTTAGTCCTGAAAATATAGATCTATCTGGAATAGATTATCTCTCTTTTATTAATTTGGTTAAATTAGATATTCTTTTTTCTTTTTTTTCAGAAAAACAAATAAGAAACATACCTATCTACTCAGGTGTCAACCTGTTTATGTTTGCAATACAAAAAAATATACCTTCATTAATAGAGCTATGTATTAAAAAGAATAGTGCTGTGATTTTATTTTCAAATAAGACAGAAATTATGGATTTTAACTTACATTATCAGGTTTCAGATAGAGGAATTTGTCGTATAGATAAAATGACTTTACCTGTATATCAATTATTATCAGAACATGGCTTTATTGATAATTCTGCAATTTATGATTTAGGTATCATAGCTAATATGGAAGAGAAGTTAGTTGAATACCTTTTTCATCAGAAAAAGTTCACTAAGGAGAATTTAAATCCTGTTATTTATTATTTTATTAACTATGAAATAAAAGGACTGAAAGAGTTTATACTTGAAAACCATTTTATAAATGCAAAAACAGCCGATGGCAAAAAAAATATGCTGAATTTTTGCACCTATAATAAACGTTATGTACAGTTTTTATTGTGTAATGGAATTGAAATATTATCTGATTTTGAAGATTATGATCGTGCAATAAGGAGTGAGATTATTTATGAATATAAAAAAAGAGTTAAACAGGAAAAAGAAGATCTTAATCATATTATTGAAGCAAACAATAATCGTCCTATAAAAAGGGAAAGAATATAATAAAATGTATATTATTCTTTGAATAAAAAATCAGATGATGATATGCTGATAATGTTTTTATCAAAAAGGAAATTTTTATGACAGTTAAACTTTATCAACCATATAATGCAGTACATTCTGCTTTTTTTCGTCAGTATGAAACAGAACTGACAGAAGAGTTTAAGAAAAGTATTGAAAAAATTCCAGAACTGGTTGAAGTGTCTAATGCTTATAAAAATTACCTTTGTGCATTTGTTGAAAACGGTCTTCGCCATAATGAAGAATTATCGTCTTACTATATAGATTTATTCAAAAATATGGATGAAAAATTCAAAAATCCTGCAATTAAAAAAAAGATAAAAAAGATTGTTATGGATAATGTTCAGAAAATGTTTTTTCTGAATAAAGAGAATGAACTTTATGATATGAGGAATGGTTCTTATCTGGACAATGTCGGTATTCTTCATTTTTCAATAGATAATTTATCTGTTCAGGAAAAATCGTTAAGCTATAATGACCGTAATTTTGAATTAAATACGGTTGCTAAAATTTTATCAGCATTATCGGTAAGTGATAAGCCTCTAACATTTAATGTCAGTAAACTGGAAAAGTCATTAACCGAAATGGTTAGCGATATGGGTTTTGAAAAGCTATATGAAATTGGCGAGGAAGAAAAGATTGAAAATGTTTATAAGAAAGTGATGAATACTTCTTATCCTCATCTTAAGATTGAAAGTTCTGAGAGTATAAAACTATTGATTAAAAATATATTTTCTTCTTTATCTTATCCAGAAATTGATGTGTTCAGCCCTTTACTGGCGACTATGATTAATAATAATAATGACTCACTGTTCTCTTTAAAAAATTTACAGAATAAACACTCATTCAAAGGAAGTGCGCAATATAAATATTTGTCCATTCTTGATAAAAACATGTTTTCTGAATATCAAAAAAAATGCCTTTCTTTTATATTGAGGAAAAATAGTTGTCTTGAAAATATGTTATATCATTTTTCACATCTCAATTTGCCATCAATGGATACTTACGAAGAAAAAGTTGAAGAAAATAATAATTCAGATTTCCCCCTGTTTAATATGAGAAAAATGTTTGAGGAAACAATTGAAGAAAGTTGTGTTCTTTTGAGAGACTATGTTCTCTCTTTAAAAAAACAGTGGTTAAAAAATAGCAAAATGTTTAGTAGTGAAGAAATAAACAATATTTTAAAGGAAAAATATTTACAACACTTTAATTACGGAAATTACTTTAATCTTTTATTTGAAATAAAACAGGCAAAACCTCACGTTCAAATGAACGAAAGAGTCCTCACGTTAATTATGGATTTAGATGAAGAAAAAGAAGAGATTCTACAAAAAATAGAAAAAGTAAATGATATTAATTTGTTAATTACGCAAGAGTATACTAATATAACAAAAGAAGATAAGAATTTTAATGCGTTAACTCAAAATATAAAAAATCATTTATCAAATAAATATAAAAATTTAATATTAGCAGATGAGCAGGAGTCTGACAAGGTTATGGATATATGGATTGCAAACCCTAATTTATTTAAAGAAAGGATAACCTGCTATACTGAAAATGAACATGTCGGTATTATTAGTACGGCAAATGGTGAATCCATAAGGATTAAAGATATAAGTTCAAGTGAAACTTTTATATCAGCATTTAAGGATAGTATATTCTTTGAAGATCATACCCGTTCGCCTGAAAATTTTTTCACCTTATTGTTGAATAAAAAAATTTGTCACAACTATGATATTATTATTAATTTATATATACTGTTTATGAATAAAAACCGATATACTCACACTTATGATGTTTATGCATTATTGTTAATGAATAAAAGTTTATCGATAAAAGAAAAAAATGAAATTATTGATGTTTTATTGTCTTTCGATATTTACCCAGTTACTAAAATTGAAAATTATGCCCAAACCTTAATGGTTCTGTTAAGTGAAAACGATGTAAATTATGAACAATTAGATCTATTTTTTTCTATTCTGAATAAAATAAATATAAAGCAACATTCCTGTGATATTTTAAATAACTATACAAGAACAGGAGCCTGGTCATATAATCATCATTCATTAGCTCTTATTTATAAAAGTAAAGAACAACTGGATTATATTTTTAAAAAAATTTTATATGTTTATGAAAAATACAACGTATCTTTTATTAATGAAGAGACAAAGATAAATTCTCTGGGTATTTTAAATGATCATCCTGAGTTTTCTGAATATTTTTATTCATTAAATGCCTCAGAATCGATAATGAAAGCTTATCATGAAGAGAGAAAGATTTATCAGGCTTTCTTAAAAATCGATATTGAACTTATGTTATACTATATTAAAAATAATGGATTAAAAATAGACGATAGCTTTACATATACATGTGATAAAAAAATATATGATTTCTTTTTTGATCCCTCTTATAAATATAGGGATAATATGTATAAAATTACTTCCGAGCAGTGGCAACAATTATTTAATGATATTACTATTTCCATGATAGAAAAAAGTCATAGATTAAAGGAAAAGCTTAGCCATAATTCAGATAAAAAAGAGTTTGAAGAAGAAAACTTATATACGTTATTACTGATAAATAATGGTGAAGGAATATTTGATGCTGTTTTACGGCATATTATTATTGATCTCGGATATGTTTGTTCTATTGAAGAAAAGAATATGACCGGACGTATTTCTGATTCAACCCGAATAAAATTGACAGAGTGGGAAAATGAAAAACAACGCAGGAATTTGCATTCATTGATAAAGCAGTCTTATGTCGAAAATACGGTAAAAAGGATATAACAATATGCAGGAAGTCAAAAATGCATTTGAAACAATGGATTCACGTGATTTTTATGATTTTATCCGCAAAAAAGTTCATGGTCAGTATAGAAGGCAAAATGTAAAATTACTGGAATATTTATCTTCCCTTATTACAGATGAGGAAAGTGAAAAACAGGAAAAATTATTAGGAATATTGGACGCAATGACGGGTTATTGTTCAAAAGATTGCAGGATAGGTACAGGTGATTATCATTTAAAGTGATATACCTCTCCTAAAAGGACGAGGAGTTGCGGATATCTATTAAGCAAAACATTTTGTTCTTATTCTTTTATGTTATAATAATATTACAACATATAAGGAGAATATATGTCAGTATTTAAAAATATTATTGAATCTGTTCAATCAAAACTATTTAAGTCTAAATACGATAGGGATCTATATGATCTGAATAAGTTAACGTTTTTAGAAAAAAGAGAATTTATAAAAAATTACAGTAAAATAACTGATTTAAACAAGCAAGTGCTTTATTCATTCAATTTTTTATATGAAAAAAGCTTTAAAGTTTTACAATCTAAGTTTATTGATAAAGAAAAAAATAAATTATTACAGCTTTTTTTAATGACATGCAAAGATGAAAAATTGTTAAGCCCTCGGAATATTATAAATCCCCTTGTTTTTCTCAATGTTGAAAATATGAAGAGAATGAATCTGTCCAAATCTGTATTAGATGAAAAAGATAAAGAAGGTAAAACATTCATTAGTTATGCAATGGAAGAAGGTGATTTTGAAAAGGTCAAATATTTGCTGTCTCAGAATATTTATCTATCAATTGTACTGCCTTATACTTATTCAGATAGCAAAAATAAAAAAATTGTTGAATATATGATAAAAAGGCAAATTTTTAACAAAGATAATTTTAATGTAGATTTTTTTACATCGGCAGACAAAGAAGCTATGTCCCCTGTAATAACCTCGTTTTTAAAAAATAATGATATGTATGAGAAAATAAGTATACCTTCTCTTTCAGAAAAACTTGATTTTAATTCTCGAAAAAGCAAAGAATATATTGACTACCTTTCTCGCTTTAAGAAAGCTTATTTTAATTTAATAGATAATGGTGTTTCTTTTAATAAAAAAAATAATAGGGAACAGTATGCGTTTATTGATTTTGATAAACAGGGCTATAAGGAGTTATTTAAAAAAGGTTTATCAAGGGATTTTGAAATAGAACCCGGAGTGAATTTACTTATGTATTTTTTGAATCAAAAAGTAGATCATCTTTTCTATTCTGACAATAGAAAAATAGCAGAAAATATTGCAGAAAAAGTAAATATTCTTTGTGAAAATGGCGTGAAAGTACCCAATAATCTTTCAGATAAAGAAGTAAAAGAACTTATTGAGAAGATGAAAATACCTGAATCTATGAAACAAGAAAAAGCAGAAATTCTTCTTTCTCTTTTTAAAAATAAAACCCTTGATCCTAAAAATTATAATTTGATAATAAACTTTCCTACCGGTTTTTTTCCTGAACTCGTTCAGTTGATTAGAAATAATGATATATCGGTGCCATTAAAATATTTAAGTAAGTTTGAAAATGAATTGAAAGAGATAACGTTTAATCATGTTATTTTAAATAATTTTTCAAGAGTGGAAGAAAGTGATATTGATTTATTACTAAAATCTTCTTTCTGGAATGATAATGATAAAAACAGAACTTCTTTATTTGCTTATGGTGTAAAAAATAATAATAGTACAATCATAGAAAATTGTATTGCCAATAAAAGGGAGTTAAGATTGGCAGACAAAGATTTAAATATAAATTCAGTATACAATCTAAAAATGAATGAAATGGGAATTAGAAGTGAAAAAATAATTGAAAATGGTAAAGTGACTTGGGTGGGTACACTTAATGAAGAAAATTATACATTATTAAAAAATCAAGGTCTGATTAATCCAACAAGTAAAGATAAATATAAAGTACATAATATACAAAACTATACTGAAAGTTATGCAGCATTATTAATAAAAGATAATGTATTAAAAGCCTCTAATATTGATTATGTTTTTGAATCCAGAAATAAGCTAAATGTTATTGAAGGAACATTAAAAACAATTGTTGATGCATTAGATATTGATATTAATAAATTTGTTGACGAATATGGTAAAAATTTGTTGCACTATGCAAAAAATATGCACGAAGTAAAAACTCTGCTTAACCAAGGGGTAATAATTTCAGGTAATATGGATGACTACAATCAGGATTTACAGATTCTGATAAAGATGGCTATTCCTGAATCAATAGAGTATCAGAAAAAACAACTACGGGAAGTCGTTGAAAATATTCAGGTGCCGATAGCACCTGCAAAAAAAATGAGCCGAATATAAATAAATTTAATGTACAGTCCCTGAATAGTATTCAGGGATTTTTTTGCATTATGCAGACTTTCAGTGTAACGTTTAAGAATATTTTTGATAAACATAACAGTTCAATTTATATTGTTATAAAACACAGGAAAAATTATGAGCCAGCAGAATGTATACAATGCCTATAAAAACATAATGAATAACGCTTTCACATTATCGGTATGGAATGAAGCATTATCTGTTTTGAATGAGAATATAGAGCATTGTGATGAAAAAATAATCAAAGATGTCGTTATAAGAGGTTTGAATAATTTTAATCCTGGTGTGACTGCTTTTATGGAAAAAGTTAGTGAAAATTCCAAAATGACTCAATCAATGTTTTGCGATCTTATGTCACATTTTATCAATATAAAACCGGTCACCTTTAAACAGATTCTTTCTTTTCAGAAAATTGCAGAGTACCTTTTATCTCATCAATTATTTTCATGTGATAAGGGAATTTTTCAGGCTATGATTAAAAATAAACATTATAGTTTATTCTCATTAATCCCTGAAAATAAAAAAAATACCATTTCAGAGCAGGATAAGGTCACCGCATTATTATTTTTATTAGAGTCTTCAATAGAAGAAAAAGAAGATTACCCACATGAAGTTATTGATTATCTCAAAAATAATTTAAATATGCAGAATATTCCTGACAACATAAGAGAAAAAATTGCTGTAGGATTTCTTGAAAACAGCTTCAATACTTATTCGCAGGATTTTTCAGATTTAAAGCCTGAATTAATTAAACACTATTTTAAGGATAATGCTCCGGCTATATTTAAATATATTCATGATCTCATTAATAAAGAAATCGCCAGATCTGAGAAAGAAAAGAACAGTTTAATATTTGGGGATGTATTTATTTATAGCGAAGTGTACCAAAAAAGTATTAAAAAATTAAAGCAGTATTGTGATTTATTTATTTTTGATAATGAAAATAATAACCTATTTCATAGTCTTTGTCAGAATTCTTCTTTATACTCAACCGGAAGCTTTATGTATAAGGATACCAAGGATCTTTTGTTTGAGAAGAATAAATACGGTTTTATACCATTAGATTTTGTGCTCAGCAGGCGTGATCCAGCCGAGCTAAAATGGCTTGAATATATGCTGAATAATATTAAAGTTGATATCGAAGGTAAGAAAGAAATTAAAGAAAAAGTAAGTGAATTGCTCGCAAAATTCGATGATTCTGGAAAATTACGCCATTTTATAACAAAAGATATTAAGCTTTCAGACAATGAGATAAAAGAAATAGAAGAGATTCTTGATGTTAATTATGAGGCGAATAAGGAAGAACAGACAACCAATATTAAGGAAATAGTGGAGTGCATAAAAATTGCATTTAAATGTAATTACACAAAAACAGAAGAATTACAAACTGTTTTAAATAATAAAATAGGATTAATAGAAAACAGTCAGCTTTATGCATTTGTTATGGGTTGTGCAGCTAATTTCTTTTATATTATCAATAAAGACACAAAAGAAAATGCATTGCAGACGTATGCTTTTGTAATCAATAAAATAAAAAGCATAACGTGTTTTGAAGCAGTAATCACTAATCTTATTGAAAGTATCAGTCTTAATCAAAAACAATTAAATATTGAGGAAAAAAAAGAAATATCTTATGAAATCATAAAAGGATATAAGGATACTGTAACGGAAAACCATTATGATCAATTAAAAAATAAGTTAATAAACGCAATAAGTGGATATAATCGTCTTTTTGAGGAAGACAACATATCTTATGAAAAAGAGTTCGGGCGTATTAATCGTATACTGTTTGTAAATCATGATTTTTTGAATTTATTAAAAAAAATAAATGATGAACCTTCAGAAATAGATGGAGTAAATTATTTTATTGAAGACGACGAGGAAGATGAAGATGATGAAATGCTGCAGGGTGAGATTTTTTCCCCTACGGAAAGTAATCATATTAAGGAAGAAGGAAAAAAAATATTACAGGTAACATATGATATTTATACAGAAGAAACGATAAAAGAATTTGAAGCATATTCAAAAGAATTTAAGTCAGAGAATAAATCAAATCTGGTCTGGGTAAAAAAATTACGAGAAAGAGGTGGTTCTCGAATTATGGCTTCTACTGATTCATTAAAAAGAAATATAGAATTATTACGTGATAAATTTCCGAATTTTTCAGAATTTATTGATTTCATAGAAGACAGTATTTATTTAAATACACTGGGGTCAAATGATCTTTATATCCCACCAGCATTATTAGTTGGTAAGCCAGGTATAGGAAAAACTTTTTTCCTTGATACCTTAGCTGATTATGCCAAAACTTCATATGACATGTTTAATATGGAATCCATATCAGCAAGCTGGGTCTTAAAGGGAATGAGTGGAACCTGGCAGGATGCATCTCCTGGATTGATTTTTTCGAATGCCTTTAAGTCAGATTATGCGAATACTATGTTTATTCTTGACGAAATAGATAAAGCGAACTCTGAGAAGTATTCAGTTGAAAATGTATTGTTGCCTTTGCTTGAAAAATATACGGCAATGAATTATAAAGATGAGTTTATTCCCGTAAGTATGGATTTAAGTAAAGTTATCTGGCTTGCAACAGCAAATGATATCGATAATCTTTCTTCGCCTATTAAGAGTCGTTTTGATGTCATAAAAATACCATTCCCGACTTTCAAGGAAAGAAAGATTATGGCGCAGTCTATTTATACAAGTTTAATTACTAAAAATTCATGGGGTCAATCTTTTAACGATACACTCAGTGAAACGATACTTGACGCAATATGCGAAGATGCCAACTCTAATCGTGATATGAGGAAGAATCTGCAACGTGCTATGGGCAGGTGTGCTAAACGGGATCAGGAAAGTTCCTTAAAAGAATTGATAGAGCAGGATTTTGGTTTGGTTAAAACAAAGAAAATTGAAGACTGGGACGTAAAGAAAGAGGATTAATAAAAATTCAATTCTAGTAATTATATATAATAAGGGTAATTTATGATAACAGAATCATCTTTTGCAAAAAATAAAATAATTGAATATGCGAAAGAAATTGAAAGTGTATTCAATAAACATAGAATATCGAATACTAAAATTTATAATTTAGAAATAAGTATATTTAATGGCATGTTTTTGATAAGAAAATTGATAGAATCACATAAGATATCGGATCATATATCTCAAAAAAAAATAAAAATAAAAGCATACAAAATTATTAAAAAAAACGAATCAGTAAATTATAAATTCAATGAAAAATATTATGATGTTAAAAATCCCCAAAATAAAAATATATCATTGAAAAATTTAACAAATCAATTTATACATAGTTTCCATTGTGTGATGGAGCCATTTTCATATGCAGAAGAAAAAGACATTATAATATATTTTTGTTCAGATTATGATAAAGGTAAAGAGCTATATTCTATATTAGCCTCGCAATTAAAAGAAGAATTTTATAATATTGGTAATAATTACCCGCAAGAAATGATTATAAAAAAATATGAAAAGAGTATTGATTTTGAAATTAAATAATAAAAAAGAAGGCATGTCGCCTTCTTTTTATTCTCCAGTCAAAAGTCGTTATCTTTCAAGTTAAAGCAGAAAATCCTTTGCAAGATAAGTTTTCAATACTTCTGGCACCAGGATAGTACCGTCTTCCTGTTGATAGTTCTCCAGGATTGCAATCATACAACGTCCTACTGCTACACCAGAACCATTAAGCGTATGAACATAATGCTTATCGTGGTTTTCGTCTTCATACTTTGCCAGCATGCGCTTAGCCTGAAAATCTTCACAGTTAGAAATAGACGCAATTTCACGATAAGTATTCTGGCTTGGGATCCAGACTTCAATATCGTAGGTCTTCGCTGCTGAGAAACCGAGATCTCCACCACATAAGGTGATAACCCGATAAGGAAGTGCAAGTAATTGCAGAACTTTTTCTGCCTGGGCAAGAAGTTTATCCAGTTCAGCATAAGACTCTTTTGCGTCAGTGATTTTAACCAGTTCCACTTTTTCAAACTGATGTTGACGAATCATACCCACAATGTCTTTACCATACGCACCAGCCTCAGAGCGGAAACAAGGTGTATGTGCTACCATATTTACGGGTAATTCAACTTGTTTAATTGTCTGACCAGCAAAAAGGTTTGTCAGAGGTACTTCTGCTGTAGGAATAAGGTAAGCGTCTTCTTTGTTCTCAATCTTATACAGATCTTCCTGGAACTTAGGAAGCTGACCCGTTCCATAGAGAGCCTGACCATTAACCATATAAGGCAGATAATGTTCAGCATAGCCGTCTGTGGTATGTGTATCCAGCATAAACTGAATCAATGCACGGTGCAGAGCAGCAATGTCATTGCGAAGCACAACAAAGCGTCTTCCAGCAAGTTGCGCACCTGCTTTAAAATCAATGGTGCGGTTTTGTTCGCCTAATTGTGTATGGTCTTTAATGCTAAATGCAAAGACAGGTGGTTCAAGGTGTTTTTTAATTTCAACGTTATCTGCCTCTCCCCCTCCCTCTGGAACACTTTCATGTGGGAAATTAGGAATAGCTGAATAAAAATCGGCAAAAGCTTCTACTGCAATTTCAAAGTCTTTTTGCAGGTCTTTGAGAGTTTGTTTTTTACCTGCAACCAGTTTAATGATTTCCAGTTTTTCCTGTTCATTAGCAGGCTTGTTTTTAGAAGCCTGATTAATGAATGTCTGGATTTCCTGAATATCTGCCATAAGCGCAAGTCGTGCTTCATTAAGTTGAGTAAACTTTTCGACATCAAGGGTATAGCCTTTTTTGGCAAGGAGTGTTTGTGCCTTGTGAATATCTGTTTTGAATAGTGGGTGAATATTAAAAATCTTTTTCATGGTATACGCCTTTTGTTGATTAACTCAGATAATTTATCATACATTTCATTTGCATTGCAATAGAAGAAGGCTAAATACGTTTTTTGTTTTGAGCAGAAGTTGCATTGATAGTATGATTCAGTGCTTCTTTCTGTATATATGCAGTATAGATATGATAAAGATTATTACCTAATGCAAGTTTAAGATAATGATCTCTGTCTTGTGAGTTATTGTTAATTTGTAGAGTGTTACTGATTATATTCATAAGATAAACGTCATAACTATGAGATTTTTTATCTGGAAAAGCAATTGTCTGAATAAGTTTTAGTAACTCTTTATTAGCTTTTTTAACAATTTTAGGTTGGCTATTTTCTTCTTCAAAATCAAGGAATACAAAATTTTTGGGTGTATGCGGGTATCCACTTTTATTTAAAGTAAAGGAAGTAAGTCCATGTTCCGCATATTTGTCAAAAAGTCCCAACAGAGAAACATGAAAATTGATCAGACTTGCTGCGATGTTAGCATTCCGCAGATCCCTGATAAGCTGCTCATGTTCGTCTTGTCGAAAAATAAGATGACTGACAATAGTTTGATTAAAAATTTTATCGATTGCGCCTTGTTTAAGATTGTCAAGAAAATAAGTGCGGACAATAGTTGCTTGCATTTTGTTTCTCCCCTGTAAAGACTGTATAATGATAGCATTTTCATACATAAGACACTACATTTTTTTATGACTTTTGACTGAACAATAAGAATAAAAGAGATTGATTTTTAAAAAGCATTATGGCAGAATGTTCACAACTTAAAGCAATCAACTTATCATACAATTAATATGGAGAATATCATGGGACTCGTTAACAAAGTGTTGGATTTTGAGCAGCAGTTTAAACAAGCTTCCTGTCAGGAAGACAAAGAAAAAATCCTGAATCAGTTTAAGGGATTTAGTATGGTGGAGCAGGGACTGGAAGATGTTCCTAAAACCGCACAGGACGTTATCTGGGATAAGGCAAAGTCAGAGGCTTTCTATGATACCTTTGTGGATATTGGCACCTATGGTCGTCAATATAAAGAAGGTTATCTTCATTCCTGACATAATCTGAAATAACATTAAAGGGCGCTCTGGCGCTCTTTTTTATTTAAAACTTGTATTAAATTAATTTTTTTGCTAGAGTCAATATATTGTATTATTTAAGGTATGTATCAGTATGCAAGCGATTATCATTAATAAAAAAGATAACGAAAAAATTAAATCTTCTAAAGATATGCTTTCTTTGAATGTACGAAGAAAAATATTTATTGAGGATTGTGTAATTATGCATGGTGATAAATATGATTACAGTAAATCTTTTTATATCAATGATAAGAAAAAAATTGATATTATGTGTAAAATTCATGGGATTTTTTCACAGACACCGAATAAGCATAAAAGAGGTGCAGGTTGCCCGACATGTTATGCTGAAAGAAAAAATCTTAATAATGAAAAATTTATTAAACGTTCAGTTGCTGTTCATGGAAATAAATATGATTATAGCAAAGTCGTGTATGTAAATAGTAAAGCTGTTGTTGATATTATATGTAAGAAGCATGGTTTATTTTCTCAGAAACCAGAAAAACATATGATAGGAAACGGTTGTATGCATTGCTTTGTTGAAAGTATGAAATCAAACAAAAAAGATTTTATCGTCAATGCAAAAAAAATCCATGGCAATAAATATGATTATCAAAAAGTTGTTTATGTAAATTGTAAAAAAAATATTGATATTGTTTGTAAACAGCATGGTGTTTTTTCACAAAGGGTATCTCATCATTTAAATGGTTCGGGTTGTCCAAAATGTGCTAACGAACAAAAAGAATCTAAAAAACTGCAGATAATTGATAAAGTAATTTCTGTTTATAAATATGAACGTGAAAAAACGTTTACGGGTTGTCGCTTAATTAATCTTTTAAGAATAGATCGTTACATTCCTGAATTAAATCTCGCAATTGAATTTGATGGTGAACAACATTTTAAGGCGAAAAAAATATTCGGTGGTGAGACTGAGTTCATTTTAACAAAAAAGAGAGATCGCAGAAAAACTCGTTTTTGCCGTGATAATGACATAAATCTGTTACGCATTAAATATAATCAGGATCCTGAAAAAGAAATTGAGAAGATAATTGCATTGATTAAAGCCAATCATGGCATCATAATTACAAGAGTATATGGAAGAAATCGTTTCCGTGAAAAAACATAATGTATATACTATTGGATAAAGCCAGGGGAAAGATATGACAAATTCTGAAATTAATCAGCTTAAAGAAGCATTGAATATGTTTGTTAGAGATCCAGAAGCTTTCCAGGCTAACTATGAAATGGGACGTCTAAGACTTTGTGCAGATGCTATGTATGTTCTATATCTGCATTATATGAGCAAAATTTCTTTTGTGGATATTTACAAAAATAATGGTTTTGCTTGCACTCTAAACGAAGATCAAAAATACATAGCAAAACGTTTTATTGACGTATTATTAGAAAAATAAACTTTAAACTTGACTTGTGCAAGAAGCACAGTTAAAATGAAAGAAAGTTAACAAGAGAATTTAAAATGCCTTCGAATATTAAGTCCCATAACCACAGCATATTAAGAATAAGATTATCTGCTTTAAGAATAAGCAGAGATTTGCTGTGGACTTAATATAGAGATCGTAGTATAGAGAACTATAAGAGAGTCCAGAAATGGACTCTTTTTTTATGGATGAAAAACAACTTACTCAGTAACATGAGGAAAGAGTCACATATTAATTTTTTTAAAGTAAGTGTTTGAAAAATAAGAAAAAAAATTAAAAAAAGATTTGACAGGAGCAAAAAATATAGTTAATATGTATCACATGAAGACGACAGAATAGATAAACAAATGTTGTCGACAAAGAAGAATGATTAAGTAGTAAGTAAGGCCCCTTAGCTCAGTTGGTCAGAGCAGTCGACTCATAATCGATTGGTCGCTGGTTCAAGTCCAGCAGGGGCCACCAGCAGTAAGACAGTGGTAATAAGAATTGAATGCAGTACTGAGGTGGCTCTATGTGCCTCAGAATATGCCCTGGTGGTGGAAGTGGTAGACGCGACGGATTCAAAATCCGTTTCCGAAAGGAGTGAGAGTTCAAGTCTCTCTCAGGGCACCAGATATGCGCCGTTAGCTCAGCAGGATAGAGCAACTGCCTTCTAAGCAGTAGGTCGCTGGTTCGAATCCAGCACGGCGCACCAGAAGTAAAGCTTTGCCCAGGTGGTGAAATTGGTAGACACAAGGGATTTAAAATCCCTCGACCGTAAGGTTATGCGGGTTCAAGTCCCGCCCTGGGTACCAAAAAAAGTAAGAAGATTAGTAAAAAAGAGTTGTACTAGCAGTAAGAGGTTGATATAGTGTGTTTAAGGAAGTCCAGGAGTAAAGAAGTCTTTAAGATACGCCCCCTTAGCTCAGTTGGTTAGAGCGTCCGACTCATAATCGGCAGGTCGCTGGTTCAAGTCCAGCAGGGGGCACCAGTAAGACCCTGCGGATGCTTAGGCGATCCTACCTTCTACAAAACGGGACAGGGCAATGATATGCGCCGTTAGCTCAGTTGGATAGAGCAACTGCCTTCTAAGCAGTAGGTCGCAGGTTCGAGTCCTGCACGGCGCACCAGTATTACCGTAAGGCCCCTTAGCTCAGTGGTCAGAGCAGTCGACTCATAATCGATTGGTCGCTGGTTCAAGTCCAGCAGGGGCCACCAGTTGCGTAAACAGCTTGCTCTCAGGTGGGAAACATGAAGTGGTTCAGGAATGCAGAGTAGCCGATTAAATCCCGTGTTTATGCATAATTGTACTGGAAGAATTAAAATAGTTAACAAGAGGTAGTTATGAAAACATTGATTCGTTCTATTTTGGCATTAACTATGGTATTAAGTTTTTCAAGTATGGCTACTTTTTATGAATGCAATATTAATAATGGAACTGAAACGTTCTGTGGCTCATGGGCTCAAGCAAGCGGGTATCCAGTAAAGCAAGAAGATGGCTCATATCATGATTGCCAAGTTAATAATGGAACCGTTACCTTCTGTGGTTCATGGAGTCAGAAGCAGAATTTCCCTATTAAACAGTCAGATGGTAGCTATCATGCCTGTAATATAAATAACGGAACCGTAACCTTTTGTGGTTCATGGTATCAGGGGAAGGCATACATTGAAAAATAATAGTTTTATCGAAGAAGAAAATGTCAAAGCGATATATAAGTAATAGCATTTAAATATGCGCCGTTAGCTCAGCAGGATAGAGCAACTGCCTTCTAAGCAGTAGGTCGCTGGTTCGAATCCAGCACGGCGCACCAGAAGTTTAAGTTTTGCCCAGGTGGTGAAATCGGTAGACACAAGGGATTTAAAATCCCTCGACCGTAGGGTTGTGCGGGTTCAAGTCCCGCCCTGGGCACCAAATTTATCCGGTTGTGGCTAGTGGTATGTCGAGATGAAGCAATTCTGATGACGCTGGTTCGAATCCAGCACCGGATACCAGAATACATGTATATGTTTGTGTAATTTTTTAAAAATGTATTCATAAAGATATGCCTTCGTGGTGAAATTGGTAGACACAAGGGATTTAAAATCCCTCGGCTGAAAGGCTGTGCCGGTTCGAGTCCGGCCGGAGGCACCAGATTAGTATTAAAAATATTCTCATAAATGAGGGTTGTTATGACAACTAAACAGAAAGGTCAAATTGTTATTGTGAATTTATATGATAACAGATACTGGAATATTTTTCTGGATGGTGATCTGATTGTATCTCCTCACAAAGAAAGCTTTATTGATTATGTGTTAAGAAAATCGTGCAGAACAGAATGGGCGAAAATAGCACAAGTTAAAGAATCTGAACTGAGCTATAGTTTAATTGATTTGTATGAACATGAACATATTATTCCAGATTATGACGCAAATGATTTTGACGAATATCAGGACGTTGTTGATTGCTGTAATAAAAATAATATAAACTATCTCTTTCAAAATGTTGATTTAGCTTATATTGAGAAAAACTATTAATGTCTTGTGGAAATGGCAGATACAGAAACCAGAGTAAAAGAATTATGGAAGCTGGCAGAACAGATAAGGTAAAACCCTTTATATACCTTGGGGCAGTGGATTGGGACAATAACTTATGCTGTTTGGGCCTTGTGGTGAAAAACCATGAGCTTCCCGCGTTTAATGCGTCGTTAGTTTAATGGATAAAACTCCTTCCTCCTAAGAAGGCGATGTGGGTTCGATTCCCGCACGATGTACCAAATCAGCCCTTCCTTTTTCCTCGTTATTTTTAATGAAATTAACTACCATTGAAACGTAAGACATATCCCCTGAAAGGGAGGTGGATTGAGGCATATCTCATAAAAACATTGAATAAAACGTCAAGCTAAAGTACAATACTTAATAAATAAGTTTCACGTATCAATTATTTTTAATCTTTAAAGGAAAAATCATGAAATATTTAGCTGTGGTTGAATTTGAAGATCAATGTTATGAGTTGCATGATGTTTCTGTAGTATCGGGAATAGAAGAAGCAAAATCATTAATCTCTGAAATCGAAGAAATGGAAGATAGTTATGCTTATCGTGTAAGTTTTTTCCCTTTTGAAGATCCAGAAAGTGTAATTAAAAAATATGAATATGTAACATTGTATCCTGAAAAAGAGATTTCCTTTAATAAAAGTGGTTTTATCAATTTTTTCAGAAAATTTGATCGTATTCTGATTACAGAAATGGAAACATTTGAATCTACGGGTTTATACCGAAGAAAGACCGGTTTTTGTTTAAAGTGCGGTCGCGAAAATTATCGTGATTGCAAATGTACATTAGATAAAAAAATTGGTCTGACTCAGATAAAATTGTAGAAAATATTTTGAACGTTTTAAAGTGGCTCTATACATATTGAAAGGATGTATAGAGCTTTATTTTTTAATCTGAATATCAAAAAAGTATTCTTTTATAAATTCAGAACAACTTTGTTTATCTTTATGGTTTGTTTCGGTTATAGATTCAAGAAAATTAACCGCATTATTATCTGTAATATCAAAAGAGTCTTTTATAGATTTCCACATTTCAAAAGTTAGATTTTCAAGTTCTTTGTTCTTTCTGAAAAATTTCCCTTGAATATAGGGGATATGGTTCTCTATATATTGAAAATTTAATGGACAGTTAGGTTTTGATAAAAAAACTTTGCAACGATCTATACCCGCAAATCGAATATCCCACGCAGAAGATGGTTTTGTTAAATACAAATTAAAATTACCAGATTTTTTCTTTCTTATGAATTTAACGTCAATCTCGCCAATCCATTTATAATGTCTGTTAGGCAGCGTTTCATAAAAATCAGGATTTATAGAATTTTTAACAGATTTACGAAGTGCTTCTTTGACTTCACCTTCAGGAAATTTTGAGAATAAAATACCGCTTCCATAATGTGTTTCCCATGATCTCCATGCAATTTCTTCATCGAATAAATCAATAAAAGGTTTATGGAAAAAAGGTTTATTAAACCAGATAAATGAATTTTCTATAAGTTCTTCAATGGAACGAAAAGGATTATCAATTTTAATTCTTCCATATTTTGTATGTTTTGGTTTTGTTATATAGAGTTTCAAGTCATACTCCTTTTTTAGTGTTTTTTTATTATAATAGCTCTTTAATGAAGATTCAATTTTTAAACTATATAGGATTTGTATCAATAATATGCTTTTATTTAAAAATTTATTATGTTCTTATAATCCACTGTGTGCAGAAGTGATTGTGTATCTGATAAAATTTTGTTGATTGATATTATAAAAAGAAATAGAATCTATTCTACATTTCAATAATGAGGTATAAAAATATGTATACTGCAAAATGCAGAGCAGCTTGAAAAAAGTTTTAAAAAAGTTATTGAAAAATACGAACTTAAAATCTCTACTGGTCTTAATAATGGATATCTTCCTCTTGAAAATGGTATTCCCTTTATCGAAGTTTATCAAGATAAAAAGATGACTGTGAAACAGGCTAAAAAAATTATGCAAGAAATAGCAAATGAAATGGATATTAGTGTTATTTTTAATAGAGTAGAAAACTCATATGGTTCTGGAACTCTAATAGGTTTCATGGATTTGGATTTTAAAAAATTTAATGAAAACCCAAAAGCAAGTATTCCTGCTTTAAGTGAAGATCCAGAAGTATCTTGAATATTTAACAGAAGAAGATTTTGGTAAAAGAATAGAACCTAATTCTGGTATTTGATATAATGTCTTTTTTGAATAAAATCCAGTGGTGCCATAGTCTTGTTCCATAGGTTTTTATAATTCATTCGGATTATAAAATTTTATTCAATAAATATAAAAAAATAAAATATAGCCCATATCCTTATGGGCTTTTGTATTAAAGTAAATTTTCGACTTTTAACTCTGGAAAAACTTTTTGTCTTTGTTGGATGTTATACATAATACGGTCAACACCTGTGGCAATTTCGAGCACATAGCATTCAGTCGGTTTATTTTTCACTAACGGTAGTATTGGAAAATCTTTTCTCAATGAAACTGAACAGATTTCCATCCACTTATCTGCGTTATAAACTTCTATATCAATAGTTTTAAGTGAATATTCAGGCAGTCTATCGGAAAGAACGATTCTGACAGGTAGTGCTAAAATATTCATAAACATGTTAGCCAGATCGTCAATAACATTTTCCTGATAGTTATTTTTTGTATCTCGTGTATACAAACACTGAAACTCCTGTTGATAAAATTCTTTAAAACGACAATGTTTGGTTGCCTGATCCTGTTCTCTTCTGAAACTCTTGGAGACCTGCCAGAAACAGAGTGGTGGAAGTGCATTGTTATGTTTAAAGTATTCCTGCATATAAGCATAGGTTGCAGGTGTGGTTTCAGGTTTCAGAACAACATCAGAATGATTCAGACTTTCCTGTACCCATAAATCTTCATTGGTGTAATTTTCATTAACCAAATCGCGAGGAATAAGGCATGGAGATTCTATTCTGTGGAAATCCCATGCACGATTCTGTTTTTTGAGTATATCTTTAACATTCAAATGGATGAAATTAATAATATAGTCTTTAAGAAGAATTTCCTGTTCGGTATAAAAAGGTAATGAATTAAAATTATAGATAAATTCCATGATACTTCTCCTATTAGGATTAATTAAATTAGATTTTAAAACAAATAAAAAAGGCTACCGAAGTAGCCTCATTTTGATATAAAAATGACATGTCAAAGGCTACTCTTTGAGTGAGTATCCCCCGAATCCTTTTTTAGCTGACTGGATTAATATGTTCATTTTTATATATTCTCATTAGTGTTAATTAATATCTATTTTGAAATATATCAAAAGGAAATAAAATTGTAAAGATTTTTTTGATATAATAAATTAAATAAACTACTATACGATACTATTAATAAAAAAAGGTGGGGTAAATGAAGAAAAGTACACAAAAAGAAATATTAACTTTTTTCTTGATAAATTTTTTGATTTTAGCTCCCCTATGTATATTTTTTTATGTTCAGGCAGGAGATAAAATTGCCGTTTTATTAAAATTACCGAACATGAATAAAGAGGTAGATAAAATAAGATATTCTCAAACTTTGATAGAAAATAACCTCTATAAAGCTTCTGATGTTCAAATTTTTGAAAAAATTTTTGAAAAGAAAGATATTAATTCTTTTTCCACAAAAAAGACAGATTTTCATTATGTCGTAGGTAATGAAAATGGAAGACTGAATGTTATGATAAATGATTTGTCATCACAGCAATGCAAGTCTTTTGTTAGAACTACTGTCTCAAATGAAAAATTGACTATGAAAATAAATGGCATAACAGTAAAGAAAATGTCATGGTCACAATTTAATAGTGCATGTTCTGCTGAAAAAAATACGTTATCAGTTTTAATTTGAAACTTAATGTGACTATTAAAAAAAAGATCTATTTAGATCTTTTTTTAGATTCGATTATGTTGAGTTAATTGGTTATTGGATTTTGGCATTTTTTCTGAAAGATATTTTTTTTGTATCTCAATCTGAAAATGTTTAAGTCCTTCTAATTTTTCAATGTTCCACCCAGAGAATCCTTTTACCTGCAGTTCTATAGGAAACGCCTGAAAAAGACTTTTGTTTTCACGAATTTTAGCTGCCAAATCCATAGCTCCACTTTTTGTATATATTTGCTCTTCTAACAGGGAGAGATTATCTTTTTTATTAAGAATGTATTCAACAGCCCGGAGACAACCTGTATCATAAGATTCTCGATATAAATCGACAAGAGTTCCTCTTATGTTACGAAATTCGGCTTCCTGTTTTTTTTGTTGTTTGCTTTTGGCCATAATACTATCTCATAAAAAAGAAGTTTTATAATCATAATATATTAACAAGATTTGCGCTTTAGCGCAAACTAAGTATGAACATATGCTTTATCTTTTTTCATAGAAAAAATTGGTCTAATTGTGTGTTAAAAGATAACATGCTAAAATTAAAATAACAGCGATGAACTTAATTGAGAAATTTTATGATAAGCGATACTTATTACCTGATAAAAGCGACGGCAAAACACATTGTGCATTCTCCTGATTATGATAAAGATATTTATAATGCACTTATACGAGTTCAGAAAGAAAGCACTATGAATGAGCCTTTTGTGGAAGGAGTCGCTTTTGAATTTAAAAGATTGACGGGTAAAAATATTGCAATGGATATGCTGGCAGAAAAATCAGTAGAACACATAGGTGGTGTTATAAAATGCAAAAGAAAAAAGAAGATTACATCGAATAAATATTCCATATTACGCAGTTTTTTATTTAAAAACATGGTTGAGACTGACCAGTTTTTGAATGATATGTCTCCTGTTGATCTATCATATTATATTGAAAATATGAAACTTATGAATTACCCAACATTTATAAAAAGACATATTGAAGATTTGTGTAAATCAAATAATTCAGAGTTATTATTTTTCAGTTTTGAGAAAGCTTTTTCAGAAAAAATAGAGATGAGTAACAAATTCAAAAAGTCATTATTTATGAGTTTGTATAATGCAATAGAATCGGATGATAAAGGAAGAATAAAACAAAAAAATCTGGATTTTCTTGGAAATTATTTTGAATGTCTTGCTAAATATGTTGTAACTGATCCAGAAGAATTAAATAATGAAATAAAAAATGCAGAACACATGTTTTATAATGATACACCAGACGAAAGTTCTTCTGCATTGCTTGAAGCTATGTTAAACCAGAAAATGTATAAAAATAATGTGAGTATTGTCAATCATATGCTTAACATTAAATATGAGCAGATGGCATTGAAGAAAGCAGCAGAGCAAAATATAACAGTTATGAGTAATACACAGAAAAATAGATTATAAAAAAGGGGCTTCTGCCCCTTTTTTATTATTTACATGCTTTCAGAATGTCTGAAATTTTCATTTCCTGCATTTCGTCAACCTGTGCACGAAACTCAGGTCCCTGCGTGAAGCCATCGCGATATTGTTTGGCGCACTCACGGTATTTAACATATTCAGGATCGTCTTGTGTGATTGTTTTCGTTGCGCGGAAAAGATCAACGTCTCGAACGTAAGCGTCGTTAAATGCGAGTTTTCCATTGAGAACAGGAGAATTGGGATGTTTTTTATCAAAACGGTCAAAAACTTCACCGAGTGTAATTTTGTGTGGATCTTTAACTTTGACATCAGGGTCAAATGCATCTTTGCGGATTTGTGTAGAAATGACATAAAGTTGGTCAATATTGTAATGTGAAACCAAATCTTTCACTGCACCGTCTGGATCTTTTTGTGCTTTTTGTTCAAGTTGCTGCTGGTCTTTCTGAAAATCGGCAAGTGTTTTGCCACGAACAGATGAGTCGTTACAGGCTGAAAGCAGCAGTGCAGGAATAATAGCGAGGGCAATTTTTGAAATGGTTTTCATGTAAAATCCTTAATAAAGAGTAAATGTTTAATTGAAAAATCAATAAATAATGAGAAGATAAGTGTAGCATACGTATTCATGTAATTACAAGAGATTTTTTTGGAAAAAGTAAAGTTACCATCCCTGAAAAATTTTCCTGAAATAAGTAACATTATAATAAACACACACATACAAAAACAAAAATTATCTGACAATTTAAATAATGTATTTGAAAAAAATAAGAATTTAAATTCGTTTTAACTTATTATGATTTACAGGTAATATTAGGTTAAGGTTATTATCCAGATCGTACTTTTCAAATACAGGAATGAGGGGTGCGATATACTGCTCAAAATTCATTTGAGTTCTTCCTTTATCAAAAGCTTCCGCTAAAAAAGACTCAAAGAAATGTCTTGTTGTGATAGTATCCCACCTAAGATATTTATGATTAAGTTCGTTATCAACACGTTCTTCATGTTCTAAATGGAAATAATAATCAGATTCTGTTTGAGTTAATAACTTTTGTCCACCACGAGAAAAAACCAAAACGTTAGAACCGTGTGGGAGTTCTCCATTATGATTATTTAAAACATTATATTGTCCTTCTGTATCACGATAAAAAGGAAACTCCTGTTTTCCAATTTTTAGTGTTCGACCATACTGTAAAGTAAGAAGTTCTGCTGCAAGTAAATAAGTTCTATGTTCTTTTTGCGAGGAAGGGATACTGATAATTAACTGTGGATTAAATAGTTTATCAATTCTTTTTCTGGATTTATTTTTTGGTATAATGATTTCAAAAGGACCGGGTATCTTTTTAAATAAAACGGTTTTTATAAATTCCAAAGGTGCGTTATCTTTTAAATAAACATGTATTTCATAATTTTTTGAAGTCATTTTCTATCCGATTATTTTAGTTAATATCTTTTTATTATATACATAAAATATTGTCATGCAAACAATGAATATAAGAAGTTGAATGAATTAAAAGAATAAAAGACCATAAAAATGGTCTTTTATATTATAAGTCAAGATAACAGAAGTCTTGAATTTTTAGGTACTTTTTGCATTAAAAATTCCATTTGATCTGCAATCACCGTTTTACCTCCTTTTTGTAAAATGAAATCTTCATATCTGTTGGGAATATAAGGAAGATATAACAAAGAAACACCGGCTTGTTCAAGCGTCAGATCTGATTTTTTCCAGTTGCATTGCTGGCAGGCAGTAACTGTATTCATCCATGTGTTTTCGCCACCTTTTGAGACAGGTTTAATATGTTCTCTGGTCAAAAGTCTTTCAGGAAAAATATCACCACAATATGCACACATATGTCTGTCTCTCGCAAACAACTTTAAGTTATTACTGGTTAAAGGTGGTTCCATATCAGCAAGATTAATTTTTGCAACACCTTTGGTTGCAATAATCGCAGGAATATCCAGTCTTGAAGTTAGTCCTGTGAATCTGGATTTACCTCCAACAAGTTCCTGTACTGTTGCTCCCGTAGTCCATGACACATTTCCTGAACAAAGAAGTGTTGCTGCATGGAAAGGTGTTATCCATCCCTGTGGAAATCCTGCTATATCAACCTGTAATATGTTTCTCATTTTAATTCTCCAAGTATAAATACCTCGTGATAATGTTTAAAAAAAAAAGACCTTGAATCGGTTAAGATTAAGGTCTTCTGGTAGATTAATGGTAAATGTTTAAAGGTTTACAAATGATCACCAGAAGACGTTGCGAAACGCGCACTCCCCTCTTGCAGATTAATGCAATCGATAAATGTCGATAATGGCAGGCGATAAAAAGTGTTCATTTGTAAAAATCTCAGTAATTGTTTTTCTTATAATATCTTTATATATATAAAAAAGCAATAAAAATATAAAGATAATTTATTAAAAAAGCCCATAAATATATGGGCTAAAAAGGAAAAAGTATCAGGTGGTTTGTCTTTTTTTATAATTGTTGTATGCAAGAGTGATAATATCAAAGATAGTAGAACATTCTGCACCTTTTTCTGCAGCTTTGTTCATTTTATTTTGTCCTACTTTCTCTCCCATCCATAACCATGAATCAGAGTTGATAGTATCAGAAACATTAAAGTTTTTTTCAGAAAGAATATCGGTTATCTCTTCTCTGGAAAAAGGAAATTTTCCTGTAATGACGATATTTTTGTCTTTTGGAAGCAATGCGCTATAATTATGTTCTTCGTCTTCTTCATCCATTTCCAGTCCCTGGAAAAAGAATGAAGAATCAATAATATTTTCCTGATAAAATTTGAAAAGAAGATCAAATTCATTATTACAGCTTTCACGCCCCAGATAGAGGTTGTCGATTAAGTGAGAATCACTATAATATAAATAATCAATTTCTGGATGACTCTGAGACAAAAATGAACCAAATTCGTCAAATTTGGAACCTATAGTATCATATTGTGTATTAATAATTGCAATGCCATTAGGAGTGTTTTTGAGCAAGATGCAACTGGAAATACCTTCTTCACTCTCAGTATGATTTTGTGGATTATTAAACCATTCTTTGATTAACGCAAGAACCTTTTCTTTATGATCATTGCCAAACCAGTAAATTTCGCCATCCCAGCTAAAATTAAGCGCTTCATTAAAAAAAGCATTAAGATTGGATTTAGTCGGTTTTATTTCAAAATTGTTCTGAATATTTTCATCATAAGAAATCATAACCTGATCAAAATCAGGTGTGAAAGGTTTGAATGTATTAATTTTGATAAGTTTATCAGTAATAAGAATATTCATAATTCACTCCATTAAGAGATACAAATTTATGACTAATATTATCATAATGAGAAAGAAAAAACCAGGTTTTTAAATGTATTCATTCAACAAGAAGCACATAGAAAAATATGCTTCTTATTCTAAATATCTTAGAGCTGTTTCGTTTCTATCACACTAATAATTTTTTTTGGATTATGATAAGCATTTTTAAAATAATCCAGCATGTCCTGATTTCGGCATGCAATAGCAGCAAACCCATTTTTGTTATACAGGAATAGGTCTTTTTTATTTTGTTTGCTTTCTTTAATTAAACACTCAATCAAGAGATCTTTATCTCTTGGAATATTGTTAACGCTAAGATTATAAAGCTTTAATTCATTTTTATAGTCCATGGCATTATATTTGGTAGAAAAAATAAAAGGGTACTCTTTTATTTTATTAGTTTCTCTAAGCATACCAACTACATGACTGACCGCTTCACCATATTCAAAAGTGTCAGTTAACTTTCTTTGAATATTTTCGATATAATCTTTAATACTAAAATCAATAGATTCACTATATAATGTTTTTGTTTCTTTATTGTATTTATGCAAAATAAAGCATTTTTTTGCGATATTGATAAAATCACCAGAATATGAAGTCTGGAAATAATGTTCAGTGTTAGCAAAAAATCCTGATACATGATAAATTTTTTCCAGAGGCGTATTTTCTTTGATTGTCCAGTCTCTTGCCCCAGCAATACCATTTAAAAAAGCATTTAAGGATTGACGATTTTTGATTTTTTTGCGAGATCCCTTCTTTTTTGTAAAAATAGCAGAACCTTCATAAACCTCATCGGTTGTTTTATTATGATACCCATTATAAAAAGCGGACTTGTGATTTACCTCCCCCTGAAGGAGGAGGCTTCAGATTAGTTTCCCTGTAAGGGGAAATTATCTGAACTTTGCCTGAGTTTCTTATGAAACAGTAAAAAAGGCGTTTCAGTTGCGACCAATCCGGCCTGCAACGAGAGAATTCCTCTCTGGTATATATTCATAGCTGCGTTGTGGTCAGCATTGCAGGAAAACCCGCAGTCCTGACAGCTAAATTTAGCCTGTGTCTGGCGGTTTTCCTCCGCCGTGTAACGGCACTCAGAGCAGCGCTGGCTGGTGTAGGCAGGATTGACTTTAACTACAAACCCCATATTGCGTCTGACCTTATATTCCACCATATTATTGAACATGCCCCACGACAGAGAAAGTATGCGGCGGTTGAGATCTCTTTTATCATAGATGGATTTCAGCCACGGTTTTTCTTTTTTTCGCCGCTTTAACTTCTCCTGATAGACCGGATCGGCATGCAGTCTTATGCGCCTTGTGCTCATGGTCATGTGTTTTATATCAAGGTCTTCACGTATAACACAGGTGTGGTTTTTACCGATGTCGCACGATACCTTATGCAAAAAGTCATTTTTTATGTTTGTGGCTTTTTCATAAAGCTTCGCGATTTTGTTTTTGAGCTTAATATACTGCTTTGAGATTTTCTGTCCGGGATTTTTTTCTTTCTTCTTTCTGAAAACCTCCATTTTGTGACTGAGCTGCCTCTGCAGGAAAATAATTCTGTCCGCTATCCGTTTCAGCTTATCCCGCATTGTTTTATCAGGATGGTAGTTCTGACCCTGCTGTGTCATCAGCATTTTACTGCAGCCGAGGTCATAAGCCAGGGTTTTCTCAGGAAGCACGTTATACAGGTTATCCTGCCGTTGCTGCTTTTCCTGTAAGGTCAGTTTCCGTTCAACCTGAAGGTTAACCCATATTTTATTTCCCTTTCTCGTCAGGCTCAGCGTTTTAGGCGTTTCATTCTGCTTCCAAGTACGGTGAAAACGGACAAAGAGTTTTTCTCTGGTGCCGGGAAGCCCAATCCAGCCATCACGCTGGCTGAACTTAAAGGAATTAAGCTGTTTAAAGAAACACCCATCATCGTCAAGGTTTTTCTTTTTAAAACGGGGTTTACCTTTCTTTCCTTTTACAAACTCAGCCATAGCGTCAGAAAGAAAGCGTAAAGTGGACTGAAGGGGCTGAGAGTGAGTGTTGTTCAGAAAGTGGGAAACCTCATGGTCTTTATTTTCACCCTGTTCATTACAGGCAGGGGTTTTCTTTAACTGCGTGAGCATTTTGCACATGTCCTGAAAGGACAGAAAGGTGCGGAAGTTTTCGGGGACAGCCTGCCGGTTATCGGTATAGCTTTTTTTAAGCGTTTTCTGACTCTGATAAAACAGGTTCATTTCATTCAGAAAATGATTCCACACGAAACGCTGATTCCCAAAGGACTGTTCGAGATATAACCTCATTTTGTCTGAAATCCGGCCTTCCCGGACGCGAAAGCGATACGTGGTGATGATAAAATTGCTTTTATCTTCCTCACTCTGCCGCATCTTCTTTTTTTCTTTCACGCTCTCAGACACCGAAACCTCACCAGATTATAATTTTAACAAAGCCAGAATAACAAAAAAAAGCGAAACATCAAGTGTTTAAACAGCAGGTTTTTAAGAAATCCTTATATCCCCGCCCTGAAGGACGAGGCTTTACGGATTTGGATGGTAAAAAAGTTCCGGTTCATTTTTATGAACAATAACATACTCTTCATTTTCATTTAATGAAATATCAGAAGGTGAAAAATTCGTTACTTTTATATTTTCCTCAAACGTTGAGATAATTTTGATACGTGTTTTAATGAAAATCCAAAAGATATCATGTTCTGAACCTGTTTTTAAATTTTTCAAACTGGCAATAAGGGCGCTGCTTCCCTTTTTTGAAAGTTTAGATGTAAAAACAAACTGTTCTCCGTTAAGCATAGATTTAGATTTATCGAATAAATCAATAACATCCTGAGTGAACTCAATCACGGTATCTTTTTTTATCATAGCAGAGTTAATAATATTTATTATTCCCTTTTATTCATTATGTATCAGGAAAAATTTGTAATAGTGTGGTTGATATTTTATCACTTATTGAAAAAAATGCTATAAAATATGACAAATTAGAGATATTTTTTGTGGTTATGTTTAAAAAATAAAGCTTGTTGTAGTATCGTGATTTTGGTATGATAAAACAAAATTAATAGAGAGAGAGAAAAGTATATGTTTTATGAAATGGGTGGTGATCGTAGCAATTATTTTGAACGCGAAGAAGAAAAAATTCGTGACAAATACAATCGTCTTATCTCTGAAACAAATTCGCCTTCGGTCGCCCGTAAACTTATGAATGAACGCGATGCTGAACTGCGTAAATTAAAAGCTTAAAATTAATTATAAAAAGGATATCATATGAAACTGGTTAAAGTAAGTGGTATGGACGAGGCATTGGAAAAATTTGTAAAAAGTCATAAAAAAATTGCTGAATTTTTATGTTCTATGATCGTCCTTTCCGAAGAACTGGTTAACGATACACTAAAAGCTGAAAAAGAGAGGATGATTGTCAAAAAAGACAACTTTATTATTCTCTATGAAGATATTCAGGGTGAGAAAAAACAACTGGTGAGTTTTCCTTACGCATTAAAATCAGAAAGACTCATTTCTTTTTTCAAAACATTTGTTAATAAAACAAACCTGGATGTCATTGATGTGCCTGATTATGCCATAGACAGCATGAAAAAAATTATCGATTTACGTGATAAACGAATCGAAACACAAAAAATGAGCGAAACCTTAAATTTAATGTTGTTATGTATGGACGAAGGTCTGCAGAATTACAACGAAGAATTCCAGAAGCAGATACCTGAACTTTTTAAATTTGCGCAGCAACATAAAGCTGAAAATGCTTTTTATGCTCACGATTGCCAATTTTTTGCTCGTTCAGAGAGTATCGTTGTGTTAAGTAATCAAAATTTTGATTATGTTATTGAAAAAGACGGTGATAATTATATTGTTAACGTCACAAATGATGAAGAAGATCCAATGGAAGCATTAAATAATAAATTTTCGTTTAATGCAGGTTCAGAAATTCATGAATTTTTGTCAAAATATCGCCTTGCTTTCCAAAAATTAGATCAGCCTTTTGTATTATATCACTTTATGCTTGACCTTGATTCTGTACTTAAAGCATATAAGAAAGAAAACAGTATAGAAGATCCAGTAAACCCTGTGGTAAAAAGTTATGAATATTGTCTGGCACATTGGTCAAGACAACATAATGTTACAAAAGAAGAAGCTTTATGGCGAATGGCTTTTTATACCTTTCCCAAAGGCGTTGACGAGCAAGGGAACTATATGTTCTCTGATGAAGTTCTGCCATACAGTAAAATCAGTGAGTCATTAATGACTAATATTCATGAAACGATTGGTCACAAGGAATTTACAGTGCCGGTTATTCTGGATCGAAAAGCATTAAAAAAGAACTTTAAGTCGTATATTTCAGTGAATGAAAGCTGGCAGAGATTTTTCAAAGATTTACATGAAGCTTTAGAAGATTTTATTGAAAAATATAAAAAGGCAGATGACGAAAAACGTGCACAATTAACACTTATGGAAGAAGCAAATAAAGAAAGTGAAGCCTTTATTAAAGATTTAGAGTTTTATTCTTCAATGAGCAAAAGAATTAGCGTTCCTTATGTAATTAAAAAAACAAAAAAAGTTAAAATGTAATAGTTAGCTGGAAGAGGGAGTAATTTCTCTCTTCCTTTTTTATGTAAGTTTAAAAATGTGATATTGATCTCATTATAGTTTTCGTGTTTAATAAATAACTGAAATTATAACACGAGGAAATAATATGAAGAGAATTGATGATTTATATGAAGGTATGAAAAAGAATATAGATTCTATTGGTAATTTTCTGGTAGGTATGTTTCACTATATAGGGTTATTCATCATCGGAGGTGTCGTTTTCTGGGCAGGATTGAAAGAGTTATTGCATATTATTAATACAGGTGATGCAAGTATTGATAATGTATTACTCTTATTTATTTATCTGGAATTAGGCGCTATGGTAGGTATTTACTTTAAAACCAATCATTTGCCTATACGTTTTCTGTTATATATCGGGATAACGGCCATGACCCGACATTTAATCAGTATTATCACTGAGCATGGAGATGAAGAAAACAAGATTATTTTTTATTGTTCAGGTATTCTGTTATTGTGTTTTTCTGTTCTGACAGTAAGGTTTGCTTCTTATAAATTTCCTTCTGGAAAGAGTGAGGAAACCGAAATAAAATAATTAAACGAGGTGTTTATGCAACGATTTAATATAGAAAAAGGTAAAATGATTTATACGAATAATGGTGAGTTTATATTATCGGCAACGCATAATAAGATTGTAGATACGTTACATGCGTCATTTAATCTGCAGAATGTAAAAATTCCACAAGCTGATTTATTGGTGATTGTTGAAGATAAATCAGCTTATAAGGTTATTAACCTAGCAGATTCAGTAAATGAAACTATTACTAATAACGCTTTTTTAACGTATGAACAACATAAGGTGATTATGCAGACTGTTGAAAATCAACTTTTTAGCCGCTAAATGCGGCTTTGTTGTTTATAGTTTTTGTCAATTTTAATATCATGATTAAGAATTTCTTTTTCAATCATAGCTGCAAGACTTTTTGCATTTTCAAAAGAACCACTCCAATTTTTTATAAATTCTGCCGATTGAAATAAGTAACTTGCTAAGTCAGTTTGATTAGGAGGAAACGAAGAAAAAAGTTCCTTATAAGAATGGTTTTCTTTCTTATGTTTTACAAAATGAGACATATCCATGTTATTTGTATAAACATATTTCGTTTGTTTTGCAAAAGAAACGATCTTAATAGAATCAGCGTCTGTGTATATCTCGGTTAAATATCCTTGTGATAATTGTTCTTTATTTTTGAGAGCGATATCGAGTATATTTAATGCAATCCCTTGCATAAGGAAATTATTTTTATACGTTGCATTTTGATTAACCTGATTATAATCGGACTCTATTTTATCCATATCAGTAGAAAGCACATTATATATTTGCCCATAAACATTGATGGGTTCATGAGAATAAGAATGATTATTTTGTATTGCCTCAATAAAAGGTTGCATATGTTTCTGAGTAATTTCATTCATATAATTATCGATAGCTTCTTTATATTTTTCTATACGATTATTATAATTTAGTTCTTCTGGTGATAAAAAAGTTTGCATACGATGAGTTAATTTTTCAGTTAAATCATCGAATTTTTCTGACCAGCCAACTTCAATACCAGAGACTAATGAAAAAAAATCTTCATCGTGTTTGTTTAATGTGGCTAAAACCTGAGATTCATTATGTTGATTTTCTTCATTCTCAAACATAATATGTCTGAGGCAGGAATGTTCTATTGTCATGTCATCGTTATATTCTTGCTGTGAATAATAAATTTCATGATCAAAAACAGAAATAACAATATCAGGATATTTCTGGAATAAATTTTCAAGTGCAATTATTTTGCAAATAACCGGGTAATAATAATGATCAAAGATAATGCCACTATAATAATGTGATTGTTCAAGGGTATGGTTATATTCGTTTAACGTAAGCATGTTCATTCCTCATTCCTGGTTTGTATAATGACAAATTAGTATTTTAAATCCTTTTGTTTTTTTGAATCGAAACATAATGCTCATTTATTATACCTGTTAATTGTTTTTTTTCATATTCAGATCGTGTTTCTTTTATTTTATCAATAAATGAACATTTTTCTTGTTCAAATACGTCAATCATGCAAAGTCCAGTTAGAAGATTCTTTTCATAAGGATTAATACCATGCTCAATTAATGTTAATGCCGATTGCTCATTATTTCTCATAGAGTAGAGTGCATTATAGCCGGTCATATCTTTATTATGAAGATTAATACCTTTTTCAATCCAAAAATTAATTATATCTGGATTTAGGTGTTTGTTAAAAAGATAAAGTTGGTTTTCGTAATTTTCTCTTTTAATATCAAACATTGAAAATAAAAAGTTAAGTTTACTAGTATCATAAATACTTTTAAAGTAATGATTAAAAATATAACTTTTATTCATATCAACAGAATTAATGATTAAAGTATCTGCTAATTTATGTTCAATAATTATTTTTAATGTTGGAATATCACAAAGTTCTACAATTGCTTCTTCTACATAATTAAAATGACTAATTTTATCTTTATATTTAAATAATAATTTAAGTTTACTTTGAGACTTTGTTAAATCTATGATATACGATTTTTGAAAATTATCACTAAAATAAAGATTTTGTATGTTTAGTCCTTTTTTAATAAGCATTTCCATAGTTCTTGTTTTATTTAATTGAAAAAAAATATTTTTTCTCTTCAAAAAATCAGAATTTTCAATGGAAAGTGCTTTATTAATACACCCGAATTTTTTTATAAGATGTTCGACTAAAAGAGTTGCAACATTATAAGGAATAATATTAAAAATCCTAATTTTAGTATTATCAAGATTAATACCATGGTTAAGTAACACTTTGCATGTGTCATATTTATTATATGCAAAAGCATTATAACCTCTTGAATCTTTATAGTTAATATTAATACCATGATATATAAGAGCTTGTGCTTTTTCAGGATTACAATTAAATAATGCATTTTCTCCATTAGCATTAATTTGATTAATATCAATATGTTGATTTATGACTAAATTTTCAATGTCTTCTGCCTTTGCTGTAAAAATATTTTTATATTTGGTTTTCATATTCTGTATTTAGATTAATTAATTATTATTTTATTATATCTTGTATTTAAATGTGAAACAATATCACTTAGTCTATTGTGCTACTTGGTTAATTTGTTAAAATAATAGCAATGATAAAAATAAAAGGTGATATTATTATGGAAAACAAAACACAAAGATTATTAAACACACTTGCAAAAATACAGGATATGCCTGTTACTCTGGAAGATGAAAAGTTTATGTCTAATTTTGCAACAACATTACGTAATATGGAAATAAAAGCCAATACTGCGGATGAAGCATTTAAAGTAAGCACCAGAAAAGCAGCGATACAGTCAGTAAAAGAAGCATTAAGCACGTCAGGTAAATTTGGTTTATCTGGTCTGGCATTAGGTTTAGGTGCAGGAATTTTAGCTACAATGGGACCTGTCGTTGCCCCTCTGGTAGCATTAGCAGCAGGAGTAAGCAGTGTCGCTGGAATCGGAGGATTTGTTTACAGTGGACTAAAATTAGGTGAACCTAAAAATCATCAATATTCAGATGATCGCAATCAGTCATATCATGTCGCTCAAAAAACAAGACAAGAAATTCAGGATGTTAAAGAAAGTATAGCAATGTATAAAATGGTTCGTCAAAACTGGGACGAAGGCAAAGTTCAGCATAATGAATTTAATGAAAAGCAGGTTATAAAAGCATTACAGGATATGAATGTTAAAATGAGTACGTTTGTACACCACCCAGATAATCAGGCTTATGATTCTGAACATATGAAAAATCAGGAAATAATAAGATCCGCATTCCAGGCACCTAATAAAAATAGTATTCTCTCAAAAATCGCAGATAAGTTTAAAAGTAAAGATCCTGAGGTTGAGCAGACAAATAAAAATGGATTTAAAATGTAATAAATATAAAAGCCTGTTTTGCGACAGGCTTTTTTTATTTGTCTTTTAATATTTTAAATAAAAAATAACTTGGAAATTTATGAAAAAAAGATATAAATAATAAGTTATCTGTTAAAAATATCAGGATTATTTATGTCGTTTGCTAAACTATTTACGCGTCAGTTTTCTTTCAAAGAAACTTTTTTATTCTATTGTATTTTGTTTTCGCTTTATTTGTATCCTTTAATCAGGAATAATATTCCTTTTCGCGATGATCAGGTGCGAATACTACGGGGAAACGACTGGGATACATTAGGTAGACGATTTGCAGATATTACTATGCATATACTGTCATTTGGTTTTGATAAAGTTATTAATATCTCTCCTCTCACTTATTTTATTAATATTGTTTTATCCAGCATGGTGTTAACAAAAGTTATTTTCAGCATACGACTTGAAAAAAATATGGTAAATATGCTGGCTTTATCCTTTATTTTTTTATCACCCTTTTATCTGCAGAATTATTCTTATCAATATGATAATCTGACAATGAGTTCAGGTATGTGTTTGTGTATTCTCGCTTTCTTTCATAACTGGAATTCTAAGATTGCGGTATTACAGGCAGGGACATTATTATTTTCAGCCGTTTTATTTTTTCAGCCAGTGATAAATGTATTTATAGCATTAGTTATCATTAATTATTTAATGAACTTGAAAGATCAGAAGTCAGACGGGATTTTATTCATTAAAGGTGGGATTATTTATGTAAGTGTGCTTATTGTTTATTTTTTATTTTTCAAATTTGTTTTTAATCTTTCAGAAACAAACCGTTCACACATAGTGCCTTTTTCGGATATGTTGAATGCGATAAAAAATGCTATAGTAATTTTTGGGAAATTTTGTGAAGGGTTGCTTTATACCCCATTCAGTTTCCTTTTATTAATTGCATTTTGTCTTTTTTTGTTATCTTTTATTATTCTGTCAATAAAAGATAAAATTTCAGTAAGTTCGATTTTAATAAAGGTGTGTTTACTCCTATTATTATTTTTATCAATCTGGGGTCCGTTTATATTGCTCGAAGAAACGTTTGCCCGTCCACGAGTCTTTGTTGTTTCAGGCGTGATACTGGCATTTGTTTTTCTTTTTAATTTAAACAGTATGGAATGCTTAAAAAGAATAAATATGTTGTTAACCTTGGTTATGACCATCTGCCTTTTTTCAATAGCTTATCAGTATAACAATCTGAATAAAGAAGAATTTGAATATAATAAGATGCTGACCGAATGGATATCTAAAGATATAAATAGTGACAAAAAATTGTACTCAAAAAATACAGTGTATATTAATAGTCATCCTGATTTTTCGCCAGCCGGTAAGTTAATTATTGAAAATACGCCTTTTCTGAAATATATTCAACTACCCTACTATAACTGGGTATCACGTTATTATGCAAACAACAGGGGCATTAAAAATGTTTACAAGGATTTAACCAATATCGATGATAAATACGACTGGGAATCTATTTGCATGAAAAAAGATGCGAAGCTTGTCATTGAAAACCAGTATTATAATATTTATCTGATTTATAATGAGCAACTTCCTCCTTCAAGCAAAGAGCACGTATCTGTGTGGTTTAAACGTAATGAAGATATATGTAAGGACAGACCTAATATTGTATTTCATCGTAATTTGTTCTTTATAGAATAAATATAATAAGGCACAATTATGTGCCTTATCTGTTTAAAGACGGTTTTGATTAACAGACTTACTGTTTACAGTGATATTATTCAGTAAATCTTTTTCTTGCTTGATTTTCATGACATCCCATACCTGTTTCAATTCTGATGAATTTTCAAAAGTAATCGTGAGGTTTTCTGTAGCTGTTTCTAAACCTTGATAAATACTTTCCGCATCAAAATACTTGATTAATTTTAGATTTTCAAAAAATATTAAACTACGGTGAATGTTTTGAAAAAGAAAGTATTCTTCGGAATTTGGATCCAAATGGCGATTCGTGATTTTTGCATCAATATTATAACGCGAATTATTTATGGCGTCTAAGAATTGTTTATCAAAGGACTTTTCAAAATCATCGCAAGAAAAAATTTGTTTCATCAATTTTTTATCTCGCAGAAAAAAGACTATTTGAAAAAGTGAATGATAATTTTCTTCTGGAATGAAACCTGAAAATGTTTCCTGTAAATTTTCTTTATTAATGAGGAATTCTGAAATAAATTTCCGCATACTTATTGTTAATGGCATTGATAATTTGTTTTTATTAGAAGCGATGAACTCTCTTGTCCAGCTATAGATATCCTGTTTAAATGGATTATGTGGTTCAATTAAAGAGTAGCTATTGTATCGTCCATTAATAAAACTATCAGAAAAAAGACTATAATTGTCTTTAAGGAAATCAAGATAATCAATATTATTATGTTTAAATACGTCATAATCAGAATGTTGTGCATCGTTTTCCAGTAAGTATCTAAAGAGGCAGGATGCAATATCTTCTTTAATTTTTTCCTGAACAATTTCCTGATATAAAAGTGTAAATTTTTCGCCGTGTGAAGTTGTCAGAGAAGGTAGCCAACTATAAACATGAAGATTAAATTCATTGTTTAAAAAATCAGGATTCACAAATTTCATTTCAGGATATTTTTGTTTAGCCAGAAAGATGTCATCTTTATTAAATGCACTATCAGAGTATAGCTTCATTAAAAAAAGTTGTAAAAAATTAGGCAGCATTAATGAATTATGCTGCTGTAAATGTTCAGCAAAAGCATCTATTGTAAGCAAAAAAGTCTCTTTTTGTTTTTGTTTATGGCATACATAGTAGAGTATGCCATTTTGCATCTGTGAAAGACGTAAAAGATACTGATTGTTCAAAATGTATCTGACGTCTTGTAATTGTCTTTCTTGATTATGGTCAGGATGTTCCCATAAATAAGATAGGAAATTTTGTGAAGAAAAACTAAATTCTTTGGATAACCCTCTGGAAACAAGAAAGTCAAGAAACGTTGTTTGTCTTGCATTTAATAACTCAGTAGGAAAACAAAAACCACTGTTATTGATTTTTTGTGGGTTAACATATCCAAGATCTTCAAGTAAAGCATAACGTTCATGGTAATCAGGATGTTTTGAAAGCGTCATAATCACGTCATGAAACAATTCATTCTTATATGGCATATCAGCAAAAATGTTTAAAGAACTTAATGCTTTTAAATTATTAATATTCTTATTTTTAACAGCATTCATTAATGCCATTTCAAAAAAAGAGGGATGTTCATTAAGCGTTTTAGTAATACTGTCTTTATGTTCAGATAAAAAAATCTGAATTTCTTCAAAAGATTTATTTTTGGTATTGAATGCAAAATTTTGAAAATTCATAACGAATCCTTTATAACTTTATGATTTATTTTACCTTAAAAAAATTGATAAAAGAATAGCAGAGATTAAATTCTGGTCATATTTTTATGAACAGAACCTCCTTTTCCAGACATATGCTGTTTAATTTTTTCTTTTTCCCATTGAGAAAATTCATTACGCAATGCAAAGAGTGTGTATTCAGAAACATTGTGATTGACGGAATCCATATTAAAGAAATCGTTGCTTAATGCAGGAAAAATAATTTCTGTTTTAAGAAAAGACAGGAACTCTTCCTTACAACACGAAGGTTTATCAGGTGGAAGAAACGTGTAGTTTAAAAGCTGAAAAATCTGCTGTGAAGAGAGAGAAAATAAAAAGTTTTGGGACTGATGATTTACTTCTTTCAGTTTATTAAAGTCGTTTCCACAAATAACAGATAAATCAGGTAATATATTATATGTATCTTTTAAATTATAGAACCACATTTCACCATTATTGTCCTTTTGAAAACGGTCAATATTATATAATTTAAGTAAGTCGAGCAGGGTTTTGTTTACTGTATGGTGAAAAAACCAGGGTTTGCCATCTATTTTATAACTATGAATATCCAGGTTGAGAAGAATAAATGTTTTATCCACATTCAATTCAGGAGATAAATTAAACGGAATATTAGATATAAATTTGTCAATCACATCTTGCTTATTATAAGCGTCTTTTATATCAAGTAATTCAAAACATTCCTCAATATTAAGTGTTTTTGACTGAGAAAAAGAATATTCGATGTAACCATATAATATCTTTGATTTTGCATTATTATCAATGTGATAAGGATTTTTTTCTTTAAATTTCCTCCATAAATCAAAGTCTGTTGTGAGAATCTCATTAAAAGATTGAGACAGCGTAAAAACAGATTGCCACTCTTCGGATCTTATAGAAACAGGATAATTTCGTTCTAAAATTAATTTAAATTTATCTGGCGTATTTTTATCTGTATACATAAATAGCCGTTGATCTACGGTCACTCCCAAATCAAGCAATTTTGCGGTTGTGTCTAAGCTGGCTTCACAAAGCGGTGTGTAATCATCGCTATCAGGATTATTAATCGAAAGGCCTTTATGGTAATAGTATTCGGTAACAGCAGGATTTTTACCAAATATGGCTGTACTGTGTGACCTTGATATGACATAGATATTAAAATTCAGCTCATCAACAAGGTATTTGACTTTATCGATATCGTTAACAAATAAAAGTAGAGTGTTAATATCTTCCTGAAAATGGTCGATAAACGAATCTTCAATATTATTTAGAGAGGTTTTATCTTCCTGATTCATGAGAATATTGATATAGGTCTTAAATTCGTCAAAAGTCAGAGAATGAATAAAGTGGTCGATTTTTTCGTGATAATTCATGTAATTAATCCATTATAAGAGTTATGTATTATTTTAGCACATTTTATTAAAAATGATAAACTAAAAAAGAGATAGCTTTTATTTTTTCAATGTGATACTCTGACTCTCGAATTTCTAATTAAGGAGAAAAAATATGAAAATGAAAATTGTACTTGCGTCCCTGCTTATGGCTGCTTCAGTTTCAAGTTTTGCAGAAGGTTGTACTTCTGTTGTCCCTCCTCTGACAAGCAGCAAAAGTGAGAATGGTATTCAGGTAACCGCTTTTGCAACCTGTGAAAATGGTCGAACTGTTATTAGTTATAATACAGGTAAGGTCATTGTTCTGGATAAAGAAGGTAAGGTGATTTCAGCGGTTCAGCCAGAAAAATAATATGTGAGTTACAAAGAAAAAGAGGCTTATGCCTCTTTTTTTATTATTGAAAAAATAATGGAATACAGCTATAATTCCGTGAATTAACATAATCTAAGGTGACTGGCTATGGAAAAATATTATGCATTAAAAAGAAAATTAATCATATGGGGTATTTCTTTTTTTGCTATCGCTATTGTGTATCAGCTTTATGTAGGGATATTTAAACGAAACGATATTGATTATGCTTATGGAGGAATTTATTTGACAGTAGCCCTGATGTTAATTTATGGGGCAGTTATTCAGCAATATATTGTTACAAGAAAAGTGGCAGATTCGGTTTTTGATATTGATATTCCAGAAGCAGACCGATTATTGTATAATCAGTTTGTTGAAGAAAATAAAGAACGCTTTTATAAAATAAAGCAAAGTCGCGGTTCCTATTGTTATTATAATTTCGCGTCAATAAAGCGTGAATTTGAGATTTATAAGTATAACAAAAAGAGAAATAAAACAGACGTGCCTGTTGAACAAATTGACATAACCAAGCTTTAAGAGGAAGAAATGAATCCGCAGGAACTTCATGATAGAGCAAAAGAAATTGCATTGACACTAAATGGAAGCTATGAAGACTATCCATTTGGAGAAGAACACTGCGTATTCAGACTGCAAGGAAAAATCTTCATTTTTATCTCAACGATAAAAAATAGAAAAATTGTTACGTTAAAAATGCCTGCCAATCAGGTTCAGTTAAATATTGAAATATTCAAAAGCATTCATCCTGGCTATCACATGAATAAAAAATACTGGATAACCATCGAGGCTGGTGAGGATATTACCGAAGAATTGTTAACAGATTTTATTCATTCGTCTTATCAGCAAGTGTTAAAAAAGCTGCCTAAAAACAAAAGAAATATATTATTATTAAACGATTTTAAATCATAACCGGGAATTTATTTTTCGGGAAGGCTGGTTGTTTTTATTAATTATAATTTTCTCAGAAAGAGATGTTTTCTCTGCTTTAATATTTTTTAAAATAAGTTTATTCCTTTCAGCTTCATAATCCTCAATTTCATATGAATTAATTATACTTATTGAGCATGCATACTGAAGGGGCATTTTTGTCGATTTTTTTATGATAGAACTAGTGATATACCTCCCCCTGAAGGAGGAGGCTTTACGGATTTGGTTGGTAAAAATATGATATAAAAGAAAATATAAAGTGGGATAAGCGAAAAGGATATGCAAATATGAATAATAGGTTAAATTTTCCTCTTCACACAAAGTACTTAGAATAATTAAGAATAGCCAGGATACCATAAAGAGAAAAAAAGAAAACAGATATTCGCGATATCAGAAGTCCTGTATTTTGCTATAAGCAGACCCTTTATATATTGTTCACTGAAAAAATATTTTTTTAGAGTAAAATTCTTTTTGTATAGCAAATAAATAAAACGGCAAATTTTTGATTTTGTTGGAAAAAAAATCAAAAATAAAAAGTAAAACAGAAAAATATAAGAATAAATACGCATTGCTGACCAGGAGACTATCCTATGGATATGGCGTTGAAATGATATTGTTAATTTGATGAAATACAAAAAGACACGCTATAAAAACGCCATTGAAAATAAAAATCCATCTCTTTAAACGTAAAAAGTCTTGTGATATTAAATCATATTTCATAAAAAATTCCTGGTATATTTATATAGATTATGATTATCACAATCGTTTATGATTATTCAATTTTTTATGCTCAGAAAAAAGCTGACGTTCAAGTATAAATTTCGAAATAATAGCATTGCCCTCACTTTCATTTAATGTTTTTTGATTAAGTGCGGTGTTTATTTCTTTATCAGATAAGGAGATTTTTTTGGAAGTTCTGAATTCTTCGCTGAGAAGTTCTTTTAAATAGACAACTCCTTCTTCTTGCATATAAAACTTTATACGCTTATCTTTACCAAATAAATCAATCATTTTTAAATAAATTTCATCACTTGAGAAGGCTGATTTACTTTCGAAAATAAGGTCAATGACATCATGTAGCTGCATGTTCATAGCTGTTTTTAGAATGTAGTCAAATACAGATTCTGAACTCTCTGCAAAATTATGTTTAATAACGTATTTAAGCAATTCATTGTTTTTTCTGTTTATGTCTTTAAATCTTGCGTTACCAGTATTTTTGTCAATAGTATTAAATTGATAAGAAATATTGTATTTTTCTTTAAGCATATCCATAACAGGTTTTATGTCATAATTGCTGTTTTCTGGTTCATAAAAATGGTGTAAATACCTTTCAATAAAATCAGGTCTTTCTCTGAGTATTGGTTCAAGAGATTGAGTATTATGTAATACAGAAATAAAATCAAGTGAGTATTTATATTCAAGAATAAGTTCGTCAATTAATGTTGTTTTTAGTTCTTCTTCTGTGGCAAAACGATTATCAAATTTTTTTGAGTTTTTATCAGAAATCAATTCCGAGTAAAGCAGATCAAATTTTTCAAAACCAAAATGACGGATGTATTTTTCAAATAGCTGAGGATTTTTAAGTGCCTTTTCTATGATATCGTTATCTTTATAAATATTTATTTCTGCTATTTGAACCATTTGTTCAAACATATCATTAAAAGAAACATAATCGGATATACGATCTTCGATAAAATGAATAAGTGTTTCACTTTCTTGTTCTTCAAAAACAGAAAGAACTTCCATAATATCAGGAGTAGATTCATTATTTTTTAATAAAAAAGAAACAGCAATATCGGCAACAAAGTTTGATGATACTTCTTTTTGATAAAATAAATCCAAAGTAGTTTGTAGAATATTTTTATTTAATGTTTCACGGTTAAAGTGTTCATTATTGAAATGAGTTATTGATAGTATAGAAGAAAAAATATTTGAAAATTCATGGTTAAACGAATCTATTTTATCAGAAAGAAATTGTGGATTTTTCGATTTTATAATCTGATATAAATCCATATTATGAAAAAGAAATGGCATAATATTAATATAATATTCATGCGTTGAAATAAGGGAAGTTCTCATAGGACTAAGTGTTCTTGCCAATGAAAGTGGCAAATTTGGTGTATTGTAATCTGCAAAAAAAAGTTCAAAATCTTCCTGAGACTTGATTTCAGAAATATTTTTTATTAATTGTAGCGAATATTTATCAAAAACGTTACTTTTATAATTGGTGATATATTCATTAATTTTTTGTTCAAAAAAATGATAATTTCTCTTTTTAGTACTCATTATAAGAATTCCTTATTTCAATAGAATATTATATCTCTGATATAAAAAAATGCCAAGAAAAAACCACCATTGCTGGTGGTTAAGGTTGCGTTAAACAAACATATTAACAAAAAAACAAGTAACAAATATAATGGCGTCAGGTCATAAAACAAATAACAAGCCTAAGCTTCAAGAGAAAGACCTAAGACAGCCTACAATATGAATTTAATAACGCAACCTGCCCGATTTCTTTTTCGCCCTATAAGGGAATACGGTTATTCAGGCGTTTCACCGTATATTTATGAAAATCAAAGCCCTATTTTTGCAGCAACGTGATCAGCAAGATCAAGTGATATGTTGCTTTTTGCATTCTGCGTATTAATCTCGTCTGAGAGATTATCAAGCTGATTCTGAACCTGATTCAATTCAGACTCAAATGTTTTTAGTATTTCCTCCGAAACAACCGAAACTTTTACACTATTCATAACATTTGCTTTTTCACTTCGTTCAAAATAATCTTTGACAAGTGATTTATCTTTTAATAAAGAGGTTTTACTTGTCGCTCGACTATAAACATCCTGTTGATTAAAAGATGCAAGAATGTCAGAAATATGCTCTTTTTGTTTTTGCATAACCGAACGGCGATTAAGAAGAACAGGGATTCCAGCCTGTGAGTTCTTTTGAGCAATTTTAATTTTCAAGTCTTCCTGAGCAAGATATAGATCTTTGCGGAGTGTCAAAAGATCTTCGATTTTTTCCAGACGAGCATCAATCTCCTTGACTTCTTCTGGTACATTTATAGTGACAGGTTCCAGAAGCTCTTTTAATGAGGTATTAATAGACATGATCTCACGGGTAATGCGTTCCGCAATTTTATGAGCGCGTGATAATGAAATTTTTATAGTTTTAGTCATATGCGTTCCCCTGGTTTCAATTTAATAGGATATATTGCCTGATAAATTTTATCCTGTCAAATTTTTTTTTATATTTTTAATTTTAATTGTTGTGTATTTATAAAAGCAAAAAAAATGTTATAATACCGTATAACATTTTAAAAGAGTAATAAGAATGGATATTGACAATATTATACATGACTATTTAAGTTGCGAGACTGAATTTTACCAATTTTTTAGTGACGTCCAGAATGCGAATAACCTCACAAAAGAAGCTATTTTAGAAATAGTGCAAATTAAAAAATCAGATTATCCCGATTTAAGACTGGACTCGCTAAGTGAAGAAATATTTTCTTCATCCATGTTTAGAAATGATAAGCTTGATTTAAGTCAGGAAGATAAACATGAAATTTATGATGCATTTATAGAAAATCATACTTTTGAAAATATTTATCTGTCATTAAGAGATATGGGTAATTTTATTGTTGACGCATTGATTAAAGTCGATAAAAATTATTATGAAAAATTTAAAGATATTATTTTAACTCATAACCTTGATGTAAATTTATTCTATATATCACATCCTCAATGGCAACATGATCTATTTGACGTTTTAACATCCAGTGAAACAAATATGGCATTACGTGTTGAAAACGATATTTATGATCTGAATTCGGAAGGAAGAAGTTATGTAAGTTGTGAAGTTCTTAAAACAATAACTAACTGGTTAACCCTTTTTGAAGAAAAGAATATTAATATTATTGAGGGTTTACAGGAAGAATACAGTGAAGGAGAATACAGTGAAGGAGAATACAGTGAAGCTAATTCCATTATTAGTGATTTTTTCACCTTTAATTTGTCAGGATATAGCAATGAACAGGGAAAAAAACAGGCGGAAGATTACATCGCATTTATGCAAAATTGGCTGAATCAAAATAGTCTAAATTTTGAAGATATATTAGCTGATGAGTCAACAGAATCTATGTTATCTTCTGTTAATCCTTATATCTTTGAAAGTATAATTACACGAGTATTTAAATCAGAAGTGGACTATGGTAAGCGTTTATATCATGAAGGGCTGATGATAAAATATAATGAATATCCTGAAAATTTCGAAAGACTGGTATTGGAAAATTCAAAATTTGATAAGAATTTTTTACAGACAACACTGGAAGTGGCTGCTGAAAATAAAGCAAAAGCAAGGATTTAAAATAAGAAGAAAATATGGAAATAATCCTAAAAAGAGTTTGATTTATTGACTTTGTTTTTAATTACATTAACTTAGACTTATACCGTAAAACCAAGGAGGTTATTATGTTTAGATGGGGAATTATATTTTTAGTCATAGCATTAATAGCGGCGGCATTAGGATTTGGTGGACTGGCAGGTACAGCTGCTTGGGCCGCAAAAATTGTATTTATTGTAGGTATTGTGCTGTTTCTGGTCAGTCTGTTTATGGGTAGAAAACCCCGGCTCTGACAATAAGATAATTAAACAATAAAAGAACTAAAAAAGCCTGAGAAGGCTTTTTTTTATTGTACTACCATGGGAATCATGTATAATTAAGAACATACTGTATGGCGAGGAAAATAAAATGTCAGATAAGATCATTGCTGAGGTAGAAAATACAAGTCGTGGCACTATTCAGGTTGTTCAGCATTTAGACAATACTTATTCAGTCGGTCTTCTTAATGAGAAAGAAGAATTTGAAGTCAAGCATCCGAATGTCGATGCAGCAGGTGCGATTCGTGCCATGTCATTTTATTTTCAGGGCGAACTGAATATGTTAAAAAAAGGCTAATTTTTTAAGTTTATAACTTTTAGTTAGTTTATATTTAGAATATAATGGTAAATATAAATAAAATAAGGTTATAAAATGTTTACAAAAGAAGAGCAATTACTCATAGACGAATACAATCAGGCTGAAAAACACAATCGTGGATTAAGTACTCAATATTATCTTTTTGCACTTTATGAAGAAATGAAGAAGTGTGAAGCTGAAACGGGGAAAGCCGTCAATTTTGGTATCCCTGTTTCAAAAAATGGTAATTATAATCCAAGATCTTGTGATTTAAATAATACAAAATTCATACTGCATTCAAAAAAAATTGAAGTTTTCTATCTTGACGAAAAAAGAAAAGAAGTAAGACACCCATTAGACTATAAATTAACAGATTTTATAAGAGATAATATTTTTTGTTATGCTTTACATGATGATGAAGAAAAAGAATATTTTTATAAACATCCTGTGCTTAATTTAAAAAATTTTAAAAAGATGGTTGATTATATCAAACCAATTAACTATATTCACCCCAATTTTAATTACCTGTCGAGTTATCCGCAAAAAGAAATTTCGAATATTAAACTCTGTGAACTTGATATGCCCTTATATTTAACACAAAAAAGAGAAGATATTAAAAAAAATATAGAGCAACATGAACTCGATTTACGCCGTGTTATTTCAAGAGTAAACAAGAGTGCATTATTATATATTATTGATCGGATAATCGATGAAGATTGTGAATTTTCATTTGGATTTTTAATAAGTAACGATGAGCGAGATGATAAGATAAATGCTATTTATGAAATAAATAGTAAAACCGGTGAAAAAAAACAGGTATTAAAAGATCCGTCTGCGGACTATATTTTCTGGCACTTATCTATGTACAACAAAGGATTTTTAAAAAATCAAAACGGGAATATTGATAAAAATAGCTTAAACAGCATTCTTGAATCAGTAATAAAAATGAATGAAAAAATGACGATTATGGTCAATGATCGACAAGCATTAAATATTGAAGTGGAAAGCAGAGTATTATCTTCTGTATTTAAAAAATCGCCACAGGTAAGCGTCAATAACAATAATAAAGCAAGGATATAGATTATGTTACCAGAACATGAAATTTCAATACTCCATGAATATAGTCTTGCTGAAAAGCATTGTGTTCAGTTAAGAAAGCAACTTTATGTAATGGAATTATTCAGCACGCTTTGTTGTGAAAACGAAACGTGTGATGAGAAAATTAATTTTTATTTTCATATCGTGCCAAATACAGAATTTAATAAGAAAACGTCAAAACTAAGAGAGTCAGAGTATCATCTTAATTCTGATAAAACAGAAGTTTTTTTTATAGACAAAAATGGAAATAAACAAACAAATTCTCAGGGATATATTATAAAACAAAAATTAGGTTCTATATTGGGAAATGGTTTAAATAAAGCACAAGAACTGAATTATTTAATAGAAAATCCTCTTTTAAATATAGACAATTTTGAAAGTTTTTTTCTTTTTCTTAAGGAAACATATGACTTTCCTGCAGAATTTAATTATGAAGAAAAAAAACAAAAAGAAAGTCCTTTGATAAAATTATTTGATATTGAAAATCCGTTTTATCTGACCAAAAAAAATCTTAATACAGATGGTCAGCAACTTATTGATGAATATCAGTTAGCTATACCTAAAAATAGAATAGCTCTTAATATAAAAGCATTGTTGTCTATGATAAAAGATATCGGAAAGTTGCCAGTCGAATTTATATTTAAATATGACAATAATGAAGCAGAAAAGACCCGAATGTTAACTGAAATAAGTGAGTATAATAAGGAAGATAAATCTTTTAAAATTTTAGCAGACAAAAAAAGTCATATTGACGTTTTTTCTACACTTGGTGTAATAATGAGTGACTTAGGTTTATTTGATAATGAAAAGAGTGTAGCGATAATGAGCGCTGAAAATATTCATTTGTTTGAAAATAGCTTAAAAACGCCTCGTATGTCATTAATAAGAAATATGTTCATAGAAAATGCGGAAGAAGAAGATATTAAAGTTGAAAATATGGTATTAAATGCCTTGATTAATATTAAAGTCCAGGGAAATAATTCAGAGTTAATAGCAAAGCATATGAGGCGGATTTAAAATAAAATCTGCCATCTTATGAATTTATGAAGACGATAACATAGAAAGTTAGTCGTTTTTAAAAAAAAACATTTGCATGAAGATGATAAACGATGCTAATGTAGTCTCAACTTTCAACAGGAGACTTAATAATGTTCGATTTTTCATTTATTTTTTACGTAGTGTTATTCTTAGTTGTACTGGCACTTTTGAAGTCATGTATTGTTGTCACACAAAACAAAACGGTTAAGATTATTGAAACGTTTGGTAAGTACTCACACTATAAAACGCCTGGTATTTCTTTGAAATGGCCTGCACCGTTCCAGGTTGTTGCAAAAACGATGCCAATGAATATTTATCAGCTTCAAAAGGTTCTGGAACTGAAAACAAAAGATAACCTGTTTATTACCTATCCTGTGACCGTGCAGGTTAAAATTACTGATCCTGCAAAAGCAGCCTATGAACTGGACGATCCAAATGACCAGATTCTGAGCTATATCAGTAACCTTGTTCGTTCAGAAGTAGGTAAGCGTGAATTTCTGGAATTGTATGGTCTGCGTGATGAAATTCAGCAGGAAATTCAGGAATCTCTGTCCGAAAAACTGAAAGATTTTGGTTTTGAAATTGTCAACGTGCTGGTTGATGAACCGGAACCAAGCGAAGACGTAAGACGTTCGTATGACTCAGTAACTCAGTCTAAGCGTAGTCTGGAAGCAGCTTCAAATAATGCAGACGCACTCAAAATTACCCGTGTTGCAGCTGCAGAAGCCGAAAAACAAGCAAGAAAACTGTATGGTGAAGGTATCGCTGAACAACGTACTGCGATTGCTCAGGGGTTCACTGATTCAGTAGACACCATTTCAAAAGACCTGAATATTTCGCCTGAGACTGCGATGGATTACATGCTGACTCTGTTTAAATATGATACGTTGCGTGATGCGTCAAATAACGATTCCACAATCATTATTACTGACACTACCGCAAGTACTGAATTAACTAAAAATTTAGCTTCTTTCGCAGCACTTAAAGAAAAAACGGATAAAGAAAATAAAACAGCCGTTGATTTGAATAAGTAATTTCTTAGCAGAAAACAATAATTTAAAGAAGCCAGACAGTGAGTTTGGCTTCTTTTATAATAAAGAGGTGAATTGTTATGTCAGAAAGAAAAAAAAATAAAACAAGCAAAGATTTATTTATTGTATCTAAAAAAGAAAAATTTCCGTTTGGTTTTATCATTAAAACAACACTTTTACTTTCAATTGTGTTTGTTGGATTTATGGCTTTTATTGCCATGTCTATGACTGCGGTTAATGAAGATTTTAGTAAGGTCTATACGGTAAATATGAATTTTGAAAAACAGCGGGTTATGGATATTACACAGGCCGTAACAAATGAAGATGTTTCTCGTTTCCTGACACTTTATACTCAAACACAAGAAAAAGATTTTGATAAAAAAATGGATATCGTTATAAAAAAATATAATGATGGAAGGAATCTGTATACTGCCAATAAAGTTACTGATCCACAGGATATGAAAAAAATACGAGAACTTTCTTTTGTCTTACAAAATTCTTTCTGGAATTATCGTTATCCGAATTTTTCATACTATGTTGGTGAAATTTATGAGACATGGGGTATGGAACCCGTCTGGTTTAAGTATGCACGTGATGATTTTTTTGTAAATAAAACAGACATATTTGTAACAGATAAATATTCACCTTTCGAAGAGATTAAAAGTTCAAGAAAGAAAATTCAGGATGCTGTGGATGTTTATCTGAAAAAGAAGGAAAGTACGCCTGTTGTACGTTTAGTGGCACAGTTGAATAACTATCTGGGCTATCCTGATTATATTTCAGCACGTTTCCTTGATTTAGCCAAAAATTCAGAAGGAGTAAAATTCCAGAATATTTTCATGTCTGATAAGTCCGGCGCATTTAGTGTAAGTTTCGATAGTATGCCAACTGTTCGCAGTCTGGTGTATGGTGAAATGACAGATAAAAATATTTCTCGTTATAATGGCACAATGGGTGTTCCTGCAGAAAAAGATAATTACCTTGAACAAATGTGGCATATCGTTTCGGTGAAATAAAAAACAATCTAAAATAAAAGGTCTCTGTTGAGACCTTTTTTATTATAAGAAAAGAATGTTATAATGAAACCAGCATCATAAAAAAGGTAAATGAGTATGGAATCAAATGACTATTATATGTTAAAAGGTCTTATTCATAATTCGAATAATGATTATATTTGTAATTTGTTACAGGATTTTATTTATAAACCAGGTGAACATATTCAATCTATAAAACATGCATTGCCAGAGAAAAATGAATTTTCTGAAAAAGATATAGTTAATCAATGTCAGCAACTGCTTAGTTTTTTAAAAAATGTTGAAAAAAACAAAATAAGGATCAAATTTCTTAGCAAAAAAAGTTTATTTGAAAATAAAGAAAAAAAACTGAAAAAAATGTTATCGTCAGTAGATTTTTTTATAAATAATACCTTAGCTGATTTTAAACTGTATGAAGAAACAGGTTTTGTTAAGCATCAGGATATTCTGGACAACAAACTTTCGATTATCATGCATAGTAGTAATGACGATGTGCTTAATTATTTTTTAGATAAAGTCAAAAAAGATAAAAATATTTATGTGAGTAAGAATATTATGCGAAATTTTATTGCGAATCTTGTGGATAATGTTACAGCTTCTATCCGAGATTATGATAAAGAGAGTTTAACGCGTATAGCAAAAATAGTAAATTTTTTTAATGAGTATAACTTATTAGAATATGAACAAGTTAAAGAAGCGATAAAGGTATCAAAAGATAAATTCATGAGCAGCGGAGAAACAAAATTAGTCTTTCGAAATATGCCTGAATGGAAAGAAGCGTATCTGAAAAATATGGATAAGATAGAAAATATAATTATGATAAGCTGTGAAAAACACGAACTGAATTCATCTCCTGTCTTTCAATCTCCGGTTGTCAAAAAAAGCAATAGAATATAATAATGATTTATAATTATTACTTATTATGTTATAATTAAAATTATCATTTTTAAATGAGGTATATCATGTTCTGGTTTCTTTCTAAAAATAAAGAAAAGGAAAAGTTAAAGTCACAGTTATATAATATTGATGATTTTAGTGATATGGATATAAAGTATCTGTCAAAAAATCTTCCTGAGATAACCAGAATTGGTATGCTTTACAATAATTATGAGTTTACTGACGCTCATATTATTGAAGCATTAAAGAGTTTTAAAGAAATAGTCTCTGTAAGATCAGAAGAAAATAGCTTTAAAAGAAAAAGTCTGGAATTATTTATATTGAGCAAATTAGACCTTTGTGCGCTGAATGAAAAAGAGTCTGCATTATGTGACGTATTATCTGTTGAATATTTCTCAATACTTGATAAGCATGGATATGATTTTAAAAAACATGAAAACAGCTTATCTTTGTCGGAGTCTGATTCATTAAGATTTAAGGAATTATTAAAAAGGGACGTATCTTTTAAAGGAAACACAAAATTTCCTGACGCTTATGGTATGTATACGTTATCAAAAGATAGTGAAAATTTTAAAAATTTATTATTTTTACGACCTGATTTAATAGAGATAAGTAAAATAGAATTGTTTCACCATCAAATAGAAGTTTTATCCATTGAATCACTTGATAAACTAATTGAGTTAGGTCTGAATAAAAATAATGTGCGTAAGTTTGAGTATAGTCGTTTAAGATCGGGTGATTTTTCATTCAGATCTGACGAGTGGTATGGCTATAAATCATTTTTATCCACAGGTCTCATGGATATAAATGATTTAGATGAAGAAGGTCTTCATATTTTAAGTCAACTGAATTCTGAACAAACATTAGACTGGGCATTAAATGCTGGCGCTGATATTAATGGTATCGACAGTAAGGGTGAAAATGTACTTTATGCCATTATGAAAAGAAATTTTATTTTGTATGGTGATAAGGAAAAAAACATTGATTATTTTGACCTGCTTTTGAAAAAAGGTGCAAAATTCGAACTGCCAGAAAATACAAGCATTTTTAAATGTTTTACCCAAATACAGCCTTATTTTATTCCATTATTGATTTCAAAAAAATTAGTCGATCTCAATGATTTGTCGATTGATCTAAGGAATGTAGATAAATATTTAAGAAATAAAAAAGACAATCCGGGTGAGAAACTATGGTTTGATTATCTTGTCAATGAACCGGGAGTTTCTTTAAAACATATAAAGCTTATCAGTCATTATCAGGGTGAAATTTTAAAAGTCCCAGAGGAACTCAGGTATCAATTATCAAGAATATACAGAAATAAAGATATAGATGAAGTGACAGGATCTGGTGTAAATTTGCTTATTGCTGCAATTATTACTGGCGATGCGGAATGGATGAAGGAGTTGCTGGATAAAGGAAGTTGTTTTCTTAAATCAGAAGAAAAGAATAAAAATGATATTTTATCAGCATTCAAAAATGATTACTGGTTTAATGGAGATAAGGTAATGAAAATAGACAGGCTGAGTCCTGAAATTTATGCTCTGTTAAAAGAAAAAGATTTATTATCAAATAAAGGGAAAAAATATATTTTTGAATATGTTGCTCTCACCCACCATGTAATTATCGAAGATGCATTTAAGTCAAAGTTTTATAATAAAGATAATATCAGATTAAAACTGGGTGGATTTATTGATTTCAGAATACCAGGTTTAAAAGAATTCATATTAGAGAATGATTTAATAAACATGACGTCTTTTGCAGGAAAAAACATGTTAAGTTTTACATCTGAGATAAAATATGCAGAATTTTTGCTGGAAAATAAGATAGCAATAACCGAAGATCTTGATTCATATGACCATGAGTTGTATGAAGTTATCAAAACTGAACAGCTATTAAGAATAGTAGAGGAAAAAAGAGTGTTGAATGAAAAAATATCTCAGGATAGACAAACTTTGGCACCCTCATTAAAAATAAACAGGATTTAAAAAATTCATGAGTAATATGAAAAATATAAATAAGGCCAACCAACACTACGTGAATATTAAAAAAGACACGTTCTCTAATAATTTTTTTGATCTTGAAAAACTATTGTATATTCATTTTCCTGGTGGAGCGATGTATAAATCACCAAATGATATAAGTGATACGCAAATCAAAAGTTTAATTAATATAATTCATGAACATGATATTGATTTTTTTATAGAAAAAGTAATTAGTGAACAAAGTAATCCTTTTATTCCTTATGAATATATTATTTTTAATAACAGAAAACGCATTCTCTCAATGTTAATAGAACAAAAAAGTTTTGAGAGTTTGCTGAACCTGATTTCGTCTGATAATAAATTATTTTTTATAAATCAGACATTATATATTTTTCCAGATCTCTATGAACAATATAAGTCAGATTTGTTACGTTTCTTTTTTAATAAAAAAGAGAAAATAACTGATATAAAATATAAGCCATTCCGGGATGAAATTATTGAAAATCTTATAGCGAATAACGCTCCGGTAATAAAGATAATTATGGGAGCAATCGAAAAAGAAGATAATTTGAATAAAAGTGAAATTCAGAATATTATTCTGGATATTATAGAAAAAATAGAATACTGCGGCATTCCTTTTTTTATAAGCATAAAAAATATGAAAGAAGAATCGTGGATAAAAAATTTATTCAAAATCCACGACATGGGAATGAGAACTAAATCTATTGCCCCGGATGACGATAGTGAAAAGTCTTATAGTAAAAAGATATTAAAAAAAATAAAAGAAGCAGATATTCCTTTAACTTCGATTTTTTATGGTAATTATTTACAACTCTTTTTGAGGCAAGTGTCGGTTGCTGTTTTTGATGAAATAGTAAAGCATAGCGTGGAAAATGAAATGAATTTTCTGTATTCTATAGATAAAGAGCTGAATGAAAATCCTTTGCCTTTAGGATACAATTTGTCTGCTCAGGAAAATTATGAAAAATTATATGCAATTATTGAACGCAAAGAACTTAATGAAACATTAAAAAAATCAAAATTGTCATCGCTTTCATCTGATATAAAAAGATTATAATTAATAAGGGAAATTATGCTAAGCATTTTCAAGATACGAGAAGAAGAAATTTATATTAAACACATGCATGAAGTAGATATTAATGAAACAAATGATCATGGTTTCAATGCACTGGTTAATGCCAATATAGATAAAATGAAATGGCTTATACGATATGGAATTAACGTAAATCATATTGACAATGAAGGAAAGAATATTTTATTTTATCCCCATATGCCTGTAAGATTTTTAATTGAAAGTGGAGCAGATGTAAATGCTTTGGACAGTAATGGTCATTGCCTGTTACATAATGCGAGTAAGACAAAAATAGATAATATCATCGAGGGTGGCTTTGATTTCAAAAAACACAGTAATTTGAGTTATCTTGATTATAAACAAATAAGGCGTGTAATTAATCGTATCTCATTAGATGTTCTGGAAACACTCACTATAAATCCTGATGTAAAAGATAGAAAAAAAAGTAATATTATTTTTGAAATGCAGGATATTGAAAAAGTAAAATGCCTTGTCAGGAAAGGTGTTGATATTCATATGATTAATAAAGAAGGTCGTAATGCATTATTTGGAAGTAGTTATGATCTGGCAAAATATCTGATTGAAAATCGGATAAACGTCAATAACATTGATTCATTTGGAAAAACACAATTGTTTTATTGTCATGATCCTGTTTATATGGATCTTTTATTTGATAATGGATTCAGTGAAATTAACCATGCTGGAAATTTTAAGGGTGAAACTGCTTTATTTGAAGCTGACGCGATAAAGAGTGAATATCTTATTAAAAAAGGTATTGATGTGAATTTGAAAAATAATCAACAAGCAAATGCTCTGTTTAGTTGTAAGTCGTCAGATGAAAAAATGAATTTACTTTTAAAGGCTGGAATAGATATTGATTTTAATCACGTATTGTTTGCTGGCTTAACTGAAAATCAAAAAATTATGATAGAACAAGAAATGATAAGAAGAGAAAAAGAAAACTTGCATAAACATATTGGGGACAGTATTATTTCAACAAGATTATCATCAAGGATATAATTATGTTAAGCATTTTTAATATCAAAGAAGAGCAAGAATATATTAATCATAAAGATAAGATAAACCTTGAAGAAGTTAATGTTCATGGCAATACAGCACTTTTTTGTTCTTCTTATCAAAAATGTGAATGGATGTTAAAGCACGGAGCCAATCCTAACCATGAAAATAAAAAAGGAAGAACGCCTTTATTTATGGCAAATCATAAATTATCTGCATTATTGATAAGCTATGGTGCATCCGTTCAGAAAATAGATAATAAAGGATACTCCTTATTAAAAACCAGAGATGAAGCTAAATTAATCTGTATAATTGAAAACGGTTTTGATTTCGCTATGCATAACGATCTTAGTTATTTAAATTATGCAGAATCAAGAGCTTTATTAACTGCAATAGATCCAATAAATCTGAATAAAATAAAAATCAATGTGCATTTATTGAATAAGCAAGGTGATAGTTTGTTATTTGGAGCAAACAAACATTCTATGCACTATTTGATTAAAAATGGAATTAATATTAATCATAAAAACCAAGAAGGAAGAAATGCATTGTTCAGTAAAGTCAGTTATTCTGTAGAAGAAATAGAAATTCTTGTGAATGCAAATATTGAAGTAGGAAACATAGATATTTATGGCAAAACCATTTTTTTCTATATGAGCAATACTGATAATTTAGAACGTATTTTAGAATGTGCTAAGAATCAGGAATTAAATATCAATGCTTTATCATACAAGGGGAAGAGAAGCGCTTTGTTTAGAGCTTTTTTTCCTAAGGCAATACTACTTATGAAAGCAGGAATTGATGTGAATATTGTTGATGAAGAAGGACAAAACGTCCTTTTTGGTCTTGATGATATACATTACATTAAAAGATTGTTAAAAGCCGGTATAAATATAGAACAGCAAAATATCAAGGGTGAAACTGCGATTTTTACAATGAAATTTGCGGGTATGAAAAAATTGATAGAAGCCGGTGCAAATATAAATCACAAAAATCATGCTGGTGAATCCATATTGAATAAAGTGTATTATAATATAGAGCAGGTTCAATATCTTTTAGATAAAGGCTTAGATATATCCTATATGATAAATCATCCAGAGCATTTTGAAAATTTGTGGCATGTAATTAAGCCGATGATTAAGGAAAAATTAATTAATCATGAAAAAGATATCCTCGAAAATAAAATAACAGGTAATACGAAAAATATTCGGTCAAGGATATAAACATTAGCTTAATCAATGATTTAAATAAAAATATAAATGAATGTGAAAAAAATACGTAAAAAAGCTTGAAATCTTTTTGAAATGCATATAACATAGAATTAATATAAAATATCAGGAAAAAGCGATGACTACTTTAATTACTACTGAATACTTAAAAGAACTGACTGCTGCCGTAGTCGGTTCTTTGTCGTCTTCAAGTAATAGTAATAATTCAGGTAATCTACCCTGGGGGTCTCGCTTGTCGTAATAAACGAACAATGCAGTGAGAAGAGACCCAGTCGGGTCTCTTTTTTTTATGTTTAAAAATCTTCACTCTTTATTGAGGAGATTGCTATTTTATTTTTATAAGTTGTTGATTTAATTAAAAATATTTTAAAAAAGTTATAAAAAAGACTTGCAAAATGAAAAAAAGGCTGTTAGTATATAAAACATGAAGTGAAGAGAAATAAAAAAGATATAGCGGAGTGGCCGAGTGGTTTAAGGCAGCAGTCTTGAAAACTGTCGAATATGAAAGTGTTCCGTGGGTTCGAATCCCACCTCCGCTGCCAGATATGCTTCCTTAGTTCAGTTGGTAGAACGGCGGACTGTTAATCCGTATGTCGCAGGTTCGAGCCCTGCAGGAAGCGCCAGATAAGGTAACTTGGTTGAGAGGTTGAAAACACTGTCCTGCTAAGACAGCACTTTCAGAAATGAGAGTCGAGGGTTCGAATCCCTCAGTTACCGCCAGACAATGCTTC